>Ga0213866_10001092_pt1 | contig 20469 bp, 19 predicted proteins | sample PICome_11_FD_160079 | JGI IMG/M metagenome (GOLD analysis project Ga0213866, IMG submission 160079) | Coastal seawater microbial communities near Pivers Island, North Carolina, United States - PICO284 | ecosystem: Environmental > Aquatic > Marine > Coastal | place: USA: North Carolina...
AGCCATTGTTTTCAATATGTTTTACATAATCTGGTCAAAGTGATTTCAGGCCGGTATTCTCCCTGTTTCGTTACTTGGAACTAGCCTTATGAACCCGATGCCTCGCTGCGGGATTTTCCTCTTATTCCTGCTCTCAATCACAGCCCATGCTCAGCATGGCTCGGTGGACATCACTGCCTACAACCAGAAAGGCGAGATGGGAAAGATCACCGTCAATGCACCCGACGCCTTCAACATCGAAGCCGACACCGCGCTGGACTGGAACAACCGTCGCTACCGCCTGTCAGAGAAGATCACCCTGGATGCCAGCGGCTATCCGCTGAAAGTGGAAATCTCCGGCATGTCCGCCTTCGGCGCCCCAATCAAGGAGACCTTCACCCGTAGTGGCGGCAAGGCGTCGTGGGAGAGCCTGAAAGAAAGCGGCGAAACCGACTCTGGCGGCTTCTACATTCCCGCCGACATGGGTTCGGCGAGCCGCACCGCGCTACTGCGCGCTATTCTGGCGGATGAGTCCGGCGGTGTTGACCTGCTGCCCAGTGGTCGGGCCACTGCCAGGAAAGTCGCTACTCGCGATATCCAACAGGGTGAATCCACGCGTGAAATTTCTCTCTACGCGCTGGAAGGCCTCGAACTGATGCCCCAGTACTACTGGTTTGACGAGAACCTGATGCCCGTGGGCTATGGCGAGCCCTCCTGGGGCGCCCTGTTGGCGGACTATGACAAATCCCAGCTGGAGGCATTGGGCAAAGCTCGCTCGGACGCCGAGCGCGAACACCTCCATGCGATGGCAGGCCAACTGACCGACGGCTATGACAGCCTGCTGATCAGTAACGTGCGCGTGGTAGATGTAGAACAGAAGCGCACGCTTGAGGCCCAGGACGTGCTCCTCAAAAACGGCAAGATAGCCGCTGTAGCACCACACCCCTCCTCCCTTACGGCGGTAAAAACCGTTGAGGGCCAGGACAAAACGCTCATTCCCGGACTATGGGACATGCACGGACACCTCAGCACCAGTGTGGGCCCTTTCTACATAGCCTCAGGGGTTACCAGTGTCAGGGACATAGGCAATGCCCACGCTCGCATCATGCGCGTGGAAGCCACTTTCAACGATGGCAAGGTGATCGGCCCGAATGTTTATCGTTCCGGCTTCATGGACCGCTTCAGTGAATATTCGTCCGGGTTATCGGTTAAGTCACTGGACGAAGCACACAACACCATCGACTGGTTCGCCGACAACGGCTACCTGCAGCTAAAACTGTACAGCTCAATCGAGCCGGCGTGGGTACCAGCCCTGGTAGAACACGCCCATACGCGCGGCATGCGCGTTAGCGGCCATATCCCGGCTTTCATGAACGCCGAGCAGGCGGTTGATGCGGGCTTCGACGAAATCCAGCACATCAACATGCTGTTCCTGACCTTTCTTGGCGGCGAGAAAATCGACACCCGCCAACAGCTGCGGTTCAGTATTCCGGGAGAGCGCTCGCACACCGTAGACCTGGACAGCCCCGAGGTTACCGCGCTGATAGACAAGCTCAAACGCGAGCGCATCGTGGTAGATCCCACGCTAGCCACTTTCCGAAGCATGTTTCTGCGCCGCGCAGGCATCGTGGACCCAGAGTTCGAAAGCATTGCCGGCAACATGCCACCACAGTTTCTACGCGACGATCTGTCAGGAGCGGAAATGGACATCCCAGACGCACAGCTGGATGATTATGCCAAGTCAGCCGCGGCACTCAGCGACATGGTTAAGCGTCTACACGACGCAGGTGTCTGGCTGGTTCCCGGCACCGATCACCCCGCTTGGGGCCTGGCGCTGCAGCAAGAGCTTATCGACTATGCCGGCGCCGGTATTTCAACAATCGACGTGATCGAGCTGGCCACCCTGGGCGCCGCAAAGCTGGTAGGCGCGGCCAATCACACGGGCTCTATCACGGTAGGCAAAGACGCAGACGTGGTGCTGATTGACGGCAATCCAATCGACGACATGACCCACCTTCGCAAAGCCACGTTGGTAATCAAGGGCAACCGAATCTACCAGCCTGCCCAGGTGTTCGAGGCGATCAATATCAGCCCATTTGCGGGAACCACAACCATCAACGGAGGCAAGTCAGTTCACTGAACCCCGATCGGCTGAAAAGGTATGTGATGTCTTCTCGGCATAAGCCAGTATGTCGTCGACCACTGCCGCTGACACGGGGTCCAGCTGAAACCCCTGAAATGCGGTCATGGCGAGTTGAATAAAGAGCTCAAGCAGCTCTTCCTCCTCGGTTAGTGAGGTCAGGTAGGTTTCCAGCCGAGAAAAAAATTTCTGCGCCTCACTCTGCTCGGTCTCACCCAGATAAGCCACCAACCCCTCGATACGAGGGCCAAGGTGGGTTTTAACGCTGTCAATCGCATCCATGCAGTGCTTACGCGAGATAAAGCGTCGGGGTTCACCGCAGCTCAGGTTCGGCGTTAGCGGACGAACCCTGAGTCGCTGTGTAGATAGAGCCGGATAGGCCAGCGGGTCTCCTCGCTGAAGCGAATTACAAGTCCGTAGTAATCATTGTCATAGTCGTCGACCCACTCGTACTCAAACTCGGGGAGCAGGTCGATTTCCTGGGGCGCCTGCCCCACCACGCGCACCTCCTCAATGGTGTCAGGGTCAGCCATCGACACCTTCGGGATGGCGATCACCAGCCGGGACCCTTCCGATCCCTGCTCCGCCTCACGCACTTCCGCGCCCATGACATCGCCCTTATGGCCTTTCACAAACTCCAGCCAGCCGGTCTCCATGCCGGGTTTTTCGCCGTCTTCGTCCTGGGCAGAAGCCGGCGCCGTGACACAGATACCAAAGGCCATGACAATGAATGCGAGCCGGAAAATCATCGGGATACCTCGGAAATAGCAAGCCACTTTAATCGAAGTGTAGCTGATCTGGTCGACCGCGCATCACCAGAGGATACGTAGCAGACCAGCACAGCTGACTAAGAGCAGACCCACCCCCAGCACCCTGAAAAAAACGCTGGTATCGGAACGCAAGGTATAGCTGTGGAATTTGAGGCCCATCACATGGCCTATGGCGGCGCAGGGGAGTAACCACAGGTGATGAACCCACTGCAGGTCAACCCCGGTAACGACGAACGCCACCAGTTTGACGCCGACCAGCACGAACCAGAGCACGAACAGCGTGTCACGCAGCTGCTCCCGGGGCATGCGACTCGCAGCCACTGGCACGACCAGCGGAGCCGCAATCAGGGAGGTGCCGCTCACATAGCCACCCAGCAGCAAAAACACCGTGTCTACAGTTTTGCTATTGCTCTTGAACGGACGATTGACGATGTAGCTGATGGCATAAATCGACACCATGAAAAAGATAAATCCGCTCACAATATTCGTTGGCAGTGTGATGACGCCAGCCACACCGATGAGCTTGGGGACAATCATCACCGGCAGCGCATACTTAAGGAATGGCCAATTCACGGTTCCATGCTCTTCCCTGCCTGCGGCCCGGGAACGCAGGTGCGCCTGGGTGACGGTAAGGCCAGAAAAAAGCAGCAGATGCACGGAGATAATGGGCAAAAACACCAGAGGGGCGTTGTGGACCATCAACAGGAAAGGCAGCGTCAACACTGCGCCGCCGAAGCCAAGGCCCGAACGCACAAAACCACCCCATACAAACAGCAGGGCGATCAGCAGGTACTGCCAGAACTCCAGACCTTCCAAAGCAAACTCAACGGTCTCACGCGGGGCCGCAGCTTAACGAGGACGCTTGCTTCAGGGCAAGGCGTTAGTCGCCGTGACACGCACCCGCAAGCAAAGGGTTGGCACCTGCCGCTGCCAACAGACTCCGGCCACTTTGGTGTTCCAGACCCGAGGCATTGGCAGAGCGCGACATCGACGCCGTGAGCCCCGTGGCCAGCATGCGCTGGTAATACGGCAGGTGAGCCACGTATCCCGGCAGCGACTCGTCGAGCGATTCTGCCCGACCCAGAGACTCGGCAAAGGCATCGAAGAACCTGGCCAACGCCAGCACCACCGCATCCCCGTCACCGAGGTCTTCTGGTGGAAGCAGTTGCCAGGTCATATCACTGCGCAGTTGACAGCAACCAGCGTACTCGCCGGGGCGGCGCTCACCCCATTCCAGCGGCCCAATGAGCGACAGCAACCAGCGCTCAGCAGCCCAGTAGAGGTGGTAGGACTGTCCAACAACAGGCCGGAAAGCGAACTCGGCCGAGAGTACCAATGATGAGACGCAAAAGTCTGCCAGCAGCTCGGCTGCCGGCTTGGCGCAAACCTGGGCGGGCTGTGCCGATTGCCAGTGCTCGAGCACGGGCACCAGGCCCTTGCCTTGTGGGTTTGAGACTTTCACATTTTCATCATTTTGGTTAATCGCAATAGTTACGGGGGCCGCGCCACAGCGGATGACCCTTGCCACACAGCCCCCACTGGCGGTGCACACACACCGCGTCTAAGCTGAAGCCATTGGCTATTATCGGAAACCAGAATCATGCCTGAATTGAAACACTTTGCTCCCGGAGACGACGCGGCCGCAATGCTGGCCGCTATCAAGGAAGACGGTGCCATTATCATTGACGAGGTCATCGACCCGGCAGCGCTGGATTCGGTGGTGGCAGAATTGAAGCCCTTCGTAGAGGCCACCAGCGACGGCAACGATGACTTCACGGGTCGACACACGACACGAACCGGTGGCCTGGTGATGCGCTCACCCGGCTGCCGGGATCTCGTCCAAAGCCCACTGGTGCTGGCACTGTGCGACAAGTTCCTGGCCCCGTTTTGCGAACGCTACCAGTTACACCTGACCCAGGTGATTCGAATCAAGCCCGGGCAAACAGCACAACCCATACACCGAGACCGCTGGGCATGGGGCCTGCACCTGGCGCACGTCGAACCACAGCTCAATACCATCTGGGCCCTGACCGACTTCACCGAGGAAAATGGTGCCACCCAGGTTGTGCCCGGCAGCACGCGCTGGCCCGATGACCAGGCTCCAAAGCCACAGGAGATCACCCAGGCCACCATGAAAGCTGGATCGGTTCTGGTCTATACCGGGTCGGTGTTTCACGGCGGCGGCGAAAATCGCTCGGGTGGCGAGCGCTGGGGGCTAAACATCACCTACTCCCTCGGTTGGTTGCGACAGGAAGAGAATCAATACCTGTCGACACCGCCGGAACTCGCGCGGGAACTCGAACCAAAGCTGCAGGAACTCATCGGTTACTCAATGGGCCAGTATGCGCTGGGTTACTTCACGCCACCGGGAGCACCCGGAGAAAACCCCGACCTGGTACCACCCCAATACGCCTTAGGGCACAAGGACTACGGTGATGCACTGGGTTCTGCGGAAGACCTGGAGGCCATCGTCAACCAATCGGGTAACTCCGACGCCGCGGCCTTGCTAGACAACTAATGCGGAACCATTATCGCTCGCTATACGATGCGATTGCCCCCCAGGCCCAAGGAAAAGCCGCGTATGTTTAACAACCTGGATATCACCGTCGAAGGTGCTGTAGGCCAACTCTGGCTGAACCGGCCCGATAAGCTCAATCCACTGTCTTCAGAGACACTGCAGGAACTTGCAGGCGCCGCGCAATGGTTCAATCAACAAACAGACGTGCGAGCAGTGATTATCGGTGGTCGCGGGCGGTGTTTTTCCGCAGGGGCCGACCTGTCCACGTTCGCTGGCACAGATGAACGTGACCTGCGTGATTCGGCCGACCTTGGCCGCCTGATGGCGGATGCGGTCGAGGCCATAAACGCCATCACCATCGCGCGACTGCAGGGCTGGTGTGTGGGAGGCGGCGTGGTCCTGGCAGCAGCCTGCGACCTGCGCGTGGCTGCCGACGACTGTCAGTTTTCAATCCCCGAGATAGCGCTGGGCATTCCCCTGGCCTGGGGCGGAATCCCACGACTGGTGCGAGAAATCGGTCCCGCCCTGGCGAAAGAACTGGTAATCACCTGCCGGCCCTTTTCCGCCAAGGAGGCCATGAACGCAGGATTCCTGAATCGGCTCGCCCCGGCAGATGATATAGATGCGGCCATTCATTCGCTGGTGGCAGCCGTTATCGACAAACCACGGCTTCCGGTTTGGGCCACCAAGCGACATGTCGATGCCGTCACCCGGCAGATGGTCGGCCTGGATCGCAGCTGGAACGACGCAGACAGCCTGGTTTCTGCCACCCAGGACAGTGAGTGCCGCGCCGCCCGTGACGCCTATATCGCCTCCAAACAAGGTGGATCCGGCTCCTGACGATTACGGGTGTTACAATTTTGCGATGACTACCGACAACTGCCTTTCTCCTGGCCCCTGCATCGATTCTGATCACCCCAGCGTAATCGATCTATCTGAGAGCCTGACTTCAGCGCAAAGGGACGACCGCGAAAACGCGATCGCGCTTTACTACTGGGTGCGCGATGAAATTCGTTACAACCCCTATGGTCTTGGGCTTGCCATCAATGACCAGAAAGCCTCCCGCACGCTCGCGGTAGGCGAAGGGTGGTGTGTTACCAAGGCTATTCTACTGGCCGCCCTGTGCAGGGCGGCCAACATTCCGGCCAGGCTGGGCTTTGCCGACGTTCGCAATCATCTGTCGACACAACGCATGCGCGAAACCATGGATACGGACATCTTCTACTTCCACGGCTACACCTCGATCTATCTGGAGGGGAAGTGGGTGAAAGCCACGCCTGCTTTCAACTTGTCACTGTGCGAAAAGTTTCGCCTCAAGCCCCTCGATTTCGACGGCGTCGAAGACAGCATCTATCACGCCTACGACGAACTCGGGAACCGTCACATGGAGTATGTGAACGATCGCGGCGAATTCCCCGAACTGCCCTACGACATGATGATGAAGGTGTTTCACGACAAATACCCTTACATGTTTGAACATCTGGAGCCGGGTGAAAGGCTGGAAAGCAACCAGTGGGAAGACGATGTTGACCGAGAGATCGCAGGTCACTGAACACGACAGAGACCATGACTGCGAAAGCACTGACATCATGAGGAATAACTGGCCAGTGCCGCTTTCCAGATTTTATGTCCCAATAGACGTCGACCGCGCCACCGACCAGGGACGCATTGCCTGCAATACCTGCAGCATCATCGAAAACCGCCCCGCTCTCTCGCGCTGGCACCCCGATCACGCCCCCGATTTTGACGCCTTCATGGCCGCAGATTGAGTGGGGCGTTAATTGCCTCCCTGTCCGCCTGATTTATGTGCTTCGTCAGCCAATCGTTGCAGCGAGTAAACCACCTGTAACGCGTCGGTATAAGCTCGCTGTTTCAGGTTTGCCGCAGCCGAATGGCCTCCTTCGATGTTTTCGTAATACAGCACCGGCTGGCCCAAAGCTTCCAGGGCCGCGGTCATCTTGCGGGCGTGCCCCGGATGCACTCGGTCATCGCGGGTTGAGGTAAAGATAAAGGCTTCGGGGTAGTCCACTCCCTCGGCGAGGTTCTGATAAGGCGAGTATCGGCTGATGTAATCGCGCTGTTCTTCGATATCCGGGTCGCCGAACTCGCCTACCCAGGAGGCTCCCGCGAGCAGTTTGTGATAGCGCAACATATCCAGCAACGGTACCGCGGAGATCACCGCACCGAAGAGGTCTGGCCGTTGAGTGAGCATCACGCCGGTTAACAGCCCTCCATTGGAACCACCGCGAACGCCAAGGTGTTGGGGAGAGGTCAGTCCACTGTTTACCAGGTCTTCGGCAACGGCGATGAAATCATCGTAGGCTCGCTGCCGGTTTTCCTTCAACGCGGCCTGGTGCCACTGTGGTCCGAACTCTCCACCGCCGCGAATATTGGCAATCACATAGGCTGCACCCTGCTCTACCCAGAGTTTGCCAAAACTGGTGAGGTAACTGGGTGTCAGCGGAATCTCGAAGCCACCGTAGCCATACAGCATGGTTGGCGTACTACCGTCACCCGGCACTGATTTCGGTCGCACCACAAAGTAAGGCACTTTAGTGCCGTCCTTGCTGGTGGCAAATCGCTGCTCGGTGAACAGCTCTGACGCATCAAACCGGGCCGATAGCGACTGTACTTGCGACGAGCTGCCCGTAGTGCTGAGTTGGTAGAGCGTATCGGGCTGCAGGAAACTTTCGTAATTAACAAAGGCCTTGTCGCTCCACTCGTCGGCAGCGATCACCGACACGGTTCCGGTCGCCGGCACATCCAGTCGCGTGCCGGTCCACCCCAGCTCGTCCCGAGTGAAAGCCATCAGTGCACCCTTCACCTCGTCGAGGGTCGTGATCAGAATAGCGTCGCGAGCAATGCTCACTGCATCAATCGCGATTCGGCCGGTCGGCGCATAGACGGTTTCCAATGATCGGGTGGGATCGCCCGCCAGGGCATCGGCAACAGTAAACGCAACCAGAGAACCCGCCGCGTAGGCCCGCTCACCAACGGTCCAGTCTTTGCGCAACTGCACCAGCATCCTGCCATCGAAGAAACCCTGGAAAATAATATCCAGTGGCAAATCGACCTTTTTTAAAGCGGGTTCCGGACCGGACAGGTCGAGCAGGTGCACGATTTCAGTAAAAAAGTCAGGCCCCTGCTGAATAGCCAGGTAGGTTTCCTCTGGGCGGTGGCTGGTGTTCGGCACGTTGAATACCGTCGTATCCGCACCGTCGATCAATGGCTGTGACTCTGACAGCGGCGTGCCGCGACGCCAGAGCCGAACCTGCTTCGGGTAGCCGGAACTGTTCATAGAGTCAGCGCCGAAGTCGGTGGCAATCAAGAGGGTGTCGCTGTCAATCCAGGCCAACCACTGCTTCGACTCAGGACTGTCAAAGCCGTCGTCAGGAAACGATCGGGTTTTGACGTCGAATTCGCGCACAACCACCGCGTCGCCGCCACCGCGGGATAGTCTGAGCAAACAGCGATTAAATTCGGGGGGAAGACAATCGCGACCTTTATAAACCCAGTTCTCGCCTTCTTTCTCAGCCAACTCATCGAAGTCCAGCACCGTTTCCCACATGGGCTGGGCCTTGCCGTACTCCTCCAGACTGGTGCGGCGCCAAAGGCCGCGCACGTGGGTTTCATCCCGCCAGAGGTTGTCGACGATACCGCCCTGCAGTCGAGAGTAGGGAATCTTGTCGCTGGCGTGGTAATCCTTCAGCGCTCTTTCACGCAGGGCATCAAAGCGCGGATCTCCCTCCAATCGGGCCAGTGATCGCTTGTTCTGGTCGCGCACCCAGGTCATGGATCGCTCAGAATCAATATCCTCCAACCACAGATAGGGATCTTCAGCAGCACCGGCGCTGAGGATCGGAGTGGTAGAACATGCCACCAAAACCGCGACACTGATGCCTCGCAGGCACGAATCAAGAAACCGCATGAACTTTCCTCACATGAACTTGAAAAGGGCGCGCGCCACACCGGCTATTGCGCTGGCCGCACCTGACCGGAATACTGCCACGATGTTGGAAAAACTACGAACTGCGACCATTGTAATGGTCGCTGGAGCCAGCCTCATCGCCTGTCATCGTACACCCTCCTGGAACGGTTCGCTGGAGGACTACCTCAAATCACAGGGAGGTGTAGTGTCACAGGTGATCAGCAACGCCGAGGCACATCGGGTGCAGATCATCTATACCCATATTGCCAGGGATGCCAACGGAAACCCCACGTTCACCACTCACCCCTACCGCCTGCATGACGATGAGTATTTCTATCCCGCCAGCACCGTAAAGCTGCCCACGGCTCTGGCCGCACTGGAGCTGGTTAAAAAGTTGAACATCACCGGACTCAACAGCCGTACGCACATGCTCACAGGGGCAGCATACCCCTGGCAAAGTGCAGCGACAGAAGACCCGTCAGCGCCGGGAGGATATCCGAGCATTGCTTATTATGTTCAGAAGATCCTGTGGGTTAGCGACAACGACGCCTACAACCGACTGTATGAGTTGCTGGGTCCAAAGGCGCTGGATAACTTTCTGGAGAATCATGGCCTGAACAACACCCGCATCGTTCACCGCCTCGAACAATCGCTTTCTCAAAAACAGAATCGGCAGCTGAATCCCATCCGTTTCCGTGAGGGAGAAACAACGGTGTATGAGCTGGCAGCGCGAACCGATCCCGAGGTGTCCGCCGCCAACAGCGACATCCTGTTGGGCCAGGCCGAAATCATCAACGGCGAGCGCATTAAGGGCGCCAAGAATTTCAGGGCCAAAAACGCTTTCTCCCTGCAGGATCAGCACGAATTAATGAAGGCCCTGATGTTCCCGAACTCTGTAGCGGCAAACCGGCGGTTCGTTCTGTCGGACATCGACCGGACACTGCTACTTGAGGCCATGTCGACACCCCCCTCCGCCAGCGGCATCGCAGATTATGCAGATCGTTCGCGATACCCGGACGGTTACGTGAAGTTCCTGATGCTGGGCGGGGATGCGCAGTCGATTCCCGACTCGCTAACCATCTACAACAAGTCAGGCCAGGCCTACGGATTCCTGACTGACATGGCGTACTTTGTGGATGAGCAACGTGGCGTGGAATTTCTGCTGGGTGCGACCATTTACGCCAACCAGAACGGCGTATTCAACGATGACGTCTACGAATATGACAGCGTTGGTTTCCCGTTTATGGCGGCCCTGGGTAAGGCCATTTACCAGCTGGAACTGGCAAGACGCCCTAGTCGTTAACGCCCACCATTTTGGTGTCAGCCCTGAACGGTAATCCCGCCTCCTGACCCGGCAGCAAAGGCAGCTCGGTCACCTCATAAAGGGGCTCCAGACACCCATGGCGCTGAAGCAGCTCCCGCGCGTTGCGGCACTGATCTTCCGGCAACGCCTCGAGGCTGGCGCGTATCTGCGACAGGCACCAGACCCGGTAACGGGAATAACGGGCACCCCGATAAGGCACACGGTCTATGTCGGCATCAAAGCGCTTGTTGCCGGCCGCCACTGCCCGGGCATTTGCACCCAGGTAGGGGAAGTAGCCCCGGCCCATATCATCCAGAATGGGGCCAATATCATCGGGTAGCTCGCTGGCCCATTCGCCAGAGCAATCCTCGAGCCGTGTATTCCACAATCTCGCCACCCACTCCAGCACCGCGGGCGCAGTCTGCCGGATTATCTCCAGGGGCACCGGGTCCAGGGCAAAGTGTCGAAAGAACGGACCCGAGAATCCTACGTCTGCCAGGCTCGGGCGGGTGCCCAGCAGGAAGGGCCTGTGTTCAAAGATTGCCTGCAACTGGGCCAATGTGCGCGTAAAAATGGCCTCGACGCCGGAAACCGCATCCGGACCGATGCCGTCGCCACGTGTATAGCCTCCTCGCTGCCGCTGCCTCATCCAGTATCGCATGATGGCCCTGGGCACCGGGACACCTCGCACTAATTCATCGACCAGGTGGCGGCTCTGCAAGACGGCTCCCTCGTCGTAATACCATCGATAGTGCATGGCGGGGCGCCATAGCCATTCGTCAGCATAGTCTTCAAGTACAGTAGCGAAAAAGCGCATAAGCGGGTTGTCGGGCATCACCCCAGGCTGGGGATACTGCTGTTCAAACCACTCAATCATGCACGTCGTGTCAGTCATCCAGCGCCCGTCACCAAGACTGACCACGGGCATCTGGCTAAGGCCAACACGCTCGGTATTGGTCTGCACGGATTCGGGGAAAATCATCGGTTCCAGCCGATAGGGGATGCTCTTCAGCCTGAAGTAGTTCTCCATCTTTCCGGAAAAGTAGGAAATGTTGGACCCATACATGACGATGGGCTGAATCGACTGGGTATCCGGCATGATGTTGGGATGCTCTTACGGTGCGCGGTGTCGAAATCATAATGAATGGTGCTGACCAATACGACAAGTTATGCCATAGTACATGCCACATCTTGATCGCCCCAGGGATACCACCTCAGTGAAAAAGTTCATCGTTCTAGCTGTCATCGTTGCCGTTGGTGTCGGTATTTACTCCCAGCGGACCCCACTGATTGAGCGTTTGCTTGACAGGGGAATCGAGCGTCGGATCGCCTTTGACATGATGAAGGAGCTGCCCGACGGCCTGCATGTGACCGTGTGCGGCGCGGGAGGCCCAATGCCGTCACCCAAGGCCTCCGGCGCCTGTGTGGCCGTGGTTGCGGGAAATCAGTTGTTTGTTGTAGACGCCGGCACCAATGGGCTTCGCAATCTTATGCAACTCGGCTTTCCCACCGGTGCTATGACCGCTGTGTTACTGACCCACTTTCATTCGGATCACATTGACGGGCTTGGTGAGATGGCGACCATACGCTGGGTGGGCGCCGGAAATACCGAACCACTACCCGTGTACGGCCCCGAGGGCGTGACCGAGGTGGTGGAGGGATTCAATGCCGCCTACCGGTCAGACGGCCTGTACCGCCAGGCGCATCACGGTGATAACGTCGCCCCACTCAGTGGGCATGGCATGCAGGCAATGCCCTTTGAGTCACCAGAAGACGGCGAACTGGTGAGGGTTTACAGTAACGGCGAACTCACCATAGACGCGCTCAAGGTCGTGCACGACCCGGTAAAACCCGCGGTGGCCTATTTATTCCGCTACAAAGACCGGTCGGCCCTGGTCTCGGGGGACACCGCCAAATCAGAGAATCTCGAGCGCTTCGCTGATGGTGTAGACCTGCTGGTGCACGAGGCCCTGTCCCATCGACTGGTGAAGATGATGAACGGCATCGCAACACGCGAGGACAATGCAATCATGGCCAAGGTGACCTTCGATATTCTCGACTACCATGCCAGCCCCAAGGAGGCCGCCGAGACCGCTCGCGATGCCGGTGTAGGACACCTGCTTTACTACCACATTGTACCGCCACTGATCGTTCCGGGGCAGGAAGCGCTGTGGTTGAACGGCGCGGACGAGGTGTTCCCGGCATACACCATCGCCCAGGATGGCACCTCATTCTCGCTACCAGCCGGCAGCAAGGACATTCTCCAAACCCGGGACAGCATGTAGGCCCCCGGCACCATGACGGCGCAGGCCATTCATCCTCGGTTACTCTCAGACAGCCACATCCTCGGCCCGATGAGCAGCGGTACCCTGCTATTACACCGCAATGCCGCCGTTCCCTGGCTGATCCTGGTTCCGGATACGAGCGAGACAGAGTTGATGTTCGTTGCTGAAACACTGCGCAGCAGCATACTTGAGGACGCAGAGCGCGTGGCTAGCTATCTGCGCGATCACCGGCACTGCGAGAAAGTGAATATGGCTGCGCTGGGCAACCAGGTGCCGCAGCTCCATGTACACCTGGTTGGTCGGCGTGAGGGCGATGCCTGCTGGCCGATGCCCATATGGGGGCATCTGGAAGCCAGCAGCGAATGGACCGAAGCGCAGGTCAGCGACGTGAGAAGGTCGCTGATTGGGGGCTGAGTATCAGCTCCCGTAGCGCGCGGGCCGCCCCTCGAGCTCCGCCATCACCGCCTCTACCTGGTTAGGCTTTCCGATGATGTCGTCCTGAAGGCGCGACTCCAGCAGCAGTCCTTCGGCACGATCCAGGTAATGGGCATCGCTGAGAAGCTGCTTGTCTGCGCGGATCGCATCGGGATTACGACGGGCTATCTGGCGGGCCGTTTCCATCGCCGCCGCCAGCGGGTCATCACAGACCCGGGTCACAAAGCCAAGCTGTTGGGCTTCTTCCGCCTCGAAGATGCGGCCGGTGTAGGTTAACTCCCTGATGACATCGTCACGCGCCAGGTGCCGCATGATCTGTGTTCCGGCCATATCGGGCACCAGGCCCCACTTGATTTCCATGATCGACATGCGCGTTCCAGGCGCGGCGTATCGAATGTCGGCACCCAGAGACAGCTGAAAGCCGCCTCCCAGGGCGACGCCGTGGAGCGCCGCAATCACGGGCACTTTCAGTTCACGCCACATCCACGCCGCATGCTGTGGCTTGTTTGCGATGCCGTGTGTGCGGGTGGCCAGTTTCTGCGATGCCACATGCTCGTCATCCCCACCGCCGCTGTTATCAGCCATGGCCGCGAAATTACCCATATCGAGACCGGCGCAAAAGGCTCTGCCCTCACCGGACAGTACCACCACGCGCACCTCGGGGTTGGCCGCCAGCTCTTTACCGGCAGCCTCTACAGCATCGAACATCCGGTTATCCAGGGCGTTCATCTTGTCGCCACGCACCAGGCGCACGTCGGCAATGCCGTCTTCAACAGTGATGCTAATGCGGTCTTTCATGATTACTGTTTCCTTGAATTGTCAGTTCCCAGACGGCGAGGCCACACACAGACAGATGCAAGATACTACTACAGCCGTTGACTGATCGAATCGTGCCAGCCCCAGGTCTAAGCGCGTGAATCCATGTCTTCCCAACGGGGTGATGCCATCACTTCCACAAAATGTGAATAGGTCCACGGCCAGCTCGCGGGTATACCGCGACTGTCCAGGTACCAGCTGTTACAGCCGCCCTTGAACCACACCGTCTCTTTCGCGGCTTCTGATCGCGCCAGCTCGTAGGTTTCCATCGCCGGTCGGGTACAACAGATTTCCCTGCTTTGCCCTGACTTTAAACGGCGGATCAGCTGCTCGATGTATCGCCACTGGTGTTCCGCAATGTCTATCAACGAATAATTACCCACCGGGCCGTTGGGCCCGTTGAGCATAAACAGGTTGGGAAAGTCCGGCATGGTTACCGCAAGATAGGCTATGGGATGGTCCTGCCAAAGGGCCTCCAGGGTGGCACCCTCACGCCCGACGATTGTCATCGGCCGCATGAACGCACTGGGGTCGAAGCCGGTCGCCAGCACGATCACATCGAGCTCGTGCAGAACGCCGTCACCAGTTCTAATTCCCTCGGGCTCAATACGCTCAATCGAGTCGGTGACGAGCACCGAGTTGGCATGCTGGATAGCCTCGTAGTAATCCGGTGAAAACACCAGGCGCTTGCACAGGGGTTTGTGGTCGGGTCGCAGCTTTTCTTTCAATTCGCTGTCGCGAACGCCCTCCTCCAGGTTGGCCAGGCATGCCGCGGCCATGTTACGAGCGCCTTCTGACTCGTCATCGATAATCGCCTGGGTGTAGGCATCCACGGCGGCGTTATAGCCCTCGAAGTCCATCACCTCGGCGAGCACATCAGGGTCTTGGAACGCCTGCCGCTCCTGTTCGGAAAAATGACCGTTATGGACCGGCATGATCCACTGGGCAGTCCGTTGAAAATGCGCAAGCCTCCTGGCACGACCGGCAAGTGCCGATACAATCTGCACGCCCGTGGAACCGTTACCGATGATCCCGATGCGTCGACCATCAAGCGCAACGGAATGGTCCCAGCGAGCGCTGTGGAACAGCGCGCCCCTGAAACTCTCCATACCCGCGATATCGGGATATCGGGGGTGATGCAATACGCCGGTGGCAGCGATGAGCACGTCCGCGGCATCCTCCAGACCGCTCTTGAACGACAGACGCCAGCGCCCATCGAGCCACCGCGCGTCGGCTAACTCCTCATTAAAATGAATCGAGGAATCGAGGCCATACTTGCGGACGACGTGCTCAAAGTAGCCCTGTACCTCGCCCCCCGGGGGCAGGTGTCGTGTCCAGTTGGGGTTGCGTTCGAAAGTGTAGGTGTAGTGATGTGACGGCACGTCGCAAGTCAGGCCGGGATAGGTGTTCTCGCGCCAGGTACCGCCAACGCGATCAGCTTTTTCATAGATGGCCAGGTCATCTATGCCCATTGCCCTTAGCTTGATGGCTGCAAGAATACCCGCCATACCTGCCCCAATGACGACGACACGCAAATCACGCTGACTCATGGCTTGTTAACTCGCAAAGCTCTGAATATCAGGCAAGCGTAACTGAATTCACGACGGCGGTGGTAGCAGGGCTTCGAGCAAGGCGGTGATGGTGCTATGCGCCTCACGCTTGGCCACGGCCAGGTTGTCTGCCTCTGCCACCGCCAAAGAAACCTCGGCCAGGGCGGCCATCAGCACCCGATTCATCAGCGCCTTGCGAAAATCCCGGGCGCTGCTCGTCGTCGGGGTAGTCGTCCCCACCATGGCCTTGCGCATTACCGGCCCCTGAGCCCATCGGTCCCGACCGAGTACATTCGGGCTATCGATCAACACGATGCGTCGAAAGGCGGGATCATCACACAGGTCCAGAAACGAACGGTAGTTCGCCAGCAACGCGTCCCTAGGTGTGTGCTGGTCCGTCGCAGCAATGCTGTCAACAATGCGCTGCTCCATAGACTCATTAACCGCAGCGAAAAGCGCCTTTTTATTGCCAAAATAGTGATAGATGGGGCGAATCGTCAGTCCGCACTTTTCGGCGATGTCCTCCAGCGAGGTGTCGGCGTATCCCCGCTGGCCAAACAGCGTTATGGCGGCTTCCAACACGGACTGACGGGATTCCGCGCGGCGCTCGGCCTGCGAACGTCGAGCTTTGGGGGTTGCTGCCATGCGGTATCTCCGTGTTGACTTATGCAATCCTACTACATAACATATGTAGCGTCATTACATTTATGCGCCTGAACAATGAGCCAACACCTGGATCGCGCTTTCTCCCCTGCCCAGTTGGGAAAACTCCCGCTAAATAACCGAATCCTAAAAGCTGCCACCTACGAGGGTAAAACCCCGGACGGCATGCCCGGCGACAACCTGCTGAACTTCCATCGCGCCGTCGTCGAGGGTGGTTCCGCAATGACGACAATCGGCTACTGCACGACCGAGGCAGATGGCAGGATCAATGACCAGATGCTGTGGTTGCACGAGGGCATACGCGACAGACTTTCCAGCATGAACCAGACGCTCAAAGCGGCAGCTCCAGGTGTCAGGATTTCCGGGCAGATGACCCACTGCGGTAATTTTTCGAAGAACAGCAAGCTTCAGCGGCTGAAGCGACCCCTGGGCCCCTCGCGCCAGTTCAACATGCTGGGGCTGCCCGCAGGCATTCCCTTCGCGGGGGCCATGACCCACGAAGACATTAATTACCTGGTGAAGACCTACCGTGACGCCGCCGCGTTGATGAAAGAAACCGGGTTCGATGCCATCGAAATACATTTCAGTCACGGCTACGGGCTCAGTCAATTCATCAGCCCCAAGACCAATCGACGCACCGACGAGTACGGTGGCAGCCTCGAGAATCGTATGCGCCTTCCCTTGCGCGCTCTGGAAGCCGTACGCGAGGCCGTTGGGGATGACTTCCCGATACTCGGGAAAATCGGCCTGTATGACGGCGTCAAGGGCGGCCTGAAGATGCCTGAATCTATCGACGCCGCCGCCATGCTGGACCGCGCTGGTATCGATGCCCTCATCTGCTCTGGGGGCACCAGCAGTTTCAACCCGATGATTTACTTTCGAGGCGACACCCTGGACAAAGGGCTGATCGAGGTGGAAAAAAACCCTATCGCGAAACTGGGCCTCAAGATGATTGGCTCGCGAATGTTTCGCCATTACCCCTACGAAGAGCTGTACTTTTTAGAGGACGCAAAAAAAGTCCGTGATCGCGTTCAATGCCAGATGGTCTACATCGGAGGCTGCACAGAACTCTCCTCTATTGAAACAGTCATGGCAGAGGGTTTTGACTTTGTGCAGTTGGGCCGACCGCTGATCAAAGACCCGGCCTTCGTCAAGCACGCCATGGCCGACCGGAACTACAAAAATGGCTGCATACACTGCAACCGGTGCGCTGCATTGATCGAGGCACCCGGCGGCGTGTACTGCCCGCTAAACACGGAATCGGCCGCGTGAACATCACCGACCTGCAGCAGCTGCCGGAGATTCCCCCCATCTTTGGCCCTGCAAAACAGGTGGCCTACGTGGTGGACGACATCGACACGGCGATCGAGTGGTGGCAAACACGCCATGACGTGGGCTCCTTTCTGGTGACGAGAAGCGCGGCACCGCTCACCAATGCGTTTTATCGAGGAAAACCCGCTGAACGATCCCGGGTGCACATCGGATTCGCCTACGTGGGCGAGATGCAACTGGAACTGATCCAACTCATCGGGAACACGCCGGGGCTCTACAAAGAGGCCCGCGACCGGGGCCTGGATCGTGTGCACCACTACGCTGTGCTGGTGGACGACTTTCCAGCGGCCTATAACTGGGCGCTAGATAACGGATTCGATGCCGTGATCGACGCCGGTGTCGACGGCCTCGCGCGCATGTCTTACTGCGAAAACCCAGACTCCGGCCTCATTCTTGAAATTATCGAGAGTAACCGATTAACCCGACCCTATTTCGACGGCATAGAAAAGCGCGTGCATGCGCTAGACGAGACAATGCCCATTCATGAATTTGAGCTTGAAGAACTGACACCTAAGCTAGGCGTGTTTGTACAACTCGCCCTGTTTGGGCTAAAAAAATTGTTTGGCCGCATCGAGCCCACCCGGCGTAAAGCGCAAGCAACCGTCACACCATGAGAAATCGGCTTGTCATCCTGGCGACGCTTGCGCTTTCAGCCTGTCAGGGCGACCCACACCCTCCGGGCTCAGTCATTGGCACAGCTCTGACCCCTCCCACCGTGCAAGAGCGCTATCAGCGCAGAGCCGCTCCCCAAGCCCTACTCCAACCCTCAGCCGATAGTCAGATTCTGTTCGGTGACTTACACGTGCACAGCACTTACTCGGTGGATGCATTTACGCTCGAACTGCCGGTGATGGGCCTTCAGGGTATTCATCCCGTTGCCGATGCCTGCGATTTCGCGCGTTACTGCGCAAAGCTCGACTTCTTCAGTTATAACGATCACGCCGAGGGACTCACGCCGACGTTCTGGAACGACACCAAGGAAACGGTACGCGCCTGTAATGCCAGTTCCGCCGCGGTGAATCCGGATCTTGTGGCCTTCGCAGGCTGGGAGTGGACGCAGATGCGCAACGACGCAAATGCGCATTTCGGGCATAAGAACATTATTTTTCCCGGAACCCGTGACGAAGAGTTGCCGGCACGACCAATCAGCGCGCGGGTGACACCCGATGACCTGGGGGTGTTTGAACTGTCAAGGAACAGCGGCTCGGGTCGCTGGGTAGACCCACTGAACTGGAAGCCCTATGCCAACCTGGTGCGGTTGCTCGACGACATTGCCGCGGTACCGGGTTGTCCAGCCGACGTCCACACCCGCGACCTGCCGCTGGACTGCGCGGAAAACGCTCCCACTCCGGACGTCCTTTACCGCAAGCTCGACGAATGGGGCTATGAGCATATCGTGATTCCCCACGGCAACACCTGGGGCGCCTACACTCCCCCGACGGCCACCTGGGACAAAGCGCTGGCGACGCGGTATCACACTGAGGGGCGACAGCCGCTGCTGGAGATCATGTCGGGCCACGGCAACAGCGAGGAATACCGGCCCTTCGCCCAGGTAACTGCCGCGGCCGACGGCAGCCTGCAATGCCCCGAACCCCAGGGCGACTTTGTGCCCTGTTGCTGGCAGGCCGGTGAGATCATGCGTGCCCGCTGCGGCGGGCTGAATGATGCGGAGTGCAAGACCAGGGTAAAGCTCGCCCGCCAGTATGCCGCCGACGCCGGTAACCGCTATATGGGCGTATTCCCTGATACCGGCGCCAGTGACTGGGGTCAGTGCAACCAATGCACAGACTGCTTCAAGCCCGCGTTCAACCAGGTGTTTGCGGAAAGCGCGCAGTACGCAATGGCGCTGACCAATTTCAACGAGGCTGATCAGCAAGGTCGACCGCTTCGTTTCCGCTGGGGGTTTATAGCTTCCACGGACGATCACACGTCCCGCCCCGGCACCGGCTACAAACAGTACGAGCGTCGCATGATGACCCAGGCCACGGGCGTGCGCAGCGACTTCTATGGCGGCCTGATGCAATCTCTGGTGGGGGAATCAGACGACCCCACAATGCCGCGGCGGGTGGAGACCACCAACCCGGTGCCGGACCTGGAGCGCATGAACAGCTTCCTCTACCCGGGCGGCATTGTGGCAGTGCATGCAGAAAACCGCAGCCGCGAGGCCATCTGGAAATCACTCCAGCGCAAGGAGGTATACGGCACATCGGGTCCACGCATGCTGTTGTGGTTCGACCTGCTCAATGGACCAACGGGCCCACTGCCCATGGGTTCAGATACCGCCCTGTCCGAGAACCCGCGCTTTGAGGTACGAGCAATGGGCGCCTGGAAACAACTGCCCGGCTGCCCGGAAGATGTCGCCGCACTTGGCGAGGACCGTTTGGAATACCTGTGCGCTGGCGAGTGCTTCAACCCCTCTGAAGAGCGAGAAATTATCGACGCTATCGAGGTCATCAGGATCCGACCCCAGTCCTATCCCGGCGAGCCGGTTGAGTCATTGATTGAAGACCCCTGGCGACGATTTGAATGCCCGCACGATCAGGCTGGTTGCACCATCCAGTTCGAGGACGAGGACTACGCGAGGGACGGCCGCGATACGGTGTACTACGTGCGCGCCTTACAGGAGACGACGCCGGCCATCAATGCGGGCAACCTGAGACCCTCTGCAGATAGTGGGTCGATCGACCCCTGTTACGGTGACTACCGCACACCCTTTGACGACGATTGCCTGGCACCGGCTCAAGAACGGG
>Ga0213866_10001093_pt1 | contig 20451 bp, 13 predicted proteins | sample PICome_11_FD_160079 | JGI IMG/M metagenome (GOLD analysis project Ga0213866, IMG submission 160079) | Coastal seawater microbial communities near Pivers Island, North Carolina, United States - PICO284 | ecosystem: Environmental > Aquatic > Marine > Coastal | place: USA: North Carolina...
TGGCTGCTCCTCGCCGCCGTTGAAGAAGTAGGTGATGTGCGCGTACTTCTCGGTTTCGGCGCAACGGAACTGCGCGATCTCAGCCTTCGAGAGCGTCTCGCCCAAGCACATCGTTGGGCGCTCGGGCGGGAAGGCGGCTGCGGCTTGGAGCCCGCGCACGTAGGGCGTCATGGTGACGAGCGAGATGCTCGGCTTGGCCTTCCTTTTAAAGCAGCTCTCATCGAAGCTCGCGTCTTCAGTCAGTGCGCGGCAGATCTCGCGCGCACGATCCGCGCGGAAGTTGAAGAAGATCAAACCGTCGCCGCTCTCCACGCGTCCCATGCCGCGCCCGTGCTCAACCATGAAGGTCGGCTCGATGAACTCGTCGGTCGTACCAGCCTCATAGCTCAGCTCCAGCAGGTTGATCGCATCGGAATCAATCGCGCCGTCTGCAAGCGTGACGCAGTTGTAGTACTTCGCGATGCGATCCCAATTCGTGTCGCGATCCATCGCCCAGTAGCGCCCGCTGATTGACGCGATGCGACCAACGCCGGTCTCGTCCATCGCATCCATCAGCTCGCGCACGAAGCGCACGCCGCTCTCCGGCGCGGTGTCGCGGCCATCGGTGATCACGTGAAAACACACGCGATCGCCGGTGATGCCCTCGCGCTTGCACAGCTCAAGCAGTGCTCGGTAGTGGCGATCGGATGAGTGCACGCCGCCGTCGCTGACGAGTCCCATCAGGTGCAGCTTCTTGTTCGCGGGGAGTGCGCGGATCATCTCGGTGAAGGCGGGGTTCTCGAAGAAGCTGCCCGTCTTGATCGCGTGATCAATCGCGGTGATGTCCTGAAACACCACGCGCCCCGCGCCGAGATTCAGGTGACCGACTTCGGAGTTGCCGAACTGTCCCTCGGGCAGACCGACGCGCGCACCGCCTGGCTCAAGCTGCGTGTGCGGATACTTGGCAAGCAGCGAGTTCCAGTACGCGGGTCTGGCGATCGCAATCGCGTTAGCCGCATGATTGGGATCAGGATTGACGCCGTAACCGTCGAGGATCACCAGCAGGACAGGATTTCGTTTGGGCATGCGCATGGGAGTCTTTCAGTCGCGGTTGGGAATCGTCGGCTTCATGGTAAGGCGAAGGCGCGCATAGCGCGAGGGGAAGCGTATCAGTCGGGATGGGGCGGCGCTCGGCTAGCCTTCACGCTCGCCGCGCAGAGCAGGAGTTCAACGCAAAGTCGCTAAGCACGCAAAGGTTCGCAAAGCGCTTCGCGATGCTATGAGCCTATCTGCGAAAGCAACGCTTTCACTCGAGTCAATCGCGCAGATGCGTAGAGAAAGCTTGAATGCAATGTGGAAGTGATACGCTTTACTCTTCGAATTTCACTCCCAAGGAGCGGCGCATCAGTTGCCGACAAACGAAGCAGCTACCCGCATTGGTAACGTCATCCGCGAGGCTTAGCGCAACTTTGCGTTCTCCGCGTCTTTGCGCTGACGTCCTATTCTTTTTCGAGGGGCTCTAAGCGACGTAGCTCCCCCGCAAGGCTATGTGTGCGATTCGAAGCAACGTTTGGTGCAAAGCACGCGATAGACCTTCCAGTCTCACTATAGTTCTCAGCGTATTCGTGATTAAGTGTTGCAAAAATGGTATAGTGGCTGGCAAGCGCCGGAGTTCATCTGGCGACACGGACGAGCCGGGGACCTGCTGGAGTACAGCACGAAACCAGCGCTCGCCAGCGAGAGACGAGACCATGAACTTGTGCTAAGCACGCGTATCTGGTGAAACTCTACCGGCCGACAGGCTTTGACCGGGCCACAGCTACCAGCACTCTTATTCACCAGCACAGCGCACGTCCTGGCAAGGACGATGCTCGCTCGGGTTCCGGTCTGCGCACTCAGTTTTGCGCACAAGGGCGAAGAAGTTTGCGCCTATGGGTCTTTCTCGCTCGAAAATCGAAGGAGGCAACATGCTTGCCTGGGCAATCATCTTCCTGATTCTGGCTATCATTGCGGGCATCTTGGGCTTTGGGGGTATCGCCGTCATTAGTGTTGAGATCGCGCAACTGCTCTTCTTTGTCTTCCTTGCCCTGCTGGTGATCAGCGTGGTGATGAATATTTTCCGCGGCCGCCCGCCTGAACTCTAAGCCCAACGTGAAATGTTGGCATTGCAATTGAGAAGAAGAGAGTAAGTCAGAGAGAAGGAGAAGAGACTATGAAATCTATGAACGCCATCGGACTCAGCGCGGCTCTGGTTATTGCTGCTGCATGCACCGCCTGCTCGCCAGACGAGGAGACTCGCAAGGCCGCCGAAGAGATCGGCCAAGGCGCGTCCCAAGTTGCTAGCGGCGTTGGCGACGCAGCATCGCATGCCTACGACAAGACCAAAGAAGGCGTGAAAAAGGCTGCCGAGTCTGAGACCGCCGACCGCATGAAGGACACGGCCAAGAGCGCAGGCGATGTCATCGCAGACAAAGCGCGCAAGGCCAAGGACGCGATCGTAGATGCCGTGAACGGCGACGACGACAAGAAGGATGGCGAGTCTAGCGACGAGCCTGAGAAGAAGGACGACGCTACCAAGGACGAGTCCGAAAAGGATGAATCCAAGGACGAGCAGCCCGCCAAGGACAACTAGCGCTGTAGCGCCAGCACAGGCCCTTCGTATCGGTTGTGCCTTGCTTGAAGCAAGGCGGCCCGTGAGCAGATGCTCGCGGGCCGCTTGCGTTGAATCGAATCATTCAGCTCAATCGAACGACACGCGCCTGCTCCGCGCAATCCATGCGAAGGCTGCAAGCAACGCGAGCAACATGATGGCCGAAGGCGCATTCGATTCATCGCTCAGCGCGCAGGTTGATTCGCTGGTAGTGGCCGGAGGCGTTTCCGACAGCACGACGATTTGGAAGGCCTGCCGCGCATCGCTGCCGATTCCGTTCATCGCCATCACTTCAATCAGCGTCGTGACTCCCGCATCTAGCGCGGCTGGAGTTCCGCTAATCACACCGCTCCCCGTGTCAAAGCTCAACCAGTCCGGCAGGCCGCTCACGGTGATGGTTGGAGCAGGCGACCCAAAGGCGAGGATCTGGTAGCTGTACTCATTGCCGACCCTCGCGAGCGGCGTTGCCTGACTCTGAATCACCGGCGCGATCAGGCGCGAGGTGTCAAGCACGGTGATTTGGAATTGCTGCTGCACCGCAATGCCGACACCGTTGGCTGCGCGAATGGTGATTTGCGGCGTGGTCAGGACGCCATCCGGGCCTGCATCGCTAGCGCTTGGGATACCGCTGAGCACGTTGCCGTTGAGCGTGAGCCATGCGGGCAGGTTCATGTGCGTAATCGTCGGCGCAGGGGAACCGGTCGTGGTGATGGTATAGGTGTACTGATTGCCGACCTCAGCCATGAGCGGCGCGGTGCTGGTAATACTCGGCGCTTGCTCCAAGCTCACCACGATGCTGAAGATCTCCACGGCATCTGTGCCAACGCCGTTGATCGCACGGATGGTGATCGGCCCCGCAGTGCCCACGTCGCTCGCGCTCGGCGTACCGCTAAGGGTTGAGGCCGTGAGCGTGAGCCAAGCTGGGTTGCCGCTCACCGTCAGCGTCGGCGTGGGGAAGCCGGTGGTACTGATGGAGTAGGTGTAGGTCTGCCCGACCGCAGCCACCGTGTCAGCGTTCGACGTGATCATCGCGGCCTCAGGGCGAGGCGTAACGGTGATCGTGAACTGCTCAATCGAATCAGCTCCAACGCCGTTTGCGGCGGTGATCGAGATGATGCCGCTGGTGCCGATGTCCGAATCGCTCGGCGTTCCACTCAACACGTTGCCGTTCAAGCTCAGCCAACTCGGCGCACTGTTCACGCTCAGCGTTGGCGATGGCAAGCCCGTCGCGGTGATCGTGTAGGAATAGAGATCGCCAGCGGTCACGGTATCAGGCGCGGTGCTGGTAATCATCGGCGCGGTCGGCGTTGCCATCTCGTTCGGCGCTATCGCAAAGGGCCCGCCGGCATTGCCGAGCATCAGGTCCATGTCGCCGTCTGCATCCAAGTCCGCCGCCGCGAGCGCGATCGTTGCATCGCTGCCGCTGCCGAATTCGCGGTTGGTGTTGGTCGCGCCGAAGCCGCCCATGCCATCGTTCAGCCAGACGTTGTTCTGCCCGGAGGAGTTGCCGTATGCGATATCCAGCTTGTGATCGCCGTTGAAGTCGGCCATCACCACAGAGTCGGTGTTGTTCGCCGTATCGAATACGACATTTTCGGTCGGGAATGCCCGGCCAAGAGCGTAGAGCACCAGGTTGCGTCGCGATCGATTCGCCAACGCAACATCGAGCGCGCCATCGCCGTTGACGTCGCCTAGCGCAATGCCTGTGCTGAAGTACGCGCCGACGCCGATCTGAACTTCTTGGCTGACATCATCGAACTTGCCGAGACCATCGTTGAAGTAGACTTTCGACGGATTGAAGAGATTCGAAACAGCAATGTCGAGCGCACCGTCCGCGTCAACGTCGCCAATCGCAACGCCGGTCGAATCATCAAAGCCCGAACCGAAGGCCTGCACGATCAGTGAGAAGTCGCCAGTACCATCGTTGATGTGAATCAGGTTTTGCTGCGTCGAGTTGACTGCAACCGCGTCGAGAAAGCCGTCACCGTTGAGATCGCCGAGTGCTAGGGCGCGCGTTTCGTCGCTGCCGGGGCTGAAAGCGATCGCTCCGTTGGCAAAGCCTGCGCTGCCATCGTTGAAGTAAGCAACGTTTGCCTCACCCTGATTGCCGGCTAGCAGATCGGGATCACCATCGTTGTCGATATCGCCGACCGCGAGGCATGTCGTGAGGTCGCTACCGGTGCCGAAGGTTGTGCTGTTGTTTGAGCTGAACCCGCCGTTGCCGTCGTTCAGGTAGACGCGGTTCTGGCCGCCGCGGGAAGCTACAGCGATATCGAGATCTCCGTCGCCGTCGAAATCCGCTGCTGCGACTGCCGCTGTGGTTTGCGATCCGCCGACTCCCGCCATCAGAGCAGGGTCGAACTCTGCCGGGCCGCCGATCGCTCCGCAGCGGAAGCGAAAGACTCGCCCGCTGGTTGGACTGAGCATTGAGGTGTTCTCGATAGCGTTGGTCAGTACGACTTCAATCTCTTCGCCTGGCAAGAAGTCGTCGGATGGATTGAAGCTCACCGTGCCTTGCAAGGTGATGCGCTGCCCCATTCGATTCCCGGAGAAACTTGCGCGCACGAGGTAGCTGTCTGAGGTGACGCTGTTTTGGTTGATCGCCTGATCCCAAAGAACGTCGATGTCGTATCGAGCATGTTGTCGACCGAGTTCGGCAGCGGATCGGTCTCAGCGATGCTTGGCGGCACCGGAACGCGGTACACCTCCTGCCCGTTCTGCCCGTTGTTGCTGGCGAAGTACACGTAGCCATCGAGGTACTCCATGTTGGTTGGCGTGCCGCTATTGGTGCCGGGATAGACGTCGCAGAGAAACTCCATGACGCCGCTTTGCGTGGCCCGGTAGAGCTCGCGGCCTGTGCCGTCGTTGTGCGCGTTGAAGTAGAGCGCGCCGCCGGAGGAACGCAGCCACTCAGGTGAAGCATCGTTCGGTCCCTTGCGGATGTCCGCAACGATGCGCGTACCGCCTTCTGTGCCGTCGCTCATCCAAAGCTCCCAGCCGTAGCTCGGGTGAAAGCAGGTGAAGAAGATCTTGTCGCCGACCACCGTCAGATAGCGCGGGTTCGACGAGCCACCACCCACAACGATGTCCTTGACCATGGTGGTGCCGTTCGTCGTGCCGTCCGAGCGCCAAAGCTCGCGGCCGTTGCTGCCGTCCTCAGCAGAAAAGTAGGCGACGCCGCCGACCGCTACAACGTATTCGGGGTAGCTACCTTGCGAAGTGCTGGGCTGGATCTCCTTCACCATTCTCGTGCCGCTCGACGTGCCATCTGAGAACCAGAGCTCGTAGTTGTCGTTCTCGTTGCGCGCGCGAAAGAAGCAGCCGTTCTGAGCGTCATCTGCATCCGTGATCCACGAAGGGGATGACGATGTGCTGCCACTCCAGATGTCACTCAGCAAGGAGCAGTTATTGTTATTGCTGTTGATCACCCACATCTCGCGGCCATAGCTTGGATGCTCAGCGCTGAAGAAGACGAGATCGCCGCAAGCCCGCATGTACTCAGGGTATGAACCGGTCGAGCCGCCGTAGATGTCTGCGACTTGGCCGTAGCTGCCGCTCGGCGTGGTGTACCAGGGTTCGTAGTTGCTGCTCGTATTGCGCGCGCGGAAATACACGCGGCCGTTGACTGCAGTGATGTAGTAGGGACTGCTATTGTTGCCGCCGCCGTAGATGTCGCAAAGCAAGGCTGTGACGTTGTTCGTTCCATCCGAGCGCCACATTTCGTAGGAGTAGCTTGGATGACTTGCGCGGAAGTAGATGTTGGTGGAGTCCTTCGCGTAGCGTGAATCGTAACCGACTTGATCGCTCGAACCCGGTTCTGGGTAGCTGCCGCCACTGCCGCTATAGATGTCGCTCACCCTGTTGGTTTGCGTGCCGTTGGTGCGCCAAAGCTCGTAGCCTTCAGTGCCGTTGTCGGCACGGAAATAGATGTAGCCGTTGTGTTCCGTGAGGTAGTAGGGATCAGAGCTTGATCCGCCTGCGTAGATGTCTTACACTAGCTCTGCCATGCGCTGTGCATGTGCGCTGCCTGCAAGAGCGCAAGCGATCAGCATCAGCGAGATGCTCGCTAGCATGATGCGTTTCGAATACATGTGAATCTCCAGAGATTGCTTGGGGTTGGGTGAAAGTCAGCGCTGCTTGCATTGAGCTTTCAGCTCTGCTGCTTTTTGAAGGGCGCGGACTTCGTTGATCTTCGACGTGGCGCTGAGCCCGAGAGGGGTTGAGTCGAAACTCCTACCTGCGGTGAGAGCACTCAAGTTCGCTGTCTTTGCTCCAGCGCTATCAGGCAGAAGATGCGTGTTGGGACGTGCATTTTCTATCTCCTTCTCCGAGCTCGAAATGGATGAAACGCAGCACGCTGGTCATGAAGCGCTGGCGCTGTCCCTATGCCGAGGGACAGGGTGGTTCGGAGTGCCTCAACTATCACAAAAACTCGCGTAAGGATGAAGGGCGTGGTTTGAATTTCATAAAAAAGGCGCTAGGAAAGGGTTTCGCCATTTTTCGCACTCATGCGAGCGAGAGAAATCGGAGTTCAACGCAAAGGCCGAAAGAGCGCGAAGGCTCGCAAAGCCTGTCGGATCAAGCATTGCGGGCCAGTTCCGCTGACTCCTCTCTGCCAAGCTGACCGCCCGAGAATGATCATGAATAGGAAAACGTGAAGCGGCTCATGGTCTGACGAGCTCAGCCGCGAAGGTCGCGCTCATATCCGAAAGTTTCTAGGCGCTGCCGGATCTGGAGAACTTCAAACGCCCGGTAGAAGACGCCCATTCCGCCAGGCTTTGCGAAACTTCGCGTGCTCTGCGTCTTTGCGTTAAGCCCTTCATCCCTTCGCTTAGGCCGATGCGAAAAATGGCGAAACGCTAGTCTAACTCCTCACTCTCGCCTGCGAGCCTTCCCAAAGCACTCCATTCAAATTCGCTAGCTGGAGCCATCACTCCACACATTCCGAGCTTGTGCCACCGCGCAGCGCTCTGTGTTTCTCTGTGCCTCCGTGCCTTTGTGTTGAATCTCAAATCCCCTCGCCCACACTAGCGCGAGCACTACCGAAGCGACTCACCAACAGAACCAGCCTCAACGCAACACGCCGCGAGCTCAGTGAACTCGCGGCGTGTCATCCAATCATCAGCGTGCATCAAGCTAGCGCATTCCGCCAAGCGGCGCACGCATGTAGGGCGGCAAATGCTGCCCGCTACGCTGCGACACCGGCTTGCCCAGCACTTCGCTGGCGATCATCACATTGCACCAGTCGGTCGTCGTCCAACTCGCCATCGGGTGCGGCGAGCGCGACGCCTCAGACGTTGCCAGCTCCGCATCGTCATACCTCGGGCGCACGACTTGGGGCCGCGATTGATTGCGTTCCCGCGATGGTTGCTTGACAGCGCTGCGCGGATCTTTCAACGGATCACCCGCATCCAACGCTTCACGCTCGCGAGCGCGTTGCGCCCAGTAAGCGATCTTCTCGCGCTTGTCCTTCGCCTTCTTCGCCGCATTGCCAATCGCACTCGCAATCGCGATCACGATGAAGACGATGAAGACGAATACTCCGCCGAATCCGGTCTCAAGCAGATAGTTCATAGCGAACTCCCTTCAGCTCTCGTTTCCATTCGATCAAACGAGTCGCCTAGGCGTTGCCGCCTTTGCCGCCATCTCCGATTGCGCGGCGCATGCCGGTATCGGCCACGACGTTCTGCATGTTGTAGTAATCCATCACGCCGACCTTGCCTTCGCGCAGGGCTTGCGCCATGGCTTCGGGCACGCGGGCTTCGGCTTCCACAACCTTCGCGCGGTTTTCCTGCACGCGAGCGATCATTTCCTGCTCGTGGGCAACAGCCATCGCGCGACGCTCTTCGGCCTTCGCCTGAGCAACGTGCTTGTCGGCCTCGGCCTGCTCTTCTTGCAGCTTGGCGCCGATGTTGTCGCCAACGTCGATGTCCGCGATGTCGATCGAGAGAATCTCGTAGGCCGTGCCCGCATCAAGTCCCTTGTGCAACACTGCCTTCGAGATGATGTCGGGATTCTCCAGCACATGGCTGTGCGACTGCGCCGAACCGATCGCCGAAACGATGCCCTCGCCAACGCGAGCAATCACCGTCTCCTCAGTCGCACCGCCAACCAGGCGATCAAGCGCGGTCCGCACCGTCACCCGCGCGCGCACCTTGAGCTGAATGCCGTCCTTACACACCGCGTCAATCGTGTTGCGATTCGAGGAGTGACCGGGGCAGTCGATGACCTTCGGATTCACCGAAGTATTCACCGCGTCTAGCACATCGCGACCAGCAAGGTCGATCATCGAAGCGCGCTTGAAGTCCATGTCGAGCTTCGCGCGGTCAGCGATAATCACCGCGCGCGTCACGTGCAGCACGCTACCGCCGGAGAGGTAATGCGCTTCGAGCGAGTTCGCGCTGATCTCCACGCCAGCCTTCACGCTCTCAATGCGAGCGCGCACGATCAGGCCCATGTTGACCTTGCGGAACTTCATCCCGATCAGCTCAAGCATCTTGACGGATGCGCCTGACACCCAAGCTTGAAACCACAGGCCGATCACGCTGGCAGCAAGCCAGAGGAACACCACGACAATCAGGCCGCCAACGATCAATCCAACAATCGCCACCGGGCTCATATCGCCCTCGGCACCTGGCGCAGCCAGAAGAGGAAGTAGATTCTCAAGCAACATATCGGTCTCCAGAGTAGGGTTTAGCTCTTCGCATCAGGGCGCGGCCTGGCAAACATCAGCCACTCACGCCACGTGATTCGCGTCGGGATACGTCCCGCTTTGTTGGCCAGCTTGCCTGATTGAGGCCTGACTGACGATTCCAAAACACGCTGAATCTTGCACTGACAGTATAGCAGTGCTTCGCCGCCAAGCCGAAAATGCCCTCACTCGAATCGAAGCACTTATGGCGCGAGTGTTTCGCGCATTGGGTGTCCCAGCAAATCTTGAGCACCCGTCACACGAAGCCAATCCCAGCCAGGCGCGCTCGTTCTAAGCATGTGCGAAGCAGATAGGATTGAGCCCCAGGAGAGCAGCATGACGAGCACCAAGCCGAGCTTCCGCCGACGCCACGGCCTCGCTGTCGCGCGTTATCTTCTGATTGCGCTCACGCTGATCGCCGGCCCCTTCGCAATCTGGGTGTGGGGTTGCTCTGTGCAACGCTCGCACCATTATGAAGAACGCATGGAGCTAACCAAACAAGCCTATGCAGATGAGATGAAAAGCGTGCGCTCTTTCCTGCCGAGCAATGATGGACCGAATGAGCTGCCAGATTGGGAGAAAGCGCTGATCGATGTTCCCAACCTGGACTACTTGAACACTTCGAATCCGCTCACACCCGGCGACAAGCTCACTCTCGCTGCCAACCACTACTGCGTGCACAGCGAACATCGCGAGCAGCTTTATCCCGAATACCTCACGGTGAAGGAGTTCGACGAACTGTGGGAATTCGCCAACACTTGGAACAGGGACAACAACGATCCGTGGATTCGTACGCCCGGTGCGCAGGAGAAGAACAAGGAATTGAAAGACGCTGCCTGGATTGAGAAGCAACTAGATTCAAGCGCAACGATCGCGGAGCTCTGGTTCGCATTCTGCCGTTCGCATGAAGCGCAGATTTCTTGGGAGGATCCATCACTCCCTGCCGATGAGCTAGCGTGGAACAATCCATTGCTCACCATCTCGAACGCCATGATTGCGCGGCTGCGCGCTCACCTCTTGCTCGGCAATCTCAAAGCCTTTCAACAAGAGCTTCCACTCACCATTCGCGGCATTCTCGCGGTGAGTCGCGGCGGTCGCGAAGCTGGAGAGGGCTTCTGGGATTGGCACGCCCAAATGCTTTTCTCCTGCATCGATCATGCGTGCCGAATCGATGCGCTAACTCCTGAGCTTGAGGAGACGATTCTGAATCTTGAGCCGGTGTTCACGCAACACCGATTGAAGACCGTGCACCGCAGCGGGATGCGCAAGCTCGCGTCCCTTCAAGGTGCGTTTGATGATGCGAATGGCGACACTGCGCGCGCGCGCGAATTGTGGCTGGAGCGTTACTACGGGTACAGCCCCCGCAGCTCCGTAGAGCTTGAGCGAGTCTGGAGAGACAGCGCGGATTACGTTGAGCTCTACCTCGACGCGATGCTCGAAGGCCAGAGCGAGGTCACTGATAAAGACGGCTGGTATGGACGGGAGTGCGCATCGGCGATCACGCTCGTAGCGCTGCCGCGCTTGTGGGCGGAGCTTGACGAGCGCACATGGAATACGCTTTTCGAGGCTGCACAAAGCATCGTTGAACCTCTCGAAGACTCCGATGCTGAGGGCTTCAACGGAGCGGTGTTTGGGGGCGCTCGCGATGCCGTCAGCGAGCTGTGGGGTGCCTACTCGCTTGATCGTCGCCTTTTGCTCTCGCAGTTTGCTGTCCGCATCACGCGCGCACTTCGCGCGGGCCACTCGCCTGCATCCATCGCTGCTGGCGCCGTCGAAGCGCTGACGCTGCTCCCCAATCTGCCGATCGAAGCAACACTCTCCGAGGCAGCCCTCCACCTTCGAGCGCTTCCGCCAGAGCGCGACGACACCTTTTTCGGCTGGGAGCTCACGCTGCCACTCGCAAAGTGAGCATGAGCGCTGGCCCTTGCAGCAGTGCGTTGCAAACTCGCGCTCGTTTTGCAGAGGGAGTTTGAGCGGGACGACGCGAGAATGAGCGCTCTACGAAACAGAGCGGAGAAGCTCACGCACACCGGCAACGCTCGCAAAGCCCTTAAAGAGGAAGCGCCCTCACTATGAAGTTCCCCAAGCTCACCAAGCGCAAGCTCGCCATCGGCATCCCAGCGCTCCTGCTCGTCGCGGCTGACAGTGCGGCGCTCTACGCCTACCTCAACTATCGCGCTATTGAGAACGAAGTGCGCGAGGAGTTCGAGAAGACGCGCAGCGCCGTCGATGACGTGATCAAGTCCGCTGGCGACGTCCCGCCGGTCGAATCTCCCTTCACCGATTGGGAGCGCAAGCTGCGCGATGGCATTCGCGCACAGCTCGCAGACTTCGATCCAAGTACCGATCACGTCGCCGCATTCGAAGCTACGATTCCCAAGGCTTTCACCTTTAACTCATCGCGCTACAACGAAGAGAACTCGCAGCTCCCGGTGGATGATCGCGACGTCCTCGGCTTCGAGTACTTCGGACGCCACCTCTACGACGAGCGCGATTTGCAGGCGCTCTCGCGGCGCTTCTCACCTGATTGGCTGCGCGAAATGCTGGTCTTCACGCAGCCTTGCGCCGATGCGTGGCAGCAGCTCTGCGCGAGCGGTCTCGAACACTTCGATGAAATCGAACGCACCAAGCTGACGCAGTACGCGCTTCCCTCCTTCCCCTACGAGCGCACGGCGCGCCTGATGAACAGCAGACTTTGCGTGTACTTGGTGCTGCAAGATTACGCAGCATTCAATCGCGAATTCCCCATCGCCCTGCGCGGCCTAACAGCTCTGAGCGGCGGGCAACGCGCCTTCCGCCCTTTCCCTGCGCACCTCACGCTCGGCGAATGCTTCCGCACAAGTTTCACGCTCTTCGAATTCGCGTTGGAACGAGGCGGCGCCGATGAACATTCCATCGCGCTTATGGAATCCATGGACACCGACTTCTCAGCGGATCAACTGCTTTACGCGCGCGAAGATGCACTCGAAACGATGCGGGAGATTCGAGAGGTCGTCGACGCAGCGGATGGACTCACCCACCTGATCCAACTCTTTAGCGCTCGGCGCAAGCTCAGCGAAACGCCCTTCGGAGACGAGCCTGATCTCGACCAAGTTGGCGTCTCTAGATTCGAAGTGTTCAAGGCTGCTCTGCTCGAGCCTGAGAACCTGCGGGCCGTCATCTCCGACACCTCGGGCCTCTACACCGTAGCCGCAGGGCAGTACGTGCTGCCGGATGTCTGGCCAGATGTTGCGAAGCCTGACAAGGAGGCAATCGCTGACGCACTGCGAGCAAAGCTCGGCGAGACCTTGCGCGCAAATGTGGATGCCTGGTCCAACTCATCATTCCATTGGATGGCTGCGAGTCCTCTGCTCGACCTGATGCAATTCCACAAGGCAGATAGAGCGCTCGCGCGAACGCAGCGCGTGATCGTTGCATACCGCGCACTGCAGCGAGGTGACGACCCCGCCGCAATCGTCGAGCGCATCAACGCCGATGCGAACCCGATGCTCCCCCTCCCCCTGCGCGCACGAGTCCACGGCGAGACGATCGAGATCGTCCACCTGAACGAAGGCGACGAAGTGCTCAGCGAATACGACCTTTTCAACATCGACGAAGTCCCTGCTAGCGACGACCCCTGGCGCGTGATCCTCACGCTCCCCTGAGCGCCGATGCCGAGCGAAGCGGGTAGCGAATGAGCGGGGGAACTTTTCTCTTTGACTACGCATGAGTAGAATCATATCTACGCACGAATAGTTTCACTCAACCATCAAACGCACATCGAGAGGCAAACATGCAAAGGTCCATCCGTAAAAAAGAGCGCAGGCTCGCAAGACGCTTGGCACTTGGGCTTGGCGTCGCTCTCGTAAGCGTTGGAGCGTTCGGCGTTTACCGACACCAAAGCGTGTCGAACTCCGTGATGGGTGAGCTCGCACGCGTTGATTCGCAGATGGACAAGGTCCACGAGAAGCCTCGCCTGCACGACGTTCCTCATTCGCACTTCACGCCTTGGGAAGCTGCATTGCGAGCGTCCATTCAAGAAGACTATGAAAAGGAAAGCGAGAATCCCGGGCGCGTAGACCGCTTTGAAAAGGTCGCGTTGCAATACTTTCTCCCAATGAGTGAAGAGGGCACGCTGGACTACGATCTGCCCCTTTCTTCATCTGATACCCGCAGCTTTGTCCGCTGGAGTTCGAGCGCTGGTGAGCATCACAATTGCGCGCACGGGCTCCCCCCGAGCGATGATTGGCTTGCTGAGATGATCGAGCATACGCAGCCCTTCAGCGATGCGTGGCTGCGACTCTGTGCGAGCAATCGCGAGCACTTCGATGAGCTGCGCTTGAGCAAGCTTGACTACGCTGTCTACAAGTTTCCCATCTATACGATGAGCCTTGATCTGGCGATTGCGAGACTCTACGCCCACTTTGCGTTACACGATCGCGACGCTTTCGAGCGCGAACTTCCGAACGCCCTGCGAGGCCTCGCGGCTATCAGCGGGGGCGAGCACGGCTTCAGTGACTACCGCTTGGCCATGAGTGCTCGCAGCCTCTGCTCGCTAGTCGCGATGGCGCTCGAAGCCGATCAACTCGGTACCGAAGCGATGAAGCTGATCGCCGGCATGGATGTTGATTTCACGCAGGATCACATGGCCGATGGGCTTGAGCGAGCAACCCGTTCGGTCGCAGCATTGCGCGGCCTCTTCGTCAAGGCTGAAGGCAGCTTTCACCGCTTGCATGAGCTGATGGAGATTGAAGACTATCAGTCGACGCATCCGATGCACTCGCCACCAACCCCGGAAATGCTTGGCCTGCGCTGGATTGACAGCGCTGGAGTTTTGGTTGGACTCTCGCCCCTTTATGACGGATCCGCGGACGAACTTCTCAGCTACTACACACTTACCTATGCTTTCGCGACGCTCGCGCGCTCTTGGGAAGAATCAGACGATCCTGATTTCTATCAGCTCAGTTTAGATCTCACCAATGGCATTCCGCACCTCGACAATGACGCGACGAATCACGATGAGCTGATTGAACCAATCCACTACGCATTGCACGCCGTGCGCACGATTCGCAACTACCACTTGGCTGAACTGCATCTCGCTCGCATAAAACTGGCGATTGAAGCTAAGCGCGCGCTTGACGACGGTGAAGAGAACGCCGAGCTGGCAGCGCGATTGAGCGCGAAGCTCACGCCAGCGCTCGTGCGTCAAATCGCTGTGCGCCCTGACGATGGCACGCTCCTCATCGTGCACTTGAACTACGAGCACGACACATATGGCTACGGCAACCACCACGGCGCACGCGAGATTCGCCTCACGCCAAACTCAGCGCAAAGCGAGTAACGAGTAGCGAGTAGCCGCGATAGCTGGCAGCATCCGTCATCCCGACTGAAGCGCAGCGAAAGGGAGGAATCCCTTCTCGATTCGCTCGCACGTTAGTTATGTAGCGCGTTGCGTGAAGCCCGGCGTTGACTGCCAGCGCGAACGGCAACGCAAAATCAATCGAGAGGCACTGTCTCTCGCAAGGGGCCCCTCCCCTCCGCCTTCGGCTCCGGTCGGGGCGACGGACGCTCAATGCAAATCGAGAAGAGCGCTACCCCGCCTTGCTCGCCTTGACCGTCAGGCGTAGGGGGATGCGGGAGCGGAGGGGTTCGGGGAGTTGCCAGAGGCCGTCTTTGCGCTGGGTCATGCAGGAGTAGCGCGGGTAGCAGCAGGCGGGTTCTTCGATCAGCGCGTCGATTCGCAGGCCAGCAGCGATCAGCGCGTTCACGATGCTTGAGACAGGGTGCGGCCACTCGTAGCTGGTGTTGTGCTGCGTGTCTTTGCTCGGGCCAGCGTAGGTTCCCGGCTCGTTGAACACGATGCCTTCGGGATGATCGAAGTAGGGATAGGCGAATGGCACGTGCGGCTCCGGCGAATCGAAGTCCACGCCGAACCAGTTGTCGCCCAGCGCGTGAACGATGGGATGCGTGTCGGTAACGAAGAAGCGTCCGCCGGGCTTGAGCAGCTTGGCGATCTGCTCCGCCCAAGGCTTGAGATCAGGCAGCCAGATCAGCACGCCATCCGAGGTGAAGACCAAATCAAATTGCTTCTCACCGAGCTTTTCCGCTGCTTGATCGATGCTTCCGCACACGAAATCGGCGGGCAAATCGTAGCGCTTCGAAAGCTCGCGCGCGCCATCAATCGCGGGCTGCGAAAAGTCGTAACCGGTGACCTGCGCGCCTAGCCGCACAAGGCTCAGGCTGTCCGTTCCGATATGGCATTGCAGGTGCGCAGTCTTCATTCCCCGCACATCGCCCATCTCATCAATCGTGAGTTGATGCAGACAAACGCCGCCCTGCTCCAGCGCATCGAAGTGGACTTGATAGAAGGGCGAGTCGAGGTGAATCGGCACCTTCTCGTTCCAATTGGCGAGATTGGCGGCGACGCCTTCTTCGTGAGTATCAGTCATGCTGCGGGTTCCAATTCAGAGCAGTAGTGATTGGTAGCGGCCCAGCGATCTTCTTCGTCTTTCGGCGACTCTTTGAAAAGCTCTTCGAGCTCGTTCGCTTCGATCACGTCAGTCGCGCTGCCAACGCCGAAGAGCATGGTTCGATCGAAGTGGAACTTGCCTGACATCTTGACTGCACCTTGGAAGAGGACTTGCACATCCCCTTCAAAAGCATAGGAGTAACCAGCGACTGAGTTGAGCGTCATGTCGAAGAAACCAAGCTCTTCGCAAGTGCCATCAAAACGCAGGACGCGGCCATCAAGATCGATATCGACAATCCCATCGTGCGTTGTTGTAAGCAGAGCGAAGCTCGAAGGCGAGGCGTCATCATCGTCGGACTCATCTTCTACATCGTCATCAGCCGGTTTGTCTTCCGCTGGCTCTTCGCCTTCAGCGGAGTCTGACTCAGCGAGCGAAACTTCGGAGAGCTCCGTCGTTCCCACGTATTCATTGACGGTAGTGGTGATCTTCTCGGTCGGCCGAATCTGCGAAACCATGCGGATGCCGAGCGAAACGCCTTGCGCGAATTCCGATTCAGCGTACTCCCAGCTTCCTCCAACCGCTTGCGCTTCGCTCGACACGTTCAAGAAAGGGATATGGAGCGTGTCGCGCACGAAGGGCTTCAATGCCTCTTTGAGCTTCTCGCGCGCTTCATCGTTGTCTTTGTCCATGCCGCCGAGTTCGGTCACGGTGATCGCCCACTCCTCCGACGCGCTGGCACGAGTGAAGTCAGCCTTCAGCCCGACCAGCTTCGAATCGCGCATCTTCACTTCGGCTTCCTCGCCCGCGTCGAAGCGGTCATTCCCAGCAAGCGCCTTCGCCATGTGCGCAGTGAACTCAAGCAAGCTGCCGTCATCTTCATCGAGCTTGGTGACGGTGTATTCGATCGCGAAGTTCGAAACGTTCATCTCATCGCGCTTCTCACTGTCGGAAAGAAACACACTGCCGAGCACAATCGCGGTGTAGGTGGTGTCGACTTTCCAGACCTGCTTGAGCTCGTAAGTGGGAGCTTCTGCATCTGAGTCAGCGTCTGCATCGGCTTTCTTGTCAGCGTCGTCAGCTGCGGGCTTTTCAGCATCGCTAGGCTTCTCGTCTTCTTTCGGTGCAGGCTTCGGTGCGTCATCCTTCGGCGCATCTTGCGCTTGCGCTACAAAGGTTGAAGCCAGCATGAATGAGCAGGCAAGCAGAAAGGTAAACGCGAACTTCATAGTGAACTCCTAGTGAGGGGAAGTGCGGGGCTGCGCGCATGTTTGATCATTCAGGCTCTTTGCGCAAGAAGAGGTAGAGCAATTGGAGCGTCACTCTTCGTCATCATCTTCACGCTCCTTGAAGCTCGATTCCAGTTCGAGCGAAGCGATCATGTCCTTCACTTCGCCCAACTGAATCGCTACCGTGCGGCGAGCTTCGAGATTCGATACTGACTCTTCCCCTTCAGCGTCGAGTAAAACCTTCCCCGTGTACTCGACCGATTGCGCCGCGACCATTTCAGATTCGAGGTCGAAGACCAGCTTTTCGCTCCATTCCATCTCGTACTTCGTTGTGCCCTTGTTTTCTCTTTCGAACTGAAGCGTAGCACTCCCAGATGCACTGATGTTTGCTGCGACTGGGACATACGCTCGCTCCTCGCCATTCTCGCCCTCAGCTTCCTGTTGCGTTGGATCTCCGAGTGAAGCTTCACACTGAAACTCGATCGCAACGCTCTCTGGCCCATCCCCAACGGATGCCTGTGGCATCGTGTAGCGGGCCTCTAGCATAAAGGCTTTCAGGTACTCTGAGCTTCTTGCCCACGTATCGCCGCTCACCTTCGCTACCGATGGCAAGTCGAAGTTGGGAAGCGAGAGAAAGGACGTCATCCACGCGTTTGCCCTGTCCTCATCCAGCGTTTCATCGAGTTCGCCGCGCTCGATGATGATTGGCTTCCACTCTTCGTCGAGTGCCTCGCGCTCAAACTTCACGCACAGGCCGTCGAAGCCCGACTTGTAGTAACTCGGCGCCGAATCTTCATTGCGATGCTCAATGATGGTCGCTTGAAGTGCGTGGCAGACCTTTACTTCGTAGGAGAGCACTTCTTCGCTCTCTTCATCCACAATCAAGATTTCGTACTCGAGCGCGAGGTTGCCGAACCAACGAATCTCGTAGTGGTTTTCAGGAGATTGCCAATCCTCATACATCAGCACGATCACGGCGTAGGTCTCTTCAGCTTTCCACTTCGGAATGAGCGAGAAAGCTTGCGCAGCTTCGTTCTCTCCACTCGGGTCATCCTTTGACTGATCCGTCGCTGCATCATGCTTCTCTGCTTCCGGAGGAGCTTCTTGAGCGGTGGAGGGCGCGTGGGGCAGCACGATCAGCGAGCATGTAGCAAAGATGATAAGTAAGTGTTTCACGGTGTTTCCGATCTCGTAAAGTAAAGAGCGCCCCCTGATTGAGGCGAAGAATCGCCTCTAAGCGTGACGAACTCAATCCAGAATCTTGAACCAGTAGAGCAGCCATTCGATCACGAGAAGCGCGAAGGAGATGATCAGCAGTTTGCGCGGCAGGTTCTCTTGCCAGGGCTCAATGCTTGCGGAATCTGCGCTGAGCGGCCACGCGGCGCGGGCTGCCTCAATCGGCGCGTAGGGCACTTCGATTGGATCGGTGATCCACGAGATGCGATGGCGAACGAAGACTTCGGACTGGCCGCTCAGCTCGCCCTCCGCCTCGCGCGTGCGCTTCGAGAAGTTGTACTCGCCGGGATACCAAGTCTCGCTGAAGCCAAGCGAACCCGCTTCGGGATTCACGTACCACTCGCGCGCGGGGTTGCCGTTCAGCACCGGCGACTCAAGCCCGACATGCGTGAGCTGATCGCTCTCTACCTTTAACACCGTGCCGAGTCCGTCGAAGGTCGTGGGCTGCAAGCTCGATGCGGGCGGCATCGCCATGCGCTCAAACCAGCGGTAGAAAAGCAGCGGCAAACCTTGCGGGTCGAGCATGGCAGAGTCGTAGCTTTTGCCAGCCGCGATGTAGAGCAGATCAACGTTACCCAGCTTGCGCGTAGCGATCAGGCCAGCCTCATAAGGATCATCGCTCGCGACGAGCGGCGTCCAGCCATCCGGATTCGCTAGCGGATGGGCGCGCCAAAAGTGCGTGCCCTCAAGCTTGAGCGCATCGCTGCCAGCCCACTCGGGAGGCGCGCGCAAGGGCGATTGAAAAGTGTGTTCGCTGCGCAAGCGCTTCACATCGCGCCAGCCAGCGGGCATTTCGCGCGGCATCCATTGCGCTTCGATTTTCGGGATCGAGCCGAAGCAAATCAGCGCGCGCGTGTTTGCGCTCAGCTTGATCTGATCGGCGTTCAGCGCGAACACCACCTCAGCGTCAATCAACCGACCGATGGGCGGCTGCTCAAAGCTCGACGATTCGGGTTTCAGCCGCGTCAGCTTACCGGCTATCAGCACGTGCTCGCTTTGCTCTTGCCCCGTGGATGCAAGCGCGATGCGCAGCGGCGGCAGCGGATAGCCCTTCAACTCGACTTCATTGTTGATGCTGATCGGATCGAAACGCCCCGCACCTTTGCCGCCATCAACACGCAGCTTGATCGCGTTGACGCCATCGGGAAAGCGCAGATCAACGAGCGTCTCGCCGGGCGCGTTGCCGGGCTTGAGCTGCGCGCTGGCGTCGCTGCCGCGCGGGTAGGTGGCCTTGATGGAGTCGCCGCGCCATGTGATGCGTGCGTGCCCTGCGAGCATTTGAACGCCCGTGATTGCTGCGTCGAATCCCTGCGCGCCGAGGCGATCCAGCGTGATGTGCTCGCTCCAAGGCTCCGGCCAATCGAGCTTGGCGAGCGAGGCTTCGAAGTCGGTGAAGATCATCAGATGCTTTTCGCGCGCCATGCGATCAACGCTACTCGCGGGCTGCTCTAGCAGCGAATCAATCCACGATGTGAAGCGCGCAGGCTGCGTTTTGCGCAGCAATCCAAGCTCATCAACGCGCGCGCTGAGCTCGCCGCCGGGCAAAGATTGCAAAGCCTGCGGCAGGCTATCGCTTTCGCCGGGCACGAAATCCGCTTCGATGCCAAGGAGCACCGCAGCCGCCTGCGCGTAATCGTCGCGCTGCCAAGGCCCGAGCAAATTCGCGTCGCCGTCTTGCATGAAGAGCAGCCATGCGCGGTCGCCTTCGCGCAGCTTAGCGAGCGACTTGTACGCCTCGTTCGCGGCGAGCGTAAGCGTGAGCTGACCATCTCTTGAGCGCCGAACCATGCTAGGCGAGGTGTCGATCAGCAGCACGATATCGGCGGGCGGCTCGCCATCTGCTTCGACATATGGCCCGGCAATCGCGGTGATCGCCGCGAGCAACATGCAGGTGCTGATGAAGATCGTGAGTGCGCGCTGCAATCGCTTGAGCCAGGTGCGCTGAACTTTCGCCTCGGCCAAGCGCTCCCAGATCATCGCGTAGGTCACGGTGGCGCGCGAATAGCGCTTGGCGATCAGATAGACCGCGAGAAAGACCGCGATCAGTGGCAGCAAAAGGAAGGCTTCAGGATGGGCGAAGTTCAGATTCATCATGCGCACTTTAGCTTGGAGCGCGTCAATCGTTTGAGATGAATTTGATTGCTAGGCTTTTCAGAGTGAGTAGCACGGAGTTCACTGAGCGACTGAGGAAACTGAGGCCTGGCGGCTTGCGAATCGACT
>Ga0213866_10001094_pt1 | contig 20450 bp, 15 predicted proteins | sample PICome_11_FD_160079 | JGI IMG/M metagenome (GOLD analysis project Ga0213866, IMG submission 160079) | Coastal seawater microbial communities near Pivers Island, North Carolina, United States - PICO284 | ecosystem: Environmental > Aquatic > Marine > Coastal | place: USA: North Carolina...
GATGCTAAGGCTAGGTATTCTTATTCTATCATGAGTTGGTTCCTATGGCTTTAGCCATAGCCAGTTATAGAAGTTGCTTACCGACTTGGGGATTTGATAATTTCTGATTCTGGGTAGGTGTAATGCATTTGGTCAGAAATTGACTCCGGAAGTACAACGTTGAGTACTTTATAAGCTGCTTCAAGAGCCTCGGAGCGAGTGCGTTTATGCGAACTTTTATACTCCTCCGCAGTACTTTTAACCTTAGGAATTACAGAATAAAAGTATTCTTCGTCGGGGTTTGTTACAAGATAGTATTGGCGACGATGTTGAACACCCTGCTCTACAACTACCTCCCCTGGCTCTACGTGAAGTTGCCCAATGTCATAAGAAGGATTGCCTTTTGGATCGTAGTCTTTGGAGTGTGGCTGAGTCTCGTAGGATTGTTTGGCCCCGCCAACTTTTGCGGCGCCAAATGGCCCTTCAGGATCGACATACTGGGAATGATAATCATCCTCGCCTTGGCCTTGAGGCCCGGGAGTAATCAACTCTAGGTTCTTTGATTGTTTACCAGTATCGGTTCCCGGCTCAGCGTGATTGGCAATTTGCCAACCCTCCGGTACTCGTAACTCTTTGGACATGAGAAAAATGGAGCAGTGTTTGTCGTAGTATGAGTCTTTAAACCCGTAAAAAACAGGCCCCAGAGAAACCCCTGAGGCCTTGGTTTTATCGCTCTAGAAGTCTAAATTGAGTCTTAAAAATCTAAGTTGAGATCCTCTTCTCCGGCCTCTTGGGCAGAGAGAAGCAACGTAGAGCGAATCCTGATTTTATTATTATCCAATTCTTCTTTGCTACGCAACGTTAGAGTAGCAGGCTTCTCCCGGGTGATTTCAGGCTTGGTGGAGAGAAGTGGGCGGATGGAACTATGAGCCCATGCCCCGGCCACTTGTGCCTCGGCGGGATAGTTGTTGATTAGAATGCGGTACGTAAGTCCATAGGAGGTCTTACAAGGATAATAGCCAATTACCTCGTAGGGGACTTGGACATCCAGCTCCCTAAAGTCAACTTCGCTATCGGCCTCGATGCGGCTCCCACCACCCCCAGAACCTTTGGGTGTAACTTTTTGAACAAGGGCAACCACATCCTCTGGCTTTTTCTTCAGAAGAGCATTTAGGGCTTTGGGTTCTATGGGTGTTTCCCAGTCGGTAAAACGAATGGCAACTGGAAGGACGAGTTGGCCATCTTCAACGTCAACGCTTATAAACAGAGCAGGATCTTCACCCCGACCGGAGAAGTTATACGAGCCAAACTCGGCCTCGATTGCGGTCCCGTCGGTTTTAGTGAAACCGCCTTTGACAATGTTAATTGGCAGGTAGCGTGGCCCCCACTGAATATAGAGTTGGCCATCGGAGGTTCCTTCAACGCCTTCAGTTCCGGCCTTGAGGACAGGGCCGAATAGGCGGAAGTAAACTCCATCTCGCGACTTGACGAGAAAAGTATTTTCATCGAGGGGTAGTTCTTCGCCGACAAGGAACTGGAACATGATATCCAGATCTTTACGCAAACCTTTGGGGAGGTTGGCGTTTGGCAACGAGGTATACTCGGAGGTATATTCACGGCCGGCGAGCGGAGCAAGTTGTGGAGCGCTGGTGCTCAGGTCGATGGTCGTAACGGAAAATGTAGCTGTGGTCATGTGTTTTTCTCTCTTAGAATAGGGGTCTCTTTGAAGCAGGGATTTCTCTCTGTCTCTCTTAGTATTATACCACAAAACGAGTCCAAATCGGCCGATGTGGTATGTCAGTCTTTAAACTGGTTTAGGTTGGCTAGGTAGGTTTGGGCCTTGAGGCGTATGGAGTAGAGTTGGCCGGAAAACGGATTGAGTGGGCAAAGCGGCGGAATGTAGAGCACAAGACGCTCCCCCCACCAAACCTGCCTCTCAAACGGGCACTTGGATGGGATGGCATCTATCCATTTTTGTGCGAGAGTTGGGGTCCAGGTGCGTGGTTCGAGGAAGGGCAAAGAAAATTTTGGCAACACCTCGGTAAAACGCCCCCACCACTTAGGAACGCGTGCTCTTATTCCAGATTCCGATCTGGAAAAATTAAACCCCATTGTTTCTATACACCAATACCCTCAAGGCGATTATTAGAGAACCCTTGAGCTGCCTCGTCGTCGATCCAGATATACATTTCCGGATTGGAAGAAAATGCCTCTTTTTTGAGATGGTATTCGTTGCGTGCCTCATCTATAAAGGCAACCATTTCCTTGAAGGCGGTTGTTTGATTTTCTTCTGAAATGATGGCTTTAAGCTGATCATTGATGATCTTGAGTTGATCAATATAAAAGTACCTGGAGAAGATTTTTTTAATTGTGTTATCACGGAGAGTTTGTTGAGTGACTATTTGAGTTTCATTTTCATTACAAATTTTGCCGGTTTCATAGTCCCCGTACCAAAAGTCTCCTTCAGACATCTCCACCTCTTTGTAGAGGAAGAGGTTCGTATCAATTCCATCCGTGTTAAAATCTTGAGCATCTAAAGACGCAAAAAGAATTCCTGTTTGGGCATTAAAAAGAATAATTTTTTTCATTTTATCAGTGTTTATGTAAATCTTTCAACCCTATTATCTCCAGATAAATACCATGCTGTATTTATCCTCCTCATCGGGGGCAATTACGGTACTTTCATGGATTATATTTACAGGCATTTCAAGTCCGCGTCCGGGTATTTCTTCGACAAGATGCGCATTATTTTCCCTATCATACCACGTAAAATGAGACCTAGTAGATTTTAAAAATATAAGTTGAAACTTCCAGTATTTTCCGGCTCCATCGCGATGTTTACCTAAATAAGAACCGGGGGGATATTTATTTATGACTATTTCATCCGGCCGCGGAAATTTGCCAAAATCCACTGTTTCTACGCAGAGCTCTTTGAGTCTAGGGGAAAAAAAGTGATACATTATGGAGTACATGGTTGCACCTTTACCACAAATTGTTTTAATTTTATAAAATTCCGATTCTTCTGAACGGGGTTTAAAAGCGGAGGAGTGGTGAAGATGCACTTCCTCTAGGATTTCGTTAACATTTGATACATAATTATCAAGCAATTTTATTCTGTAGAGATTATCTATGTTCATCACTGTTGTTTGTATTATCTTACAAATTGAGTACCGTTATTTGTATAGGTCCATACCACATCGTCCGTACCACCAGCGAAGTCCGCGCTAAATGACCCTGCACTAAAAGTAATACCAGTTACAAAAGCTTGGGAGGAAATGTAACCTCCGGTAGTGTAAGACTGAGACGACGCGGTATAAGAGTAGTTAATTGATCTCCTTACAAGTTTTAAAATCTGGCCGGTTGGGTACAGAGAGGCATTTGCCACTCTATTTACAATATAGTCGGCAATATGGGCATACCCGGAAGGTCCAGAACCTCCTCCATCGGGACCTACCGGCATTACAAGAACAAGAGGCTGGTTTTTTGTATAATTAACAAGAGCTTGTTCGGTTACTAGACTAGTACTAGACGGACTATTTAAATTTATAGCGTTAGTAATGCTGTCTACGTAATGCCCAGTAACGCTTCCTAAACGCAGGCCATTAAAGGCCACATCATCTCCACTTTTTGGTAGTCCAATATCAACCAAAAATCTGGTAACGTTATCATCCGGGTCATTGGGATCTCCACCTGGAACCTCAACGCTAGACGTACTAATAAATACTCCAGGGCCCGCAACAAAATTGCCCTCAAACCTTGTATTTAGTTCTCTTGCTAAAGATGCAGGCGTTACAGCAGTTTTATCCGCAACACCTTTCCCTGCAGCCCCTAACGCCCCACGAACCACACTATCATCGGCTAACTGAACAAGTCCAGCCTTGGAGGTGGTGGCATATACCTCAGGAAGGGGCGTTTGAGATGCTGTAATTGGCCCGGTTGTTGTATTGAAAGTAGTAGTAGGATCAAAATAGATGGAGCTATCGGTGCCAAAAAATAGCGAAGAACCATCATCCATGGCCAACAACGATCTGATAACCACGCTATTGAAGACCTGGTTGGTGACTGAGCCGGGTTCATTGTCCGCCTCGAGCGGGATGGCAAATTGTTCCCCGGTGCGAAGATCGAAGACAGTGGTTCCGATATAAAAACTACCTTCTTCATTCATGCCTGTGGCATAAACTTTACCCCCTCTGTCTTCTACAATAATCTTCCCAAGAGCAAAATCTTGGTCGAGTGGTTCACCTTGGAAAGTGGGGAAGGCAGTGTCATAGTTGAGGTACCCTGTCCATTCCCACGTATGACCTGATGCTCTAATAACAGAAGGTCTACGTAAACCAACCAAGATACCGGGTGTTGCGGAAGTCGAACGTACCTTTACGCCGATTGGGTCTACGTTAGGTTCGATGGGTTTGTCAAAGTAGACCCCGGGCCTTTGCAGCATCTGAACAAGAGATTCTCTTGTGATAGAATCTATTGGGTCGGTAGTTTGTTCGGGTTCGTCTGCATCGCCTTCCGGATATAAGTCGCCTGTGGCAACTTTGCGAGCCTGTGAGGCCAAAGTGAGATAGGCTACATATCTTCCATATTCTTTGGAAGTAATGTTAGATTTTGGAAATACATCTTCATAGGTTCTTACCTGCGAAATGGTAAGGGGATCATCGAGGAGCGTGGTCGATCCATTAAAAGGAAAACCACTTACACTAGACTGCTTCTCAAGAATGTAGAAGTTTTGTGGTCTTCTTAATCCCTGGTCTCTCAGGAATCCATCAAGGACAACTTTATAGATTCTATTTTCGTTTTTTCTACGATCGATACCCCTTACCAGGGTAAGAACTGATCTATCAAACATAAAGTCTAGTGTATTATAAAATACGGCTGAACCTGTCGGACTCGAAATAATTTTATATCTAAAAGCGTAATCAATTCTCTTGAGAAGGAATCCATCTTCATCTTGGTCGGTGGCCTCCTCAACAATGGTGCTTGTGGTTACGTTTACGTACCAACAATTCGCTTGATTGTCCCAAACAAAAATTTTCGATCTGTCATCCAAGTACTCAAATCCTGGAGATGAAGAAGGCGAAGAGATGAGGGCAATGTTTCCAGCATAGATGATCGAATTGCCAACCTCATCAAATCCTTTAATTCTAATTTGTTTTCTATTTTGTCTGGAACCACCTACAAGTTCATAGGATCCATCGGACTTTTTACGCGTATAAGAAAACTGACCGAACCCCATCGAGGACGCTGTTGGAACGTTGGTTATCTCAGTGAATGGAGATCCTGCGTTTGTGCTTCGGAAATAGATTCTGATTATGGAGGGGGGAACTTCATTATTGGTATTATCAACATACCAATCTTTCGTCAAGTTATAATCTAGGACCAAAGAACTATTAATTTCTGTATCTACGAGCGTCGGTGCTCCTCCATTGGGCAGTTCAGAGTAGGTTAGTGGTAATGGCGGAATGATTTCAAGTAACTTTGTGCCTCCAAAGTTGGTTGAAGGAATCCCCTCATCTTGGCTAAAGGCCCTTGTCTTATAACCAATTGAGCGAAGTGAAATGTCTCCAAAGTCGGAGCAGGAGTTGGTGATAGAAAGATCACCGCCAGAATCGCATACAAAATGATCGGAGTTTCCAATCACAAACACAGAGACAATTTGGATGGTGGCGTCGTTGCTGCCTCTCATTCCGAAGTGTCTGTATTTAAATGTGTCATTAGACGATACGCGATATTGCTTACCTACGCCATCGAGTTTATTGGTTGGGGGGTCAAGATAATAGGCCTGCGGATTAAAACAAGTAGGATCGGTTTGGAGACTAACTTGGGTGAAGTTGGCCGTTACCATGGACTTGAAGCCACTCACCAGCGCTCCATCGGCCCATAAACCATTCATACCAAAAATTGATCTTACAGAACAATTAAAAATATAAGGGGATGAGGAGCGGGTTGAGTTGATATCCGGTAGGTCAAATATCCTCTGGTCTTGTGAACCCAATCTTTTAATTCTTGTTGCGCCGGGATATGCAATTGGGGCGTCGGGGCGAGAATCAGCAAATGGCAAACCAGTCTGGTTTTCTTCAGAGTCGGTTTGTCTGAGGTCTTTAGAGTCTGCAATGGGCGCAACAATTGTTGTCTCAGCGCTTATTGGCTCCAGGCCTTGCGCCCCCCATCCATCATATTGGCCGAAGAGGCTATTGAGCTTGGAGTAGTACGAGGTTTCGCCGGCGCCGCCGTTGATCTCGGACTCAGAGGCAAAGGTAACAGCGGTTACGGTGTTATGGCTTCTGTGAATTTGTGGATTATCGGTAAATGTAAGTAAACTTACGTACGTACCGCCAGTAACTTTGAAAATAGCGGTTTGTTCACGTTGTGGTTCTTCTTCTACGGGATTAAGAGTAGGCACGTACATTGGCCTCACTCTCACCTTACGAAGGTCTACTCCATTAATTGAAATACCCCTAGGAACAACCAATCCGCCGCCTGAGGGGTTGATTAGGGAGAGCCCGTCATAGTAAATTTCGTCGTTGACACTAAAGGTTCCACGTACATATTCAAGAGTGATATTCCAAATTGATGAGCCAATGCTCTCTTTTTCAATTTTTGCAATATTTCCTACACCGCCACTTTGAGAGTATATGATCCGACCCAAATTAAGAGCGATTGGTGGCTGAGTGAAACTAGGATTGAGAGCGTTGACTTGAATTACGGTGGCCCTATCGATTTGAGTTACTGTCTCGATTGTAAATCCTGTCTCGATACGTTGAACCAGGCCTGTCGAAGAAGTCAACCCAGGAATACTTCCTGCTCCGGGTGTATTATCCACATAATAATCTCCAGGCGCAAGTTGAACAACAACTCTGTCATATCGGTCATTATATTGACCCGACCTACGACTCTCTCTAACGGCCTGGATGATGGCTCTCTCAATGGACCTGAAAGGCTTATCTTCTACAAACCCTGAGTTGGAGATAGAATCATCACCGATGGACGGATCAACGTGAATGATATTGCGAACCAAAGAGTTTGTATTAGTAATGCCATCGCGGTTACAACGTGGAGCATCTTGGACCCGGATGAGTCCGCCTTGGCCATTGGCATATACAGCCACCGACCGATAAAATTCTTTATAACATTTTTGTGAAGAAGGTTCGTAGCGATAAACTCCTTCGGGCGGGTTCGGAAAAACAGTCGGGATGGTTTGGCCGTCTGGACATTCAATAGCCAATCTTTGCCCAATGAACTCCCGTCCACCACACGAGAGAAACGCCCCTAGAACGGGCGAGCAGTCCCCGCCTGGGGTCTCTTCAAACTTCCACTCAGAGGTGGCCGCGTGGTAAAACAACTCAATGTGAGCGTCCTTAATGTTAATAATCCAATCATCGACCGAATTGTTAATTTTTGTATCTGCTCCTGGGCGAATGACGATTGGAAATCTATCAAAAGTACCAGAAATATCTACAACTGCAATGCGATCGGAGTCCGTGGGATTGGCTGGCAATGAGACAATCATTGAACCGCTGGATGTATCGGCAATTACTCTCTGCCAACTCTTGGCAACAACAGAGTCTCCGATGATGTCGGTATTTCGTAATGTTCGTGGATAGGTATTTAAATTGCCAACATAGACCCCGGGTCTAAGATCGATATAACCAGCTCCGACAACATCTCCATCTTCATTGGTGGCTAAAGTTGTACCATTTGCAGCAAGAGTGAGTTTAGCCAGCGGAACATGTGGTTGAGCCACCGAGGGTAAAGATGACCCAATTGAAATTTTTACCGATTCATTGGCTTCAATGGAGGCTTTTGCTCCCTCCTCATCGACATACAAATAGTTTATTTCAACGCTACTTAGAAGTTGGACAAATTGAATTTCCCAGGTAATAAGTTCACCATCCGATCCCGCAATGCTACCTGCCTCAACCCATACTCCATAACCTCCGCCGGTAACTTCTACTAATGCCGGAGGACCCCATACTTTTGCCAACGTAGTCGGATTATATGATCCTAATACAATGCCATCGTGGGCAAGTCGACCCACCCCGGTCTCATTATCCTCGCGAGGATCAGCAATCTCCCAGTCCTTTATACTATCTCGTTGACCAATACCCCATCCCGCATGTTCGCCTTGGGTGGGTTCGGCGTAATAATCATTACGAGATGTCGGTGCAGAAAAGCTCGAACCTTTTTGCACTTCATTGAGATATTCTTTGGATACAATTGTTCCATTTTGGAACGTAATCTTATCTAGCATGGTTTAAGACTGTAATTTTATGTCTCGGGAATTGCGCTGACCCAAAGTAACCTTCCGATCCATTCAGCGCTTGGACCGAAAGAACTTAGTTCTATAAGGATTTTTCTTCCTTGGCCTTTGTAAAAGTCGATGGGATTAGACGCTGAAAAGTCTAGAAGATCTGCATCTCCACCCCAAGTGATGACAGACGTTCCAAATTTCCAACTTGCTTCAACTCCCCAGTTAACAGGATAGTCAAAATACGTTGAAAAATTTAATAATGGATTTTGAGTAAATCTAAGCAAAATACGATGCTCACGATAAAATCCCGAAGGAATATCTAGTGGGTTAGTATTTGCAATTGGAAGATTATCTGGTTGGGTTACTTCTACGTCTAAATAGTTGGAGATAAGAAGAGGGCCCATAGGACTATTTTTTACCGCGCCACCAAGTTCAATCGGTGTGCTAATGGAATCCCCGGCCCACATCCTCCCATCTGCCGTGTTAATACATACCTCGCCTTCATCGAGGTCACCAATAAATGGTTCCTCTCCTGGCAACGAGGTTGTAATGAGTTGGAGTGTTGCTTCTGCCATCGACAATTAGTATGTCTGATAAACTTTAACCTACCCTTTGCGGTTTAAAGTAGAAATATAGCAAAGATTTTTTGTCTTGAAGACAGTTTACGTTACTGACGATTTTAGTAGTCTTGGAGGACTGGGCGCTGTTGCATATGGCGATCCGGAATATTTTCGCGAGGTACAAAATCAAGTATGGGCCGCCTCACCCACTCGGTTTATAGATGTTCATCGCCCATCGGATGTTTTAGAGTCGCTTCTTGGCACGGAGTCAGAACTGGTAGATGGAGTATTAGAAGTATTAGAGGCAGAGTATGAAAAAGATGGCGAATTTACAGACTACGTAGATATCATCCAAGGGCAGAATTGGAAAGAAAAAGTTACCAAAAATTTTTTCCCAACCTTGGGGCAAATTGTTGATTCTGAAAGCTCATATATTACCTCAACTTCAAGCTACTTAAACAAAACTCTAACATCCATTCTACCAGGCTTTGTTTCTTCAGAAAATTTTGTATCTAAGATTGTGGATTGGCTCGAGGAGGCTAAAATTTCTCCCATAAATACGAACCTTGCTGGCGCAATAATTGCCAATAATCCCCAAACTAAGATTTCTTCGCCTCCAGTCAATGCCAAAATTGCCCTGAATAATAACGTGGACCTAGGACTTGATTACAGAGGAGTTGAATTTACTAAAGGATATTCTACCCTGCAGGAATACTGGAGTGATATTCCATATCCAGGAATGGAATCCCCTTCCATATTGCCAGGTTCACTTCGCCAAAGTGTCCTTCAGGGATATGTGGGGTACGCTTCTACAACCCCACTTGAGAAAGTATACAATTCTATTGCGGCAGATTCGATTGGTAGTTTGAATTTATCATCGCCCGAAGCAATCAATTACTCCGATCCATTTACCGCTGGATCTATTCTCGGTGAGATTCCAGACTTTAAACGTCAAGATAATGATATTTATTCTATCTCTTTAATCGGAGAGGCCATTAATGGTTATACGTCTTTTGATCCCGCAACTATGTCTAACGGAGACGCCATTGATCGTTCGCTAATTCCTGATTTTGAAGGGCAAAACGCCGACTCCGACGGCGGTAGAGCTGGCCTTTCCCGTACCTTTACCTCACCATTCTGATTAATGGCTAACATTTACGGACCAATTTTACCTTTACAACTTGATAGTAGAAATACAGAAGCTCTTGTAAGAGCAATTCAAACAAGAATTTATTTGGAGTCAAATGGGACTCTTAATGACTTCACTCCCGCCTCACCTCTTAGCGCCATTGCCGAAGGGCAGGCCTTTGCCCAAGCCGAACTTCTCTATTATCTAAATAATCTTCCCGAGGCATTTAGTTTGCAATGGTTGAGACAATTAGGCATTCAAAGAAGACTTGGTAGTAAGGCTCTAGTCGAGGTGTCTTTCTACAAAGTACCTGGGTTTCAACGGGTTTTAATTATTCCCGAGGGGACAAAAGTATTAGCCAATGGTGGTCAGGTATTTGTTACCCTGCAACAAATACAAATTACAGAGTCAAATTTTGTAGCCACGGTGGCATGTCAGTCTGAGCGTTGGGGAAGTTCATATAATGTGGCTGAAGGATCTATTAATAAAATTGAAAAGAATTTTGCCGGATTGGAGTCACTAAGAAATAATGGTCCGGCTCTAGGAGGAACAGATATTGAGTCGGTGGTTCAAATGAAGCAAAGGGCTTTTGAAGTACTTAGTCGGCGTAATCTTACAACCTCCTTGGATTTTAATAATGAGGTAACAACTCTTGCCCCAGAAAGTGCTATTGTAAAAGTTTTAACCTATGAAGAAAGAAATAGTTTAACCTCGGCCTTATCGGGTAACATTGTAATTTGTGTGGGGGATGAAAACGGAAAGAGTCTAGATCCATCTTCTTTGGCATTTTTGATTGACTCTATGAAATCCAGGGTGACCATTGGTACAAATATATCTTTTATAGCGCCAGAGATAGTGCCTACTGATATTGTTGTCGAATTGTATTATGATCCACTTGCCATCAACGGTGGCATTGATGTGCTCTCTCAACAAGTTTTTGAAGCGCTTAATGCTTATTTTAATCCAGTGAATTTACCACCCGGCTCTGAAATAAACTATCAGAATGTGGCCAGAATCCTATATGAGTTTGATTTTATCCAAACAATTAATACATTAGATATAAAAATGATGATTAAAAACCCTGAGGAACTAGATGGGGTTTGTGCTGGATTTAGCGGAGAGGAGAATGAGGAAGGTACTGAATGTCTTTATAATTATTTAGCAGTTGTAAATGCTGATGAGCAGGTATTTTCTTCCCCGTCACCCATTCTTACATATAAGCTTTTTAGAACCCAAATTGCTTTTACGTCAATTAATGATTTTTCTTCACTAACATTTTCCTACGATAATCTATATACCCCATGATAAACTTATCTGCTTGGGATTCGGCATCGGCTATTAAAAAACTTAGTCCACAACTTTCACCTTCCCACCTTATAGTTGAATTTGATCGTACTAAAAAAGTAAAAATTTTTGCCCATCAATTAGGAAAGATAACATTTGGTCCAGTTCGCGACATCAACTCTGAAAGACAAGAAATAATAGACCGAGAGATAGAAAACCTCTCTACCAGTGGATTTAGATATAAGAACATCGGTCACGTATATAGTTCTAGTCAAGTATCGGCCCCACTCTCCAAAGAGGATGAAGACCATCCCGTTTATAAAGTTTATGCCCATGGACATGCAATTACTCAAGGGAAGGAAAGTTGCTCCAGGAGCGGGTTAATTTGTGCCCCTGGGTCGGGTTCGGATACGATTTGTACTCCTGGCCAATGTGTTATAGGTTATGTAACACGGGTTAAAAATACAAAATGGCAATACGAGTCGGTAAAAAAATACGGCTCTAGTCAACTCTCTGTAAAGTACTTTTTTAGTTCGGCCGAAGTCGTAAATTTAAAAACTATTTTGAGGGGAGAGTTTGAAGGATTAGAAATCGTCTCTCCCGCAAGTATTTTTACAACTCTCTACCTACCACCAAAGTTTTATTTTTCCGAAGATTTTTTTGAAACCGCTTTAATTCTTATTGACAAAAGGCTAGAAGGAGTAATTAATTCTCCATTTTCAAATATTGTAGGCGTAGACAATCGCAAAGATACTTTCATTAGAAAATTTATCATTTCTGTGTATCCAAACACATCTGAAGGTTATCTAAATAATCAATTAAGTGTTCCTATTTTGGAACAAATCAAAACCTCCCTAGAGGAGGCGTTTGAAAAACTACCGGAGGTCTGGAAAACTCAAATCAATATGATTATTGAAACAGAATGGACAAATCGACTCACTAATAATCCAACTGGCCTCGAGTTTATTTCCGCATGTTATGATAAGATTGCGTTACTATTCAGTAGTATAATACAAGTTACTCCTAGTTCATTAAAGTTAGGTGCCGTATCCTACTCTAAATCAACAATGGCTAGGCCAATCTATTCTAGATTGCCTGGCATGGCTGAGGCCTATCGTTCCGATCCGGCCTTCTCAGACAAAGAAACCCCTTCTCAATGGCTATTGAGCGGGGCCGATGAATTTCTAGCGTCAAAAAAAGAAAATATTGCGTCATTTTATCAAACGTATCTTTCTCCAGAAACATGTTTGTCTTCAACTTTGGATTGGTTGGCGCAACATTTAGGTCTTACGGGTGATTTATGGAACGTTCAATGGGATCGGCCTATCAAAGAAGCCATGATTCGTAACGCGTTTGGATGGTGGGATAGAGAGGGTACAAATGAAGGTAGTAATTCTCTTACGCCTAAAGGCCAAGCTTTAAACAAATTTCCCTTTACCAATTCAGAGTGGGTGGACGAGGACAATGAGGCTAATTTTTTGCGCCTTAAACTTGACGAAATTGAGACGATAGATATTAATCCTAATGGCACGTATAATTCCTACCACCCATTCAAAGCTTATTCTATCGATTCCCATTCTGAGTTGATGGTAGTTAATGCTCCTAGAATTAATAAATTTCTCTGGAATGGCTTAATGGAAGCCAAAGGTAGTTTGCTGGTAGTAGCATTTCTTGTATCAATTTTTGGGTTAAAGTCTCATAGTCCTGTGGAATTAGAGATTGTGGACACAGAACGAAAGATTCTTAAACCACGCAATGGATTACGTAATGCAGAAATTTCTGCCCCGCCCCTCGTTCCGCATAAATACAACGTAATTCAAGTGGGTACAGAAGAGGACGCTGAAATTGGCAACTACACCAATCAGTTGGTGGCGGGAGTAAGTAGATCCTCAAGCATTGAAGAATCTCGTAATATATTTTTTAGAATGCCATACTACTATAATAGAGATGGTAAGTCCTGGGATAGAGCAACCTACATTGCCAAAAATTGGCTTCCCTCCCATCTCAATGTAAGAGTCCAATATGCCTACCTCTCAGCAGATTTATGGGCCGTTGGAGATGGATTTTTTGAACCGGAATTAATCGAAGTTTCTTAATATGGGATTTTTTGAAGACCTAAGAGAACTTAGAGACGTTACCACACGTGCAGTAGAGTCGCAAGGCGGAGTTTATTCTGATCCGTATAATGAAATTGGTACCGTGGTATCGGTATCGGATCCTAAAAAACTAGGCCGCGTAAAAGTCACCTACCAAGACGGAACAAGTAGTGACTGGATTTATGTTCTTAATGGTAGTAATAAGGGGGTGCTTAGTGCCCAGTTCATTGGCTCGCCTTGTCTAATTGGAAAGGCCAATGGTAACTCCGAAGATGCCTTTGTGCTAGGGTTTTTTAATAAGAGCCCCGAGGCAGGATTTCCTGGCGCGGCCTATCAGGTGGCCACGGTTTCCGAACAAATGGATGCCTATAGACAGGCCTCATCGCCAGGGGATCAAGGTCTACTTTGTAATGAAGGGAATAGTGGCCGGCTCTATCTGTTCGATAGTGAAAAGGACCAGGTATTAGCCATTTGCATGAGGCGTGATAGCCGGCAACAAGGCGGAGAAGCAACTTGGTCTTGGAAATCAATTACCCAGGGCAAATTTATTGAAAAAGGAGTTGATCCAGGGGTGCCTGAGGGCACGGCTACTACGGCGGCATACGCTGGTAAAACAGGAATACCCGAGTGTTCTAAGTCCCTTGAGGGGGAAGTATTTGATTTTACTGAGGATCGTAAGTTTCGCAGTTTTCAAATTAAGTGTGGCAAGGACGAAAATGGAGATTACATATGGACCCCGGTAAGCGCAGCTCCAGTGTTTTTTCGTACAACCCTACCACCTTGCACAGAGCGTCTTCATGGCATGGACGCGATCCTCGATGAAGGACTCAACTCTCAGGGGATTAAGTGTCTACGGTATCAAGGCTCAATGAAATGGATAAATCCAGGCAAAAGAGAACCAATCCAGTTCCACCGTCAAGACCCTCCACCGACCAGAAATGAGTTTATTGGTTCACGTGGACCTATACAAGCCTTAGCACAAACAGCTACTCCTACCGCAAACAACTTTGTAGGCAATGCAGCCACAGCAGTTCTGAATCAGTTGGGTGAATCTATTTCGCCCACAGGTACCGACCCTGTACTCAGGGACGCATTAATGATTGCTGGAATGCTACCTCAGGCATTTAATCCGACTAATTTTCTTTCTGATGTTGCTAGAACTGTAATTTCTAATAACGCTGGGGTAAGTACCACAACGTTAAATTCTCTACTTTCAAATGCTCTTAGCCAGGGAAATGTAATTGATGAGGAATTAGCGACCATCCTCTCGTCGTTGACTGGGGCCGGAGACATCATTGCCCAAGGAATACAAAATAATGCCCTAGATGGAGCTTTACAAACCGTCGGGCAAAAATCTCTTAATCAAACGTTAAATACAATTTCTCCACAACTTCGAAGCGTATACCTATCCTACGCGGCAGGAGGGGCAATAGGGGCAATTGATTCGGCTGCCATGTTAGGTCTTCCCCAACTCCCTCAGGAGGTGGCCAAATTTGTATCTCCGGTATTAGATATTGGAAAGGAATTTTTTAAAACACAACCTTCCAGTATTAATGATATACTCAATGCAGCCGTGGGAAGGGGAGGGGGGCCCATCCAAGATGTGATTGGTGGGCTTGTGAATGCGGTGGGAGGCCAAGGTAACATTTCTGGGAATATAGTTGGTGCTGTTAGTTCTGTTCTTCAGGGTGGTGGACTTGGTCAAGTTGCGGGATTGGTTGGTAATTTTGCTGGGCTTTCAGGAATTCCGCTCCTTGGCGGTCAAGCAGGCCTACCACAATTGGCCACAACAGCTCTAGAGTTGGTAGGGCTTGGTCAACAACTGAATGGTATATTGGGAGCGGGTGGAATAGGACTTGATGCGCTCGGCGCGCTTACTGCTCTTAATCCAGTGGCCGGGATTCTTGGCGGACTCGGAGAGCTCGGAGGACTGTTTGGTGGAGGTGGCGGAGACTGTCCCTGTGGTCCTAAATGCCGAAAAACCGAACATTCAGAAGACTCGGATGGAAATACTTTACTAGAAGAGTGCGGTAGTGTCATTGCCAACTCCGCTAGTTCATATAACCCCGACGGGGATATGACAAAAAACAATGAAAATGTTGTTGCCGAAGTGCTTAGTCTCATTCCCACTGCGGTGGGCGAAGATCTATGTTTCCCGAACCCATTCGATCTTACTCAGCTCATTAAATCGGTAAAACGACTGAATGAAATGGCCGATCGCATCGACAGCGCCAAAAACGCCGATTGGCCAGAGCTTTGGACAGAGTTAATGTATACCTTTGAGGCGGTGGAGAACGCCTTCAAACAAACGGATAACAACATTACAGGAGTGGAGTCTGTAGAACGAAAACTTATTGATGCTCAGCATCGTCTAATTACAAAATTAATGGATGGTAATAGTTCATTTTTTTCTAAAACCTTGATAAGTATTGTAGATACCTCTAAAGCCATACAAGATGTATATAACTTTGCACTAAAGTTAGACGCAAAGAAGAAAGGTGGAAGGGCCGGCGTAGCCCCCACGAGTTCATTAAAAATTGTATTTGAGAATATAGTAAAAATTGCCACTTTAAACTCTACAAGTAAAGCAGAAGCAACCAATATTCTTTCTAATATTGTGACCCCGGCTGACAAAGAGTGGAGAAAATTAGAACCAGGAGGGGATCTCCTTAATCTTAAGGATGTAATTTTAGGACTAATACCAGTCGATGTTCCGCTTAATTTTAGTAAGTGCTTAACTAAACGAAATAAAGACAAAGCTCTCAAAGACTCTTTAGAGTCTAAAATTAATTCACCTGTTTTGGCCCAGCCTCAGTCTCTCATTGAGGCAAAATTACCACAGAGTATTACTGAGGCCCTGGGGGCACCGATAGTGTCCGGGACACCAGGAACGCCATCTATTAGGGAGATTCTGGATCGAATTAAGTATGACCAGGGCCGTGCGCGTGATGGCAAGGCGGATTGTTAATTTTATGAATAAAAAAGAATTAGCAGACGAAAGAGCCACTGTGGCGGAAATGGAAAAGAACGCCAAATTACTATCTAGCACAGATAAACAAGAGTTACTTAGGTTGAAGTGTCGGACAGACTTTTTAACTTTTGCAAGATACATAACCTCCGAAGTCCCCATAGCGGGTAAATTTCAACCATTTAAAATTCATGAGGTAATTGGAGATTTTTTGCAAAATATCGGCGATGGAAGAAAAGACTATAAGCAGTCTGCAATCTCCTTACCACCACGGTCAGGAAAGTCATTGCTCATATCAAAGGTGTTTCCTGCTTGGCAGATGGGAAGATCGCCAACAGCTCAGTTTATTATGAGTTCGTACGCATTACAACTTACAAGTGAAAATTCTCGCGCGGTGATTGAGTTTATTTCCCATGAGCAATTTAAATGGATCTTTCCGGAATGCGAAATAGATCGCGAAAAATGCAATCTAAGTGCCATAAGAAACAACAATGGTGGACTTATTAAGATTGCTTCGGCTGGAGGCAGTGTTACTGGATTTGGCTTCGGAACCATTGACGACGGCGAATTACCGGGCGTAGGAATCCTCGATGACCTTTTGGCTGACGGTAACTCCGCGGCCATCATGGAAAGTACTTTTGCTTGGACGCAAACCCAATTTTTAACCCGAGGCCTACCAAATCACGCAATCATCTCGATGGGCACCAGGTTTCACACAGACGATATTATTGGTCAACTTTTGAAGGCTGACCCCGAGCGCTGGAAAGAGCTCAATGTTCCTGCATTATGTTTCGATGAAGAAAATGACGTATTAAATAGGAAGTTGGGAGAGTCGCATTGGCCGGAATTTTTTCCGGTTGAGAACCTTGAGGCAATACGTAAATCAATTGGTGATAGGGATTTTAACTCTCTTTATCAGGGTCGTCCTGCTGGAGAACAGGGTGCAATTTTTAAAGAACCATGGCTGCAATACCATGAAAGAAATTTAGGCCGATATTCTTATATCTACGCGACTGTGGACACAGCCTATAAAGCAGAAAGGGCCAATGACTATACGGCAATATGCGTTTGGGGATTTGATAAAAAAACAATTAAACTTCACCTAATACACTATGTTCTAGACCGAATTGAGTTTCCTGAGATGGAAAAACTTCTTCCACAGCTCATTAAACAGTGGAAAATTCGGTCTGTTTATATTGAAGGAAGGGCTGCTGGCATGCCCCTCATCCAGACATTGCGCCGAAACACCAACATCTCGATTAAAGAATTAGTGCCCTCAAAAGACAAAGTGCTGAGGGCCAACGCCATTGCTCCCATTGTGGAGAGTGGTGTGGTTTCATTATATGAAAACTTGCCTCAACTTCCCGAACGGGTGGCTGAACTTATATCCTTTCCGTTTATTAAAAATGATGACTTTGTAGATTCATTTGTGTACGGAGTTACTGTGTATCGTGATGAGCTTATGGGCTCTGGTACAGTCCACGGAGGAGACAGAAGTGCTTTACCAAGGCTCGTCCATGATCCATTTTATCGTGGAGGGAGTAAACGAGTCTCTACGCAAATGGGCCTAATAGGTAAAAATACTTATGCGGGTCCATCATCCACCACTAGGTACTTATAAACATTGTTTATATGGTACAATATACCTAACGTATTACCTGCAGGAATACTCACTCATAGCATTATGACAGACCAACAAGAATTTAAATATAAAGCAGTTTTCTTTCACCAACCTGGATGTATTGCTTGCAATACCATGAAGCCGGTGTGGGTGGAAACCGCAAATGAACTGGCGGAAGAATATCCGCATTATGCAATTGGTTTTGGGGATTGGGACGTAACGTCCGATGACTGGGCTTTTTGCGATCAGATTGAGTGTGATGGGACACCCAATTTTGCCATTTTTGGCGAGGACTCCGAACTTCTTGGGTTAAATACCGCTGGTATATTAGCCAAGACCCAACTCAAAGATTTTATTATTAGCTCTATTGAGCAAGGTAATTAATATGTCATCTCATGTAAATCTATCACCGGCCAGGATGAGTTGCCGAACAAGTGACCGCGATCGGCAAATTGTTTCGCAAGCGTGGAAGGCTAATCAAGTTGCACGTAAAATTAGTAGTTTTACCGGGTTGCCATATGAAGAACTTCGCGACGCTGCCCTCGAGTATATTGTTCGCATCTATGACTCATGGGACCAGAGCAAAGGCGCTAATTTTTCTACCTGGGTGAATAGGTGTTTGCAATTTCATATGTTAAACTACCTACGCGATAATTCTCGGTTAATAAAAATTCCGCGGTCCTATTCGGATTTATATCTTAAAATTCGTAAATACACCACCAAAGATCCAGACGTTACCGACGATCAAATTGCCGAAAAAATTCAGGTCCCCGTAAAAAAAGTCAGAGCAGTACGCCAGGCTTTTTCTATGTCATTTTCGCAAATAACAGAGTACTCCAATATCATCGAACCAAGCTACGATGCGGAATTTACCATAGGGGATTTTATGGAAAATCATCGTGGGCTATTACACAAAATTACAAGCTTAGAAGAACCCGACGAAACGTTCCTTACTGATTACTTGGTAAAAAAACGTAGTGTTTCCACCTTATTGCGTAAAAATCCACACTTGCGTAATGCCGATGATATCAAACGCTATTCAGAGCAACTCATTGAATTTGTATTATGCGACGCATCATATCCCTCCAAGGCACCGATTATGGCAAAGGCCAGTTCGAGAAAAAATGGAGCGAAATAACCTCGGCGACTGAATGTAATTATTTTGTTCGTGGAGACGACGAGGCATTTCTCAATGAGGTTGTAGACCTTGTTCCTCAGTGGAAGGCCATCAAGGATCGCGGGGAAGTTCGTTATAAAATTAGAAATAAAAAGTTTCAGGGCAAGGCAGTAAGGGGCGCAGTAATGGTTACCTCTAGGTCAAAGAGCGAGATATGGTTAGGGAAGGGGAAGGTGGTGGATGCACTTTTCCCCAAGAAAGCTGAAACGCCCGTCTATGTGCAGAATAAACGTGAGGCGTTGATGGCCATGAGGCAAATCATAGATCCTCAAATTAAGGCATATCGACAAAGTGTTCTTCGCCAACTCAAAAAGAAACCACTGAGGTGCCCAGTATCCCACGACTTTTTAAAAGCAACCGCGTTTCACATTGACCATAAATACCCATTTAAAAATTTAGTACAAGAATGGTGTAGGGATGAGCATGTGGATCTTGAAAATATCGATGTATATTGCCGTGGCACTAAATGCTATATGAGAGACACAAATTTAGCAGAATCGTGGTTCGATTTTCATATGATGAATGCGCAACTCCAGGCACTCAGCGCTAAAGAAAACCTAAAGAAAGGTTCAAAATACTATGGTTAACGACGTTTGCGCCCGCCGGTCTTCTTCTTTTGTGAGCTGGAACCGGTTTGGGCTGCGAAGCCCATACCGGCCATTTTAGGTTGAGACTTACCAACAAATTTTAACGTTGCTAGATCGTCGCTCAAATCCACACCACCAAAAGTCAATTCAAAGATCTCAACGGCAGCTTTGGCCATCATATCCTCGAGCCCTTGGGCGGTCTTATCGCCAGTCAACCAGGGCTTTCTCTTATCCACATTGGCGGCATAGCCCATGCGGTTTGCCACCTCATAAATGCCTTGGCCCTTACGCCCTACATAATGCCCACCATATAGCCTACCGGTAATGATTCGAACACCTTCTTCCTTATATCTTCTCTGTAAGTATTGGATTACTGCGCCGTCGGGGTTCTGTTTTTCAATATAGATTTCTAATTCTTTGATAGCGGATTCGGCCTTGGAGATTAGTGCTTCGCCAGGTTTGCCTCTAAACTCAACATCGACGCTTGCCTCGCCCAATGCCCGAACATATTGCGAGAGATTATACTCCACCTCCCTGGAATATTGCTCGGCAACATGAGCTAACATGGCCTCCCTGGCATTTCGCATTGACTGCTCGAGGAGTTGGGATTTGGCGGTCTGAACGATGTCCTTTTTGGCCGACTGGAGCACTGAGCCCATAATCGACGCGGCCAGGGCTTTATAGATCATGACGGAGTTGGTTTATCGCATTTAATTTGAGAAAAATTAGCCACTGCAGCATCTCTTCGTTTTTGTATTCCTCCGGGCCCTCTTTCAAAACCAGCGTTCCAAGCATCGG
>Ga0213866_10001096_pt1 | contig 20446 bp, 2 predicted proteins | sample PICome_11_FD_160079 | JGI IMG/M metagenome (GOLD analysis project Ga0213866, IMG submission 160079) | Coastal seawater microbial communities near Pivers Island, North Carolina, United States - PICO284 | ecosystem: Environmental > Aquatic > Marine > Coastal | place: USA: North Carolina...
TAAAATTTATACAGATGGGGGGAGTCTAGTTGGCTCAGTGTCTGGTGTTGGTCCGCATACATACCATTTACCAGGTTCAGGTAAATACAGATTTGAAGGTATTTGTAAAAATACACACGATCAATCCAGGTCTAGTTATGATGGTAGACGATGGACAAGCACACCACCAGATAGCACACCACCTACGATTTCAGCTCCGACTTATCCTGCTTCTGAGGTGAGTGAAGTAAGTGGTCAAACTTATGTCAAAGGAAGTACAGTCACAGTTACTTACACGGCATCTGATACTGGAGGTTCGGGTCTTGCTGGAATTTGGATTGATGGAGTTCAAGCAAGTTCATCTGGAAGCGCATCAAAAACATATACAGTAACTGCAGACTTTACAAGTTCAGCATACGCACAAGATGGTGCGACTAATCAGTCAGGAACAGTTTCCAAAGCTTTCAAGATTGATAACATAGCACCTACTATTGATATAGACCTTACAGTACCATCAACAGTACCACCTGGAGCTTCTTATAATGAAACTTCAGATTCTGCTGCAGCAATTCGTGTTACAATTAATGATACGATGTCAGGTCCAGAAGAATTTGAATATAGACATGTTTTATATTCGATAGGTTCAGATGGTCTTTCAGTAGGCCCTGAAACCCCTGATCTTGATTCTGGTGGTAACCCAGTTTCACCAAAAGTAGATTGGACTGTACATTCGGGTAGTACACTAGATATTCCACTTGATCCTGACTATTTGAACCAAGTTGAAGTTCGAAATGCAAAGGATATGGCTGGTAATATATCAACTGGAACTGCTCAGTCACTCTATTATCAGATTATACAATCAAGCCCTCCAATGCCTACGGTAACACCTCCCGCAGTTACGATAAATGCTGGCTGTGCTGGTGGTAATGATTTTTGGATATATGGTCCGCCAAACACACCCACAACTGGCTATGTTCATTTTCAAGATTTACTTGTTTCACCAAAATTTAAGCAAAAAATTCAATCAATATATGGTTTAGCGGCAGGTGATGTAGATCCTTTTGTTCAAAAACTTTTAGATTGGCCATCATGGATTACACATGTGGACAGACGTAATGATACAGGATTACATTCTGGATTAGGCGCTGGTGATTATCCTCATTTGGGTCCTGGTGAAAATCAGGCAACAATGCCTCCTTCAAGACCATTTAACTGGACCTCAATTGGTTGGGGTGGACGACCATGGCTTAATTTAGATATTTATGGAGGTTCTGTCAGCACAATTTTTAATGATGGAAAACATAGTGATTTTGATGCGATTGGTATGGGTGGAGGTCCAGGATCAGCACCATGTTCTTCGAATGGACGTGCTAGTTATGGTTCTGGTTGGTATTCAGGTCTTTATGGGCGTGGTGCGAATGGTTCAAGACAATATACTGCTGTTTGGTTAGGAACAAAAAATAATTCTACATATATGCCTGGTCCTGTTCAAGACCATATGTATCAATATGGTCATATGTGGGGCTACAGCACTCATGGTGGTTGGTGGTCTGGAACAGGTGGTATTCGTGGTCGTGGTCATGATTGGGATGGTAACAAAAGTCATGCTCACCGCAGAAGAGATGATTTTATTATCGAAGCTATACATGCTTGGAATCCAGGAACAACATATCCTAGCTTTGCTGGACATGGTTTAGCTAATGGACCATGCGGGTTTGATCGATGGCTTACTCAGATGGGAATCGATCCTGTTCCTGGTCAGCCAGGATTCTTTAAACTACTTGATTGTGTTCCACCTACAATACATAAATTAGATGCAAGTTCAAAACTTGTTACTGCTGGAAATGGTAAAAGATATTATATCGATTATCCAGTGTCAAATCATATTTGTCACTTTAAAGTAAATGCTGAAGATAATGAATATGGTTTAGATTATGCTGTTTTCACAAAATACAAAAAAACTTTGGGTGGTTCTAGTTTTGTTGAAGCAACCTCAGACGTTAGTCCTGAAACAGTAATGTTTGCTGGAGAACAGGATCAGAAAGTCAACTCAGTCTCTGTTACGATTAATACGCAAGGTATGGAAGATGTTTATGTTGATGTAGAAGTTTTTGATAAAGGTGGTAATTCAACAACAGAAACAATGGCAGCTCGAGTTATTTCCATTGATGATGCGGATCCTCAGGGTGGACCTGGTTGGTCTGGTAGTGGTGCTACAACAACTGGACCCACAACTAATATTCAAACAGCAGGACTTCGTTTAGAAAACATACCATATATGGTTGGATCAAAGCCATACTGGAATGAAAAGAAAGTTGATATTTTCATTGAATATGGTGATGAGTATTCTGGTATCGATGAAGCTAAATTATATATCAATGGTACTCATGAATCTTCGATCACATTACCACCTACACAAACGGCTATTCTACATGCTCAAATACATACAGTTTTAAATGGCAATTTACGAGAAGGTATCAACAATTGTCAATTGTGGCTAAAAGATTTAGCTACAAATGAATGGTGGTCTGCAACTTTAGATTTTTATATTGACATGACTGATCCGGATGCTTATCTGGAATTTTCTTCTCCTCAATTAACAATACGAGAAAATAATGGTAAACTCTGGACAAAAGAAAATAACTTAAATGTTGATTTATATTATGGTGATCCAGGACCTGATCCTTCAACTGTTGATGCGGGAGCAACAGGTGTAAACAGCATACCATCAAACCTAAATATGCCTCTATCTGGTAATCAAAAGATGGGACATAATCAAGGTGGGTTGACTGTAGGTAAGAATGATATCTATTTCAGTGTAAAAGATAAAGTAGAATGGGAAGAAGATGGAGCCGGAAGTGGACCCATGACTACTGATAAAATTACAGTTTGGGTTGACCAAACGAAACCAACTGGCTCAATTGTAAGAAATTCAGGGCAGTATGTTAACTTATATGGTGGCCTTGAATACACAAACACAACAAATTTCAATGTAGATTTACAGCATGATGATGCTGATTCAGGATTATTTTAAAGGTTTGAATGGCTTATAATACCACACCAACGGCTTGTTATGGTTCTTTAAATCAAGATCTTAACACAGGTTCAACCCCAGTAGGAACTTGGCAAACAGTTCCTAATGTAAATTTTCCACTTACCGCTAATGATGGAACTACGACTACTATTAGTTCACATTTTGCTAAAGTTTCATATACCCCAATTTGCACAGTATATTATCCATGTTGTGATCCTATCTTGGATCCTTGGGGTGTAGACCTGAATCATGCAAGTCCAAATGATGGATATAATGTTGAGATGTTTTCTACTTACTATCAACTTGACGCAGTACACCAAAATAACAATACTGTAAAAGCTCATCCTGAATTGAATAATCAACTACATGATTGGCATATTGATAATGGAACTATACCATCTCCATCAGTAACTGATTTTCTAAATGCTTTGGGGTTATTGGGAAACCCAGCAACAGGATTTGGAACAGCACCACAAACATCAAAAATATATCCTTGGGATCCAGGAGTTGTTGGTCATGAGTCTGTCTTTCCCTATGGCACACAACTTGTTTGTCTCGGTTCTTCTGATACACTAATGAATTATGGTAAGTTTATAGGGTGGGGACAAAACTATGGTGGACATATCGGTTCAAAAGCTTTTTGTAATATGTATTCAATGTTTGTTCAATCGCAAAGATCTACAGCAACATCTGCCTTTAACTTATCACATATTAATACAAGAATACATGCCACAAGTGGTGGTGGATCTCAAGTAGGAGAATTTGGTTCTGGTGTTTGGCATTTAAGAATATCTGGATTGCGTCATGTTGGTACAGCCACAAAGAATTCATCGGGTACTTGGAACCATGAAGTACAATATGGAACATCAACTTGGATGAGATTTGGTCCAGTAAAAATGGAACTTCAGTCATCAGGAACACCATCAGGAACACCATCAGGAACACCATCAGGAACACCATCAGGAACACCATCAGGAACACCATCAGGAACACCATCAGGAGGCCCTTATGCTCCGATAGCAAGACCTAATCCATGTTGGGTCGTAGATTCATCTCCAACACCTTTATCTTTGTCAGGTAAGGCATCTGATAATTTTTCTGCTGAAGAAGTGACATCTTTACCACCAAATAAATATCTTGGCAACGTTGTAGTAGGACCTAACGCAACAATACAAAATATTTTAACAAATTATGGGCATCTTATTACAGCACAAAACGTGTTTGTTGATGCATGGAATACTATTGGTGGTTATTTTCCACTTGACGCAGGATATTCAAATGGAGATCAACTTTTAATCGTAGCTTCTTTAGAAGTTCAACAAGGACCTGTAAGAGTTAGTTTTGATAATACAGGAGTTGCGGGAATAGCTTGGGATTCCGGAACAAAGATATCCGAAAAAGGTGTAGTAAAAGATGCAGCAATGAACACAACTATTGGTTCTATGACATACACATGTGCTGGATCACCAGGTGGACCGCCTCCATCTCCAGGAGGAACACCTGCATCAACATCAAGCACTCAATCTCCAGCACCTCCTGTTAGTCCTGTTGGTCCAATTACTCAACCTTCACCAGCCTCTTATCCCACAAGTGGTGGGTCTATCTTATTACTACATTCGGATCAAAATCCACCAATAGTAACACCACCTACACCTGCTGATTTCTTTAATAATGGACTGGCAGCTTTGGGTCCATCTAGGATGAATCATGTATTTTCAGCAGATATGCTTTCAAATGTTGTATTGACAAATAATTCATACAATACAATCTTTTATTATCTAATGGATGCTGCTCAGAATATTGAATATCTAGGTTCAGTTACTTTCTATGTGGATCGTGATAAACCCACAGGTGGAATTACAGATCCAAAGGGAGCTAATTGGCTTCCTCCATATACAGCAGAATGGTTAGGAAAAAATAAACCAGCACCATTTGATGGATCAATTAATGTTTGCGATGAACCTTCAACTGGTGGAGGAACAAATACAAATATTCTTTATCCTCCACCAGCACCTGTTCCAACTTATGCGATTTCAGCTACGACAGATCATCCAAATCCTTTACATAACAATCTCATTCATGAAGGTTCTTTAGTCTCTACATTTACGATTACGACAACTGATGTACCTGATGGTACTGTACTATATTGGACTTCAGATACCCCATCATATGCGCCTGTTACAGCAAATGATTTTACTGATAATACTCTTCAAGGCTCCGTTACAATTATTGGAAATAGTGCTGTAATTACAAGACAAGCTTTAGCAGATAATTTAACAGAAGGTCCTGAAACGTTTCGGCTTCAACTAAGAACAGATAGTGTAACTGGATATATTGTTGCTTCTTCAAATTATATTGGTATTTCAGATACTTCAAAAACAATATTACCACCACCACCCACCTATGCGATTTCAGTAACAACAGATAAACCTGGGTATAATAAATCATTAAGCGAAGGGAGTTATAAAGCAACTTTTGTAGTGACCACAACTGATGTACCTGATGGTACTGTTCTTTATTGGAAAACATATACTACTTCAGCGGGTCTAACGAATGCTCAAGATTTTGCTGATAATGCTACTCAAGGAACACTCACAATTAATGGAAATACAGGAACTATAATTCGTGAAGCGGTAGCAGATTCGATAACAGAAGGACCAGAATCATTCCGCATAGATATTCATATAGATAGTTTTGGCGGTTTAATTGTTGCTCAGTCAGATTGGATTGGTATTGAGGATACTTCACAAACACCTCCTCCTCCACCACCACCTACTTATAATATAGCAGGGACTACCACACATGCTACATATAAAAATACTGTAGTTGATGAGGCGAGTGAAGCATCCGTTACTTATAATGTAACAACAACAAATGTACCTGATGGTACAATTTTATATTGGACTCATGAGCCTCGTCTTACCGCTCCTCAACCGTCAGACTTTAAAGATGGAATGGATCGTGGCTCTGTCACAATCTCTGGTAATTCAGGTATTATCACAAGACAAATTTTTGCTGATAATACTTTAGAAGGACCAGAAGTTTTGCGATTAGAATTGAGAACAGTCAGTGTTACCGGTTCGATTGTAGCAAGATCGAACTTTATTGCTATCTCTGATACGTCATCATAAGTTAGAAAGTAAAAAATATGCCAGAAATTTTTTTTGGAGCAGGAGAAACTGTACCAGCAAATAATGAGACTGGAGTTACACCGGCATGGCCTATATTTTGGGTAAAGGGCGATGTCAACTTAACGAGTTGGGGGAATGCACTTTATTGGGAAGAGTTTGTTACTTTAACTGAAAAAGGTGATTCAACTCTTATTCCATTAAAGGTTACAAAATATGACAGACCAAAGACCCTTATAACGAATTCGGCATTTGATTATAGGTGGCCCGATGGTACAGTTAGTTCAATTCGTATAGAAGTCTTAGATAATCTAAAAGAAGATACTCAGTATACTCTAAATTTTATAAAAGGGAAATTAAAAGATGGAAGTGGTAGTTTAGTTTCTGACCATAAATTTCCTCATACTATAAATTTTACTACTGGAAAATTTTTAAAGATCATACCGGTAAATCCAATCAACCATCAACATAATTTTCCCCTTACTGGTTGGTCTTTTACGTATAATACGAATATGTTTATGAATTATGTGACAGATTATAACTTCGGATTTCAGAGGTTACGTCCTAGTGGAAGCTGGGGTAGTAGTTTACATCAAGGAAATGACACTTCGGGTATGTCAGCAAGTAATGGTGGTATGACTCGGCATTATAGTGTTTCACGTGACTTATATCCGGATAGATGGTTTAGGATCTATTGGGAAGGTGGTATCCGAAGGTGGCTTGGTGAAAATCATATAGATTTAAGTGGTGTTAAAGGAAATGATGATTTTGATGGAGTACGACTCAGTTTTCCCGGATATATGGTAAATCAATATGTTTTTCGCTATGAAAATCATTATGTGTATTTTTATACTGGCGATCCATCTGATAGTGTAGTAACCGATCCTTTACAAGCTACAGTATCTATAGGTTCTATACGGTATAATAGTAGTTTTCCTTTTAATATTACCTTAAATTTCAATAAAGAAGTTCGTCAGCCTGGAGGATATAAAACAGTAAATAATCGGTTTAGTGAAGGTGATATAGTTAGACCATCTTTTATACTGAAAAAACAAGGTATTACTGATCTTAGTTTGGAACAAGATAGTGATGGTAATTATATTCATAAAGAAATCAAACTAACAAAATCATTCCTCGATTCTAAAAAAGCCAGACTGACATGGACACATACGAACAGCACTTCCGGCTATTATAAAAATTTTCAGCCTGGAGTAATTTATGAATTAGAAATAAAAGATTTTTTAGATTATTATGGAGCAAATGTTTTAGAACCACTTCCTATTTACACTATTGAAGCCCCTCCTCATCCAAATGTACACTTTAGTATAACAGATGGAGCAACTGACGTTGATTATGCTGATCCTGAAGCTATGCAATTGCATATTGATCAAAACCCCAATCAAAGCAAATGGAATACTGCTCACACAGATCTTAATGTACAATTACATAAGCAAAGAAGTCCAGGTAGTATTTACTATGATAGGATTGATGTAGCCGACCTTACTTGGGTGAAAACTATTGGAAGCGAAAATACTAGTAAAAGTTTTGACCATGGACCAAATGGTAATCGGTGGACTGCCACATACTTTCACTATACTTTGAACGTGACCGGAGGATTAGAACCTGATACAAACTATAAATTTAGATGGTCTTTTAAACAAATGGTAAGTAATGAGTATCTTTATGACATAAATCAAGTGGCTAATTATGGTTCGAGTTTCGTAGACATTCAGTTCAAAACAAAATCAGCAGCACCAGTTGCATTCAATATTGATTCTATAACCCCTGCTGATGGTGCGACGGATGTTGATGCTTTTGAAAGTGTGTCAGTTGACTTCAATAAGGAAGTAGATATAGATACAATTAGAAATGTTCCTCGTGGTATTGTAATTCAAAGCGCAGGTGGGCTTTTTGAAAGTGTTAACTGGGCTATTTCTTCAGATAAAAAAAGTGTAAGCAGTACACCTGTAGTGTATGAACCCTCACGGCAACTTGGAACGGGAAGTATCTATCACACCAGCCAATATACAACAACAGTAAAGAGCCAAGTAACCGCTACAGACGGAGATACTTTAGGATCAGACCATGTTGTAACTTATGAAATAGCCGTACATCCAACAATTTACAAAACAGGATATCACCACGCAGATCAAACTATTTCAGTTCCTTATACAGATTTTGGAACACCTGTCTCTACACCTGTTAAAATTGATCATATACCAGGAGTCTACTTTGATCAACCAATGGATGAATCACTAATTGATGATACTACTATTTGGTTAGAAGATTCTTCAGGTAATAAAATAACAGATGCAACCTACGTTACAAATGAATGGTGGCCGGTGGCTGACACAGCCAATAAAATGTCTTGGGTGGAAATTCGCCCAAACAATCCGCTTGATTATTCAACGACTTACAAATTAAGAGTACAAGGTCTTGGTGCCCTCACAGATACTTCTGGAAGAAAACTTCATGGTCATTTCACACAATATTTCACAACGGAAACACTTGGCCCAGATACAGATCCACCCACTGTTGTTTCTGTAACTCCTGCTGATGGTTCGACTGATGTTGTTGTTTCGGACACAATAACAGTAGAGTTTAGTGAAAATATAGATAGTTTCTCAATCAATAGTGTGCCAAGGGGTATCGTAATTCAAGATTCTGAAGGTAATTATATCTACACCTTTTGGAATGTTAGTGGAAACAAGGCAAGTTTTACTCCAAGTGATAGTTCTCAATACTTGAAAGGCTCAAAATCTTTTGGAATCTTCGCCCCTTCTGATTCATCAGATCCACCACATTCAGAAGAAAAGCAATACACAGCAACAGTAAAAACAACGGTAACAGATACAGCTACTGTAGGTAATCCCATTGCATCAGAATATAGTTGGACTTTTACAACAGAAATACTTCCATCAGTTCAAGAGTTTTATTTTTACAGCGCAGAGAAAGGATCAGGTGTTACAGTCGGTTTTGGAGAAATTCCTTCCGAACCTATTTTCCCTGATTCGAGGATTACTGTTCGATTTGACAAATTAATGAATGAATCACTAATTGATGATACTACTGTTTGGTTAGAAGATTCTTCAGGTAATAAAATAAGTGGAACTTACTTTGCGAATGACTATACGATGGGGGGTAGCAATTTTAATGCTGGTAAAATGACTTTCCTAAACATTACACCAGATAATCCACTCGATTATTCAACTACTTACAATGTAGTAGTTAAAGGTGATGGTGTTCTCGAGGATACTTTGGGAAGAAAAATTTGGCATGACCTCGTATATAGTTTCATAACGAAAGACCCTGCTCCAAATAATTTCGCACATGCTATAGAGATTTTTCCTAACGGACATTATCCGCCATTAAAAGAGATAGCGAAAGGAACTTATCCTATAAATCATCCTTTTAGTGAACCCGTAACAACAGAGTTTCCAACAATTAACTTTGTGCATGACGTTACGACTACTTTGGGTGACACAAATACATCTTTTGAGTATTCTTCACGTGACGCCTTTGGACTCAGACGCAAAAGCGATGGTGTTGATATACCCATAAATGATACTTTTGGTCTCGCTGCAATACCAGGACTACCTTTTCGAAAAGCTATTCGGTTTACACCAACAGTTGCACTTGATGATGGTGTAGAGTATGAATTTTATGCGAATCGTTCTCTAATTTTACTTCAAGATGGAACTGTTTTCAACTCAGATATTAGTGACTTTGTTCTCAAGACATTTACAGCAGACCTCACAAATCAACATAGTTATAATGATGTTGGACCTGTACTTTTTGAAGATTCTGAATATCTGGGAGTTAATCATAATCTTTGTTATTATGCAAATCCATATATAACTGATCCTGGTGGTGATAATATTGTTAGCGGCCGTCCAACACTTTATGCACAATTTGAAGATCAAATATCTCAAGCGACACGGGACCAAACAGACCTTGCCTGGTGGGTAACAATAGGTGATGATATAACTGATTGGACTAAACCAAAACAATCTGGTGATATGAAATGGTCTCCTGCTGTTGATCCAGATAAGAACAAATTAGCTTGGACTTCTCATGCTACTTATCCTGACGAAACACCGCTTTCACTCTTTATTGATGTTTCAAGAATTACAAATATAAAAGGTAAAAACGCCATCGCAAGCATATTCAACAAACTTGGAAGTCCTCTTCCAAGAAGTGGTAATATTGTAAAAGTAGCAACCTTTTATGTTGTTAGAAAACCAATACCTAAGTCAAATAAAGTTGTAATTACTAATTCACACACAAACATAAATTATACTTTTGAGTTTACGAATCGAATTGATGGTTCTCCTTATACAGGTGTAGACAACAACTTTACAGTTTTACAAGAAGACCGTAATGGTCAAAGGTATGTAATTAAAGTAAATCAAGTTTGGGACAGTATTACTGAAGTTCAAGTTAAGTGCACAAGAGACTCGGTAGGAATGTCAAGTGATGTTTCACAACGTGAACCAGCTTGCGGCCACACAGGTGACCATGATAGTTTGTGGTTTGACCGTAGAAATGGAGCATCAACATGGAGACAAGACTTACAAGCTAAAAATGCATACAAAGGTATTACGACCACACCTAATGTCTACGTTGGCAATACACCTTTATGGCCAGTAGGAGATAATAGTTTCTTTGTTAAAGTAAGTGAACAATTCTGTAATGAAGATGATAGTAGTCACTTTGATACCATTTTTTATTTTGAACATGATCCTTCAGCTACAAACACTGGAGAAGTTCCGAGACTTGTGGGTATTGTACCAAAAGCTACTTCAGTTGATGAGGGCGCAAATCTTGAATTTGATGTTTTAACAGAAAACATACCTGACGGAACTCAACTTGCTTGGTCTTTAACAAACGCAGGTGATTTCACAAATTCTACAGGGTTTTGTACAATTACATCAGATGCTGGTACAGTTAGCGTTTCACCTGATGCGGATCAAACAACAGAGGGTACTGAAAAATTTAAAGCTGAAATTTTTTATGATGGAAGAAAATTAGGTTCAGTTGATGTAGACATTCTTGATACAAGTCTAGACCCACCAGCTCCACCTCCTCCAGCTGTTTATACAATTACACCAAGGTTGACTGATTATAATGAAGGTCAAACGATGGAGTTTGATATTACTGTTCAAAATATCAATTTGGCTAATATTGAATGCGTAGTTGTAGGATTAGAACTGGCTGATTTGGAAATGCCAACTACAAGTCTTACACAAAATGTAGTTTTAACAAGTAATGCTGGAGTTTTAGCTGTTGCTACAAAACAAGACTTAACAACAGAAGGACCGCAAGTCTTTCATGTTGAAATGAAAGTAGGTGGTGTAGTTGTGGCGTCTTCAGTTGATGTTACACTTCATGATACAAGCACAGCACCTTCTCCTCCACCACCTCCACCTCCTCCACCTCCATCAACACCTGCTCCAACTGGTGGATCAGGTAATGTCGGTGGTGGTGTTGGTGGAAATACAAGAGGTTCGGGAATTTATCAAGAATGGTTTTACTATACACCACAGAGTACAGAACCCGCACCTGTTTGGAGAGAAATAACAGATACTCAATGTATTACAATTGACCTTTCATCAAGGGGTGCTATCGCTGCAGATAATGATGCCCCTATCGGTCAAGAACCAAAAGATAGACCGAGTGATAGTTTCACTGCTCCAGATTCATATTTTCTTTATGCTCGGTTTATGGATAAATCAAAAAACATATCTGATTTATACAATACATCCTTCAAGATTGATAATTTTGATCCATACACAATTGAAAGACCTCCCGGCAATCTCTTGCGAATCAACGCAGGAGGTCATGTCAAACCTGCTAAAATTTTGGATGATGAAGTCTATGTCTTTCAAACAGTAACAGATGATCATTCTGGCGTTGTTTATTATACTCATGAAGTAAATGCTGGTAATTGGACGAAAGAAGTTCTTTCAACTGCTTATGTCAGTAGTAAAGCAGCACCAGATAATGAGTATATGATTGATGAGTTAATTACAATTGGTAGTACACCGGGTGAATATGAGGTAAAAGTTCGTCCATATGACCAAGCTGAAAATTTTGATGAAAATAAATTCACTGTTATAAGGTCTAGTCAAAGTATTATATGGCATAGTCTTTCAGGCGCTCGTTCAACCACATCTCCTTTTATTGTAGAAGGAACAATGAAAGTTGAAATCACAGGTTCTCCTGAATTGATTGCTGGATTTTATTGTTCAACAGATTTATATTTTCATCCACCAGATTCTTATTTCAACACATCTCATGCGACTCATCGCATATATGATATACCATTCACAATAATGGTGCCCGATATGGGCGTTGAGCGAGCAATCATGCATATCTTCACAGACGGCTCACCGCATCGCTCCTACGCTCAAAAAGATTTTTCATGGTCTAACTCAGGAAATCCAACATCCGGCGGTGGCGGCAACGGTAACATCTCCAGCGTAGATCCTCCGACAGTTGAAATCAAAGAGGCTACTCAGAGATTATATACAAATTCATTGACAAACAATTGGGGAATTTTTGGAGATTCTGGTGCTATACATGTGAATGGAGGAAAAGACCGTATCACTGGATATATTGTAAATGAAAGTTCAGCAAGTCCAGGAGCACCACCTGTCTATAATACAGCCACACAAAAGTTTGAAGATGCTGCTTCGATTGGTTGGAATGTATATGATACTGGTGCTGAAACATTTACTGAAGTTGAGAATCATACATTTACGAATACTTCATATGGTTCAAAAACAATTTATCTTCATGTAGCCACACATGCTTATAATGGAACTGTTCATATCTCAGGCTCACCGCAGACTCAAACATTTTCAGATTCATATACAATTGAATATATTGATGACCGTATTGGTCCTTGGGTCACAGTCCTGAATACAACTGAAGATGATACAAGTATTACAGCGGCTGCTTCAAAAATGAATAGTTATGCTGATAGTTTATATAATCCAATTGAAGTCTTTAAAAGAATTGAAGTTCTCTCCACAGATAATATCTCAATGAGTGGAACTTTAACAGACAATGAAAGTCGTATCAAACGATACACAATTGGTACATATGGTTCACCTCCGCCATATACAGAGTTAAATCCTGGGCAATGGACTGTTTTATCAACACCAGCACCCACAACTAATTTTACATTTTCATCGACTCTAACACCACCAAATTCAATTAAGACCTTCTATATTTGGGCTGTTGATATTGTTGGTAATATATCAAAAACATTAGTTCAGTTTGAATTATATAATCCAAATTATATTGTTCCAACTATAGGTGCCGCAGGAGTGGGTTCTCCTTATAAGTTTGAAGGTAAACCAGATGAGCATCCTAATCGTGAATCAATTGCTTCAATGTTTGGTGATGGAACATTCCATACTGGAATGATTTCAAATCAAACTTCAAAAGTAAAAGCAAATCGTATTCATAAATTAAGTGAATATCGTGGATTGCGTGTAGCAAATACAGCAAATAATGATAGCTATGAATTTTTACCAAGTGCTGCTGATCCAGCAAATCCACAAGCTCCTCATGGTGAACCCATCAAGTTCTCAGATTTCCTTAACAAAAAACCGAGAATTGATGATATGGCGGTTGTGCCGACTGTAATGCCTCATAATGTTCAACATCCTTCAGAACCATTATATGTTGGTGATAAACGAAATATTTCACTCACAATGGATATTGATACAGGTAATCGTCCTACTCCATGGAAACTAGCAAATGATAATGTAGTGGATGATGATGCTACTTGGACGGCAGTCTTTATAGCACCAAACGCACCATCACAAGTTTCAATATCATTGCCTGCTCCTGTCAATGGTGTAATACAAAACTATACTTTTGCTAACGAAGGAACATATATCTTTACTGGACTTTCATCATTTGGAGATACTGCGGGTAAAGTATTCATAATCATACCACCCGGCACACCAGTCCCACCCACACAAGGTCCACCAATCAACGTTGTTGTTCCTATTACAACAGATCCCGCTGGTAAAACACCAGTGACAATTGATTACTTTATTGACCAAGTTGGTATTGGACTCGATGCCGCTATAGCAATTGACCGTTCAGGAAGTTATGTAAGTGATGATCCTTCTTATGATGATTTTGCTGGAGCATTACTCGATTCACTTACAACAAATCAAAAAGTTCGTGTATTGCTCATTGAAAATGCTGTAACACCGAACCCTGATTATCCTAAGAATCCTGGTGACCGATGGGCAGTAATCGCAATCTTTGAAAATATAGCGGGTGGTAGTGAAAAAACATCACTCATTGAAGCATTCCCTAATATGAAATACTTCCTTGATTATCCTTCAGCGACAAGTGTTCCTGGTCAGGGTGGACTGAATATGTCAGTGAATGGCGGAACAGTAGGTGACTTGGCACACTTATTGACACTGCCAGGATCTGCTTCATTACTTCAAACGGGTACTGGTGACTATTCAGAACTTGCTCAATCAATCAGAGAAGGTTATGATGTTACGGAACCGAATGCTCATGGCTGGCAAAATATGAGTGGTAAAAATAATCGTTATTGGTATACAAAAGCGCATCATGCTGAAAAAACTATGCTCAAAGCTTTAGATGAGTTTTCACGAAGTTCAAAAACGAATGCTGCTGATACACGATGGCGAGTGTGTTGGTATCCACTCGCTAGTTCAATTGGTGTCGATCATGTTCAAGGCTGGTCCAATGTTGAATCAAAAGTATTTGATGCGATTAATATCTATAAAGATTCAATGGGACATTCTGATGAGCCAAAAATTCAAGCAGTAGCTGAACTTGCAAAAGGTATGGGTCTTTCTGCTTCTGAACTACCAGCATGGAGAAAAACAGCGGCTAAATTGATTTTACTGTTTTCTGATGAACAAGACGGTCCTGGTCAAAATAACATAGGTTCTCCAGCACATTATAAAAATCCGTCAGACCCTGAATATTATATAAAACATTTGACTGTGCCTGGTGAAGAAATTGGTCTTATTGTGATGGATGGAGACCGTGATACAAGCTTTAAAGATCCTTCAGAACCTGCTTACAACGCAGGTAATGCTGTGTACAAAAAAGATAATTTACAAGATGCGGTTGCTCTCACATCAAAGTATGGTGGTTATCTTGGAAAATTAAGAATCTCATCAACAGGTTCTGATATTTCAGATGAAGTGGAAAATGCTTTTGATAATTATAAGGCTGGTGTTCGTTTTAATCTTCTTTCATCAATTCAGAACCCACAAATTTTGACATCAAACTTGGTAGCAAATACGGCTTCGGGTAATCATGCATCTGGTACAATGGTTCCAATACCATATAATGATTTGATTCCTTATCCGAATGCTGCTACAACTTGGAGAAGAAGAGCCGTATTTGATGCTGAACTTGATAATGCGGCTGTGAATTCTTTGGGTGTGTCTTATATCATATTATATGTTTCAGTATTGAATTCATCAGACATGGAAATCATGAGAAGAGAAGTGAGAATTCGTGTTACTTAAAATAGAATAACTAAATATGATTATAAAATCTTCTCAAAAAATCTATAAAAACATTTGAATAAAAAACTATGGCAATTATTGGCAGCCTTTCTTTAAAGAATACAGTGGTGTTGAATACAGCACCACTCACATACCAGGTTTGGTTGAATCTTGTTTGTTCATCCACAACAACTGAAATTACAACACTTGATATCTATGATGGTGGTATTTTAACAGATACAATCAATGTTCCTGCTACATCTCCACCAACAACTGTATTGGGCAATGCTGTTACTCCACATATGGTTGGTGTCACAGCATCTGCTACAGGCTGGCATACTTATGAAGTAGACGTAAAAAATTCTTCCTCAGAAAATCGACGTTTTTCTGTTACTGTATATCTTGATTTGGCAAGTCCTGTTGTAAATGATTTTTCAATTAAGAAAATTTCAAAAAGTGGTGGTGATTATGTTATTGAATTTAATATGGATATAGATGATGATTCTGGTGTTTCAAAAATTATATTACATAATGACACTAACGGTGATTCTTCAGTACAAACGATACCAGTAGGTCTTACGAATTTTGTTGGTTCTCAGTCAATTCGTATGCCAGATATTCCTTTCAACAATAATACGACTAAAGATTTTTATATTACAGTTCATGATTATTCTGGTAATTCAGTTGATAGTGCTTTGCTTCCAATCTATTTCACAGATATTCCTCCTTCAATTACTAGTTTTAACATCACATCAATTTCACAAACAGCAACTCATTATCAAATTGACACTCAACTAGTAGCTTCATTTTCAGCACTTCAACACTTAACAAAATATTCAGTTACATTTGAAAATCCATCACCAACTTGGGAAACACTTATTTCAGCAGTTTCACCTACAACAATCAATAAAACTTTGCTTGTCCCGAAATCAGAACCTGCTGGTATAAAAACTCTAACAGCATATGTAGAGGATAATTATCTCAATCAATCCGTACCAAGAACAGTTTCATTTGATTTAGATAAATTACAACCGCTTGGTAATATTAATATGGATTTTGCTGAGAAGATAGGATCAAATTACTATGCTAATTTACACTTCACTGCAACCGATGCTGGAAAAATAGCAGCCTATTCATATAGCCTAGTCGGAGCAACCGCTCTTACTACATGGAATCCAGTCTCACCACCTACAACAAACTTTAGTTTAAAAAAGACTTTGAATTTAGGATCTTCTGGATCTTCAATGATTTATGTCAAGTATCGTGACTTTTCAGGAAATGAATCTCCTGTGTATCAAGAATTTATGGAAATTGATACCTCACCGCCTTCATGTAGTTTTTCATTTTCTCACGGTGAGCAAAGACCAGACCTTGATTATGAGGCATATTTTGATCTGATTGGTCAAGATATGAATCCTGGAGGAGCAATCAAGTTTATTCGTTTCTTTGGTGAAAATGCTAATACGGGTAATCTTGTTTCGGGTCATTCAAATAGTTGGGTTCAAGTCACTGAAACTCAAAACTTGATTGAACAAAGACCCTTGATCATTCCTCAGACAGAACACGAAGATCCTATTGATTTTTATTATCAAGTAAGAGACCGCTTTGGAAATGAAAGCACACCTGTAAATGTTCAGAGAGTACAATTTGATAAAACCTCTCCATCAATTAATACGTTCTCATATGTAGACGTTACAAAAGGAGCTACAGATTATCGTGTATTCGCAGAGTTTGAGGCGGTTGATAATTTTGGTATAGCAGCATTTCGATATGCTTTTGACAATATAACTTTAGCACCGTGGATAGCTACAACAAGTACAACTCATCTTATACAGCAAATTTATCTTGATGTACCTGTAACTGACTTAAATGTTCCTAAAGATTTTATAGTTCAAGTAAGAGATGTTTTTGGTAATGAAAGTTTAGATTCAATACTACCAGTTAACGTCAATGACGTTCCTCCGTCTGGTTCAATCAGTTTTGCTGGAGGCGCTCTTACAGCAACTGATTATATAATGACATTTCAATTAGATGCAATGGACCCTGATCCAACAGACAATGTATATTGGTATTCTCTTGAAGTTGATGATGTCACAATTGTAAATTGGAAGCCATTTACAAATGCTAATAGTGTTGTTTCAGAGACAGTAAATTTATTATTACCCAGAACAAGTACTGGTCGGCATGATTTTTATGTGAGATATGCTGACAAATATAAAAATGAAAGTCCTGTATATAATATTCAATACGACCTTGATGCAATTACAACAGTAGGTGGTATTGATTTAGTCAATGTAGAAAAAAGTGGAACTTCTTATGCAGCAAATGTTGCCTTGTTTGCTGTTGATAATCGCAAAGTTCAATCTTATATAATTGAAGATAGTATAACAACCACACCCACCGAATATGCAATTGTTCCTCCTGTTCAAATTTTTGATGAAAATGTTTTAATTCCAATTGGTTCAAGTGCTGGACCAAGATGGGTGAAAGTTCAATACAAAGATAACTTTGATAATCTTTCAAATACATATCAAATTGATTTTGATTTAGATACTACTTCACCAAACGCAAACATTTATTTTGCAAGTTCAACATCAAATCTGACACACATGTTCTTTAATTTTGATTTGAACATGAAAGATAATCATCAATTATATGAATATAAATTTTGGTCTTCAGAAGTTATTGAACCCACTGATTGGACAAGAATACCAAGAGCAAATACAGTAAGCATAAACACAACATTTCCAATACCAAAAGGAACACCAAATCCAGGTTTTTTCTGGAAAGTAAAAGATTTCTTTGGTAATGAATTTTATGATACTGAAATCAAAACAATTACTACAATGCCACCCTCTTCTAAAATGGAGATAAGCTCAATTGTTTATAATTTGGGTGGAATAAATGTAGGTGTTGATTATGATTTACTTGCTTGGCCTGGCTCTACTGTTGATAAATTTTTGATTGATGTAAACATGGGTATGGATTCATTTGAAATTGATGTATTACCTAATCAAGTAAATCCTACAGGAACCTTTCATTATAATTTTCCTCTGTCTACCACCTTTGCGAGATTTGATTGTTTTGGTACTTCAGATTATGGCTATCAAAATGTTGTTGCGAATACAGTAACTACACTCTTTGATAGTGTTGTGCCTGAGGTAACTAACGCTACCTTCTTGGGTAGTTATGGTGATATGGCAGATTATATTTTACAGTTCCGTGTTGCTGGTCATGATACAGGAAGTGGGCTTCGCAAGGTCAGAGTAAGTATTCCGACCACGCCGGATGTTGTCTATGCGATGCCTTTGACAAATATTATGGATGAAATAATCAATGTTCGTGTTCCTGGAACATTTGCCGGGAATATGGTTTCACCCACAATATATCTTGAAGACTTATTAGGAAATCAGTCAGTTGGAAATACAATACCAAATATTTTCTTAGATGGTTCAGGACCTACGATTGCTAATTTGGTTGTCAATTTTAATAAAACTTACCCTTCAAGTTCATTTCCAGCTCCACCGATTGGATCAAATACAAGGTTTATTGATGTTACTTGGGATGCTTCAGATTTTTCAGAAATCACACATTATTATTATTCAAGAAATGTAAATGAAACATTCAATCATCTTACATGGACACCAGTAACTCCAAATCGAAAAAGAGTTGATGTAACTGAAACAGTTAATCTAGACACAATTGGTATACCAGAAGGCTTAGGTGGATTTTTTGTTCACACTAAAGACCGATTTGATAATATAAGTACTGCTGGAGTATCTTTTGAATATGATAAAACACCACCCACAATCAATACAACATTTTTAAATCGCATTGAAAGAGCCAATGTTGCCGGTGTAGATCATTTTATAGTGCCTTATCAAGTAACTTATAATGATAATTATTCTTCAATTGTAAAAAGAGTTGATTGGCATCAAATTGGAGGAGTTTGGTCATCTGCAAATGTTGTCAATTTTAGTCCAGATGTAATTACAAATACAAGTATTGAAAGATATGCTATACCTGTTGGTTATCATGGGTTTACAAAGATTAATACAGCAGTCATGGACCGCTTTGAAAATCTATCAGCAAATGACAGTTTTCAAGTATTTTTAGAAGATCAACCACCTGTAATCAATTATACAACATTAAATGCTGGTGCTGCTTATACTACAAATAAAAATGTTCTTCTTCGTGTTGATATGTTAGATGACCGTGGTGTGACTGAATATCACGTATCAAATACAGCAAATGTATTTTGGGATTCACCTGGCTGGGCAACAATTCCTTTGTCTCCAGCAACATCAATCACATCTACATTTAGCATTGATTTAGAAGCAATTGGATTTGACCAAGGGACTTGTAATGTGTATACACATATTAAAGATTTCTGTCAAAATGTTTCAAACAATATTTCAACAATCATTTATGATTATGAACCACCTGAAGTAGTCAGTTTCAAAATTGAAAAATTTGTAAGAACACCTTCAACTTTTGATATTACTCTCAACGCAATTTGTTATGATGTTACTTCAGGACTTCATGATTACTATATTTCTCAGAGTAGTATTGAAACAACTTTCAATCCAGTACCAGGAGCACCTGTTATTGGTAATTCAGTGAATACTACAACTTTCAGTGAAATACAACAAGTTTCTGTTCGTGATGCGGGTTGGAAGTTTTTCTACTTTGAAGCACATGATGCCGCTGGAAATCTTTCAGTAAAAGCAAATACAAAAATGTATATTGATACATTAGCACCGATTGCGAGTGTATTTGAA
>Ga0213866_10001097_pt1 | contig 20433 bp, 18 predicted proteins | sample PICome_11_FD_160079 | JGI IMG/M metagenome (GOLD analysis project Ga0213866, IMG submission 160079) | Coastal seawater microbial communities near Pivers Island, North Carolina, United States - PICO284 | ecosystem: Environmental > Aquatic > Marine > Coastal | place: USA: North Carolina...
TGGGCCTTGTTCATCATCAAGTCTTTTTGCACGGCCTAATAGATCAGGAGCAGCAAGTGATATATCTGTAACTCCCTGCAACCTCTTTTCTATCTCAAGCTCTACTTCATCAGATAGCTTTAAACCTATCTTATTAAAGAGTTTTATTCCATTATCATGGTAAGGGTTATGTGATGCTGATATCATTACTCCCAAATCAGCACGTAACGAACGTGTAAGCATTGCTATAGCCGGAGTAGGCATTGGCCCCACTAAAACAACATCCATTCCTGCCGAAACAAATCCAGACGTTAATGCTGGCTCAATCATATAGCCAGACAGCCTTGTATCTTTACCAATAACAACCTTATGTCTATGGTCACCATCTTTAAAATACGCACCAGCGGCCTGACCAAGTCTTAATGCCACTTCTGGAGTCATAACTCCACTATTAGAGGTGCCTCTAATACCATCTGTTCCGAAAAACTTTCTTTCCAAATCCCAAACTCCAAATAAAAAGTCTAAACTTCAAAAGTTATATCATTGATAACGGCAAATATGAAGGAATAAAACTAAAGTAAGCTTAGGAATTTTATAAAAAAAAGAAGTTGTTGAGCACTATTTCATTACAAGACATGAAATATTTCTTTGGCGCATTAAACCACACACATTATCAGCGTGATGCCTTTCATAAAAAGGACCTGCCTTTAATTTTACAGCACTTGATTTAAAGCCGTTAAATTCTTTTACCTTATCAATTTGATAACTAACGCCCTTAACTATATCACTGTTATCTTCACTTAAGAAAGCCCAATAATATTCAGCTTTATAATAATCTGAGAAAGCCCCAAGATTTATCCAATATTTATATTTAGGCTGAGATGCTTGTGTTTGCACTGGTTTTTCAAGTGGCAATAATTTCTTTACACGAGGTACGTAATCTCTTTTTGGCTTAGGTAATATTGGTGCTGCCGCCACTTTACTTGTAGGGGTACCTGATACAATACACTTCAGTCCACCAGCTTTTATACTATTACACAACATATTTGCCTTTCCATACCTTGAAAATGGCCCTACTTTTAGACGGATTCTCGTATCATAAGCTGAAGTACCACCGTCCAGCTTTATTTCCATACGCCTTAGCTCTTCATCATACTTGAACATACGGTCAGCATAATCATTCGCACTTATTCTATTTGGAAAAGATGATATCTCTATCCATATACCTTCTTGGACAGGCTGCTTTTTCTTTTGAAGCCAAGGCAAAGTATTATCTTGCTCAACTAAAATTGCCTCAGATATTTTTGCACGCTTTGCATATTTTTTCTTTATATCTTTATAAAAAGTACTGTAATCATGCTCTTTTTGGCTCTCCGAATTAGCTGAGTATGCAAAATCATCTCTACGTACCAACCCACCTTCTTTTACAGACTCTATATCCTTGTCCGTAATAATATCAATAGGCTTTTCTTTCTTTAGCCATGGCAACTCTTCTTCTATCGGAACTGGATTAGCATATTCTGTTGGCTCAAACTTAACTGCAGCAACCTGTTTGTCTTTATTCTGATTGCTTTCTTTTACTGATTCATTAGGCGTATTGTTTAAATATAAATAATTAGCAGGGTCATCCTTTTTATAATTTATTTTTTCAGGCTTTGTGGAAGGCTTTATAACTGGCTTTATATTTATTGGTTTTTCCTCATCTTTAACCTCAACACTCCGCTTATCTACCGTATTCCTTAAATCAGCATCATTAACAATTGGAACTGGACGCATATTCCTAGGAACTATAATAAAGAAATTAGTATCACCTATATCGTCCTCTATAACACTATTGTCATTTGCACTATCATAAACCTTTCCGGCACTCTCTTTTTGACTGGAAGTATTTCTTTTTACTTTAGAGTTACCAGCACTATTAGTTATTGGAACTTGCCCATTTGATTGCTTAACAACAAAACATTCTATCTTTTTTTCCTGCATCTGAAGGCACTTTTCTTTTGCAGCCATCTTATTATTATAAGCACCGACTCTTAGTCTATAAAATGAAGAATCGCTTTTTTTATTATCAATCTTTAAAAGGCTTGGACTCATATTGGAAAGTAGCCTTGAATGTTTACTTTTAAGCCTCTCCCATATAAACATTGCCTGCCCTTCATTAGAGTAGGCTCCTATTTGAATAGTGTATATACCTTCAGTATACGGAGATGAAAACTCACTGGACTTTATATATTTAATAGCCCCCTCAGGCTTCTTCTTAGGCATTGGTGAAGGAGAAGCTTTTACAACCTGTTCAACTTTATTTTCAGGTTCCCCTTCTTGTTTAAATGGAGATTCTACTTTTGAAAATGGTGATTCACTACTACTAAACCCCCATGAGCCAGTATCACTATCTATCAGACGGTTCAACTTATTAATGGCTTCATTTTTTTTATTTTCATTACTTGGCTCCGTCACTGGCATTACTATTGGAGCGCTACTTTGATTAACTTCGCTCTTTTCTATTTCAATATTTTTTTCAGGCTTAGGTTCATACGCAGGTACAATAGACTTTTTAGAATCATCAATTTTTCTTGAAACAGTACGATTACTAGCTTCTTCGACTTCATGAAATTTTACCGTAGAAGAAATTAATTTTGATAATTTCTTATAACCTCTTTTTTCAGCAACGTTAATTGAAGACTGCCTCTGCTCTCCAGAAATTGTTTTAAAATTATTATTAGATAGCAATATTTTTACAATTGAAGGCTTACCTGATATAGCAGCTTGAACCAAAGCTGAATTTCCAACATTATTAGTAACATTAAGATCCGCCCCTCTGTCTACTAAAACTTCAGTAACATTCTCACTCTTTGACATTATAGCGCGCATCAAAGGTGTCCATTTCTGATTATCAGGCGCATCTATATGAGCATCGTAATGCAGTAGGAGTTTAACCATTTTACTATTGCCACCTCGTGCGGCCATATGCAAAGGCGTGTCTCCACCTATGTCTGAGGCATTAACATAAGCACCACTTTTTATAAGAAGCTCTGCTATCTCAACATTCCCTCGAAAAGCGGCCCTCATTAACGGAGTGACACCAAAGTCACCTTTACTATCAGGGTTAGCTCCTTTCTTAAGAAGCCTTATAACCTCACTCTTATCACCACTATCAGCAGCGTCTACTAGGGTATTATTAAAACTGGGGGTACCAGAAATCGCATCCAAGTTAAAGGAGATCACAAAGACAAATAAAAACAGAGATAATACTCTCAATTGAATTCCCCCATCAGAGTAAAGCTATCAAAACAACAAAAAAAACAGAACTTAACAATTCAACAATAATTATCGTATCAAACAACCAATGAAAAATCAATATTTACTACAATTATATTTTCATTAAATCAAAAGATAAAATCATGTAAATTAACTTTTTTTTAACACTTACATAATTTGGAGGCCGGAGTCGGAATCGAACCGACGATAGAGGATTTGCAGTCCCCGGCATTACCACTTTGCTATCCGGCCAAGGATGCCCTTTCACTTCATGAGTGCTTATATTTCACAGCACAAAACAAGTCAAGAACAATATGAATGCCAGCAACACTTCGATAGATTATAATTAGCATAAAACCACGCAAATGTTGTACCATTCGTCAGACAACACAAACTATGAAACATCCTTATCTTCGTTATCATCACTATCGACTTTAGAATCATTACAGTAAGCAGAAAGATATTTTACTAACTTTTTAATACGCTTGTACTTTACATAGTAATATACTGCCCTTCCCTGCCTATTTGAAGAGATAAGTTTTGCATCAGCCAAACTGCTTAAATGGAATGACAAGGTCGCACCAGGAATATTTAGCTGCTTACCGATTTCACCAGCAGGCATACCTTCTTCGCCTTTCTCCATTAATAGATTATATATAGCTAACCTTGAATCATGACCTAGTGCAATAAAAGATTTAACAATATTCGATTTTTTCATATTTCCAATGTTGATTAAGTAAGATTTACCACCTACAAATACTAGCCTAAAAGGTCAATAATAGGTTCCATATTATTAGAATATTAACTCGCAAATGTAAAGAAATATTATAAAAAAACATTTATATTATGGTACAGTTAATTAAGTAACTTCTTAATACAAAACAGTTAAAACCTTCCGAACCATCCAAAAATGACATCCATTAAAAATAAGTAACTTAAAACTTGATTAATTATGTAATATAACTCAAAATACCCGAGTTTTTAACATTAATGTATATAGGTTGTTATGGCTTCTAGTAATTTAAGAATAGCTTTTCTTTTTATAGTAAGTATAGCGTTAATTTCTTTTTTGATAACTTTCACTCTTAACAACAATAGCCAAGCTGGCGGGTTAAACGAAAAAGACGTTAACATTCTAATTGGTAAATATATTAAAGAGAATCCAAAAGAAATTATTGACGCTCTCACGCAATACCAGATTGACCAACAGAAGAAACAAGAGGAAGAAACCTCAAAAAACATCTCCGAAAAGCTAAACGAAATACAAAATAACCCACTTGATCCAATTGTAGGAAACCCTCAAGGCGATATAATTATAGCCGAATTCTTTGACTATTCATGTGGTTATTGCAAAAAAATACTACCTTCTATTTCACAGTTGCTTAAAAATGACCCAAATATAAAAGTAGTATTTAAAGAGCTACCTATTCTAGGGCCAGACTCATATACCGCCGCAAAAGCTGCATTAGCCGTTAACCAAATAGCTCCTGAAAAATATTTTGAATACCATTCAAAATTAATGTTAGGACGTTATAGGGGTGAAGCAGCTATTTTAAAGGTTGCTGAAGACATGGGGCTTGATAAAAAGGCTGTAAAAGAAAAAATGAACTCTGAACAGGTTCTGTCAATAATAACTAATAACAAGACCTTATCTAGCTCAATTGGCATACGAGGTACACCAGCTATAGTTATTAATGACCAGTTCTTCCCAGGCGCAATTGACCTTAATACTTTCAAAAATATTATCACTCAAATTAGAAGTGGTAAAGATAAGTAAATATAGAACAAACAGTCGTAAAAAAACTCCTCTTAAATTTTAAGAGGAGTTTTTTTGTATCTAAATTTAATAATAAAATTACATTAAAGTATCAGAATAAGATTGAAGCTTCAGCTTTGACTCATTAGGTTCACAAACCTCATATTTGATACCTTTTCTCTTTGCATATTCAATGGCAGCTTCTTTACTATCAAACTTCAGATTAATTTGACTTTTAGGATTACTATTTCCAGTCCACCCCATTACTGGCTCAATATACCTACTATCTTCATTATCATGCTCTAGTACCCATTTCTTAGTATTTCCCTTACCAGACTGCATTGCATTTTTTGCAGGTTTATAAATTTTTACACTCATATCTTTATCCGATTAATGTTGAATACTCACTCTCATACTACAATCTTTGCAAAACTTCAAAGAAATATTACCTTCCAATTGCCACACCTTCTCTTCTTGGATCGGCACCTCCATAAATAATACCGTTTCTCAGAAGTATGCCGTGCAAACCACTATTAAGCTCTTTATCTTTTATTTTATGCCCCATTTGCATAAGAGAATGTTCAAGATTTGCAGGAAAGCGCGAACTTTCAATATATGTATGCTCTGTATTTTTATTAACAAAATGCGGTATATCTATCGCTTCTTGTATGTTCATTTTCCAATCTATCACTCCAACAATTGTTTTTAAAACATATGGAATAATATTTGAGCCCCCCGGAGAACCTATAACCATAAACAGATTATTATTTTTATCTAAGATTATTGTAGGTGACATTGAGCTTCTTGGACGCTTTTCTCCTTCTATTCTGTTTGCTACCTTTTTACCGTTAATTTCACTTCGAAATGAAAAGTCAGTAAGTTGATTGTTCAGCAAAAAACCATTTGTCATTAACACTGAGCCAAATGCATGTTCAATGCTGCTTGTAAGTGAAACTGCATTGCCTTCTTTGTCAACTATACTTATGTGAGTAGTTGAAGGCGCTTCATTAAGCTCATTATTATTAATATAGGCCGTATTTAAATTTCCAGATTTAAACACTCCCTTAGCTTCAGCAGCATTAATTAGATTTGCTCTTTGCTTTAAATAAACTTTATCCAGCATTTTATTTATAGGAACATTTACAAAATCACTATCTGCAACAACCTTATTTCTATCTGAAAATGCAAGCTTTGAAGCCTCCAATACTAGATGAACGGATTTTTCGCCCCCTTTATCCAATTTAAAATTCTCCAACACTCCCAAAGCCTGACCGATGGCTAGTCCCCCTGAGCTGGGTGGAGCCATACCGCATACTTTATACCCTCTATATTCAGCGCAAACCGTGTCCCTTATAACGGCTTCATAATTGCTCATATCATCTACAGTCAAAAAACCTGGATTTATCTCAGATTCATTAACAGTTCTAACTATCTCTTGCGCTATTCCACCTTTATAAAAACTACTTCCAAAATCTTTTGATACAACCTTAAAAACAGATGCTAACTTATTATTATATAAAACAGAACCAACAGGCTTTACTATTCCACTATCGTTTAAGAACATTTCAGACGCATTATCAAACTTACTCATGTAAGACACACTTTTAGCAACTTTATGTAACCTTGGTGACATTACAAAACCATTTTCAGAAATGTTAATAGCTGCTTTAAATAATTTCTCCCATTTTAGTTTACCATGTTTTGCATGAGTCATTTTCAGCATCGCCAAAAGACCTGGAACACCGACAGATTTACCTCCTTGAACCGCATCGTAGAAATTAAGCTTATCTCCATCTTCCTTTAAGAAGGAATTTTCATCAATATACTTAGGAGCCTTCTCCCTACCGTCATAACTGGTAATAGTTTTATTCTTTGCATCATAGTAAAGAAGGAAACCTCCCCCGCCTATTCCCGAAGATTGAGGCTCTACAACATTTAAAACCATCTGCACAGCAATAGCAGCATCTATCGCATTACCGCCTTTGATGATAATATCACGCCCGGCCTTAGCAGCTAATTTATTAGCCGCTACAACCATAAACTTATCAGAAGATACAATTTCTTTTTTAATATAACCACTATCAGGCTCAGGCTGAATATCCGCAAAGGATTTTCCAGCAATAATAGGCATAATTAACAATGATAGAAAAAAAAATCTCATGACAAGCATTCAAATAGTCTTTATTAATTAATATATATTTACATAGGACATCTTAAACTTAGAGGATAATAATGTCTATAAAAGCATCAGATATAAAGAAAATGGATTTCGAAACGGCAGCATCTGAATTAGAGAAGATAGTAGATAGCTTTGAAGGCGGACAAATAAGCCTTGAAAAATCAATTGAACAATATACAACCGCAGCCCATCTTAAAGCGCAATGCGAGAAAAAACTAGCTGAAGCAAAGTTAAAGGTAGAAAAAGTTACTTCTAGTGACTCCGATAGCATTAGCACTACTAAATTTGACACAGAATAATAAATAATATTATAATAAATTACACATAAGATATCTGACTTAAATATCAGTTATTCTTTATGATTATCAAAAAGATACTTACACAACTCATTATTGTATAAAACTCCTCTCTAACCATGAAAACCTTTAGGCAATTGACTTATACAATTTCAATTGTAGAATGCTAAACCTTAGAATATGTAATTAAGAGTTGAGATGAAGTACGTAAAAATTTTTATTGCAGTTATAGTACTTATCGGAGCAGCCGGGGGAGCAGGTTATGTTGTATTAACCGCTGACCAAATGCAATTTAAATCAGTATGCGAAGCAAACCATAAAAGATACACAAAAAAGTATTGCAAAAATATAGGAAAAGAAGGCTGGACACAAAAGAGCGTTATACAAGTTAATGAAAAAAAATACGGCACAATAATTGGTGTCGCTTGGAGAAAAAAAGGTAGCGTAATCAGCTCTCGTAGCCAGAAGAATAAAAGAAAATCGGAAAAGAATGCATACTACTATATTATAGGGGATATAAAAGATTCTAAGTCACAATTTCTAATGATGGCTGATCAAATTGATGCTAGATAACATATACCTACTATAAGAACAGACTCTAAAATCATTCCGAGAAACAGAGCTTACGAAAAAGCAAACCTTAACCTTGACGCTCTATCATCATCTTCTTGATTTCAGCAATTGCTTTGCCAGGGTTTAAACCTTTTGGACACGTATTTGCGCAGTTCATTATAGTGTGGCAACGATATAACTTAAACGGATCTTCCAGAGCATCAAGACGCTCACCTGTGTACTCATCCCTGCTATCTATAATCCAACGGTATGCCTGCATTAAGACTGCTGGCCCTAGATACTTATCTGAATTCCACCAATAACTTGGGCAACTTGCCGAACAACATGCGCATAATATACATTCATATAAACCATCTAGCTTATCACGGTCTTCGGGCGACTGTAAACGCTCCGAATTTGACGGTGCAGGCGTGTCAGCCTGAAGCCAAGGTTCAATTGATTCATATTGAGCATAAAAATTTGTAAGATCAGGCACTAAATCTTTAATGACCGGCATATGAGGTAACGGATATATATTAATATCACCTTTTACATCATCACAACCCTTTGTACACGCAAGAGTATTTGTACCATCAATATTCATAGCACAACTTCCACAAATCCCTTCACGACAAGAACGTCTTAATGTAAGAGAGCTATCCATCTCATTTTTTATTTTCAAAAGTGCGTCTAATACCATCGGCCCACAATTATCTAAATCGACCTCATAAGTATCTATCGTAGGGTTCTTAGGCTCACCTTTATCATCCAAATCTTCAGGGTTCCAACGGTAAACCTTAACCTTACGAATATTTGTCGCACCTTCTGGAGCTTTCACGTATTTACCTTTTCCTATCTTGGAATTTTTTGGTAATGCAAACTCAGCCATTTAATACACCCTCTTCTTAAGCGGTACAACCTGCACCTCATTACTTAACGTATTCATGTGAACAGCTCTATAATCAATTTTCACTTTCCCTTTTTCACTTATCCACGCATAAGTGTGCTTATGCCAATTTTTGTCATCTCTATCGGGAAAATCCTCTCTTGCTTGAGCTCCGCGGCTTTCTTTACGATTTAAAGCAGAAGCCATTGTAACAACAGATTGAACACGCAAATTATCAAGCTCTAAAGCTTCAACCAAGTCACTATTCCAAGTCATACCTCTATCAGAAATACTAATATCGTTATAACTTTCATGAATCTTTGTTATTTTATCCAACCCTTCCTGCAAACTTTCCTCATTACGGAAAACCGCAGCATGATTTTGCATGGTTTCCTGCATATCATCTCTAATTTGGGCTGTAGTTTTCTTACCCTTAGAATACCTTATCTTATCAAGCCTTGCTATTGCATTATCACCAGCATTTTCAGGTAGAACTTTATGTGACTGCCCAGGCTTAATTATCTCTTTAGCTCTAAGTGCAGCAGCACGGCCAAACACAACAAGATCAAGCAATGAATTCGAACCAAGACGGTTAGCTCCATCCACTGAAACACAGCCCGCCTCGCCAATAGCCATAAGGCCCGGTACTACCACCTCTTTGTCTTTGCCTTTTGCCGTGACAACTTCACATTTATAGTTTGTTGGTATACCACCCATATTATAGTGAACGGTTGGCAATACAGGTATAGGCTCTTTTGTAACATCAACTCCGGCAAAAATCTTTGCGCTTTCAGCAATTCCCGGAAGCTTCTTGTGAATAACATCATCTTCTAAATGGTCAAGATGCAGGTATATGTGGTCTTTCTTAGCACCTACGCCACGTTTTTCTCTTATCTCAATGGTCATTGCACGACTAACAACATCCCTTGAAGCCAAATCCTTCGCAGAAGGTGCATAACGCTCCATGAAACGTTCACCTTCAGAATTCACCAAATAACCACCCTCACCTCTTACACCTTCAGTAATAAGACATCCGGCTCCATATATTCCAGTTGGGTGGAATTGTACAAATTCCATATCCTGAAGAGGCAAACCAGCACGTGCAACCATTCCACCACCATCACCTGTACATGTATGAGCTGAAGTACACGAAAAATACGCACGTCCATAACCACCTGTCGCTAAAACAACCTGATGCGCTCTAAAACGATGTAGCTTACCATCATCTAGATTCCAAGCCATAACGCCTCGGCAAACACCTTCTTCATCCATAATCAGATCAAGAGCGAAAAATTCAATAAAGAACTTAGCCTGATGCCTCAGTGCCTGAGTATAAAGTGTATGTAATATCGCATGCCCTGTTCTATCGGCCGCAGCACATGTTCTTTGAGCGGCCTTGCCCTCACCATAGTGAGTTGTCATACCGCCAAATGGTCTTTGATATATTTTCCCCTCACTGGTACGCGAGAAAGGAACTCCATATTGCTCAAGCTCTAAAATAGCAGCCGGAGCTTCTTTACACATATATTCAATAGCGTCCTGGTCACCTAGCCAATCAGACCCTTTGATGGTGTCATACATATGCCAACGCCAATCATCTTCACCCATATTACCTAGTGCTGCACTAATACCGCCTTGTGCAGCAACTGTATGACTTCTAGTAGGAAACACTTTACTTATGCACGCCGTAGATAAGCCTGCTTGTGCCATACCGAATGTAGCTCTAAGACCAGCACCACCTGCGCCAACTACTACAACATCATATTCATGTTCAACTATTTCATAGGCTTCATTTGCCATAATATACCCTATTATTACCGCTTATTTATGTTTATTACATTTTTTATACTTACCACCATCTTTATGATGCGACTCACTGTAAGGACATTTTTTATAGTTACCAGCACCTGCTTTTGAATGTCCACTTCCCATGTGAAAGTATAATACTGCCAGAACAGCTCCCACCGCAGTAAAAACGGTAAAGAAATTAGTTAGTATTATCAGAAGATTCTTTTCACGTGTGCAATGCACATAATCCTCAACGATAACTCTAAATCCTAAAGCCCCATGATATAACGCCACCACAATAAATAATATCATAGAAATAGCATTGAAAGGACTAGACAGAACATCTATAAAACTTGCCGCTGATGTACTAGCTTTAATAACATTAAGAACGAACCAAATAACCAAAGGTATCAAAGCCAAAGCAGTTACTCTTTGCATCCACCAATGATGCGAACCACTTTTTGCAGAACCAAGACCTTTAACTTTTCCCAAAGGAGTACGTAAATCCATTTTAAACCTTAAATATTAAAGTACATAAAACCAGCTAGACAACGTTAAACCAACGGCTCCCAGTATAACTAAGATTCCCGATTTATTAACAGTTTCTATTTCAAATCCTTTTCCCATATCCCAAAACAAATGACGTATACCATTTAACAAGTGATAATAAAGTGCCAATGTCCACAGGACTAAGAAAAAGCGAACCGGAGTAGACGTGATAATTTGATTAATGCAATCACAATTGCCATAAATACTAAGTATTATCCACCACGCCAGAATTAATGTTCCGACAAATAGCGCAAGACCCGTCAAACGGTGACTAATCGAAAGCACAGATGTAATTTGCGGCTTATATATCGTCAAATGTGGCGACAATGGACGCTTACTATTATTATTTTGATTTTTTTCAGACATAAAAAAATTTCACAAAATTTGATAATTATAAAATCGGCCGTTAAACTAGAATGCTTTTTATATAAAATCAAGGACGAATCAATTAAATATGTTTAATTATATATAGAAATAATTCACACTACATAAAAAACAACTTGAACTCGAATGCAAATATACCATGGATAAACATATAGTAACTATTAATTCCGGCTCTTCCAGTATTAAATTCGCAATTTTTGAATTTTCTAGCCTTCAGATAATATATAACGTAGTCGTAGAGAACTTATACGAAAGCCCTAATATTACAATAAAAAACACGGATGGGAAAATCATACTTGCTAAAAGCATTCAGCACAAAGGCCATCACCATGCCATATTAGAGCTTTTCAAATGGATAGAAAATCATGAAAATGAGCTTAATATTGCAGCAATTGGTCACCGTATTGTTCATGGCGGAACTAATTTTTTATCACCTACAATAATCAACGGCACGATAATAAAAGATTTAAAAAAGCTTATCCCACTTGCACCACTTCACCAACCTCATAATATAGAAGCAATTGAAATATTCAAAGACCAATACTCTAATATATTACAAGTAGCGTGCTTTGACACATCCTTTCACAGAACACAATCAAAACTTATACAATCATATCCCCTGCCCGAAAATTACTATAATGAAGGGATAATTCGCTATGGATTTCATGGACTTTCATACGAGTATATAAACAATACATTAAACCAACATGATAGTGAGTTATCTAATAAGAGCATAATAATAGCACACTTAGGTAATGGGGCTAGCATGTGTGCGATTAAGAACAAAAAAAGCCATGCTACAACTATGGGCTTTACCCCAATCGATGGATTAATGATGGGCACTAGAAGTGGCAGCATAGACCCCGGTATTATAATACACCTACAAGAACAGCACAAAATGACTATAAAACAAGTTAATAAATTACTTTATGAAGATTCTGGTTTAAAAGGCGTTTCAAACTTAACCAATGACGTAGAAAAGTTAATAACAAGCGATAAAAAAGAAGCCAAATTTGCGATTGATATGTTTTGCATGGTAGCCTCAAGAAATCTATCTGGCCTTATACCCTGCATAGGAGGGCTTGACGCAATTGTTTTCACTGCAGGAATCGGTGAAAATTCAGCTAAAATAAGAGAATATATATGTTCGAAACTAACCTGGCTGGGGTTAAGCATAAACAATAAACGAAACTCGGATAACTGCCTTTATATAAATGACGATGATTCGAAAGTTAAGATAATGGTTATCCCGACAAATGAAGAATTAGTTATTGCAACTCATACAAAAAAACTAATCAACTAAAATTAACTCATTCGATGATAAACATTTATAGTAAGGTCATCCTTTAGATTTTTACTGCACTTTTTATAAAAATTCTCTAAAATTGTATTAAGGACATTATCTGATTTATAATTCTTACTTTCTACTATCATATCAAATATATCATAAAGATTTTTCTCACCGAATATTTCTCCGTCTTTACTATTCTCTTCAATAATCGCATCACTATACAAAACTAGTGTGTCACCAACTCCAAATTTTACAGATTCAGTTTTATATTTAAAATCTTCCTGAACCCCTATAGGATAACCCTGCCCTGAAAGTAATATTGCTTTTTCCGATTCCTTTGTAAGTATAGCTGGTGATGTAGTTGCAGCAGTAGTATAGGTTAAAATGTCATTTTTTGTATCAATTAACCCACAAAACATGGTAGCAAATTTTCCAACTGGCAATAATTTACACATTTTTTTATTTATCCAGCTTACAACTTTTTCTAAATCGTCATACTGAATTAAATTAGAATGCATTATTGAATGCATTCTTAAAGCATTTAAGCAAGACTCTATTCCGTGTCCAGCCAAATCTATTGTATAAACACCTAGCCGATTTTCATCAACTCTAAAAAACCCCCATAAATCGCCTCCCATTTCACTTGTGCTTTTAAACTCTACCGATAAGTCAACTTTATAATCTCGTCTAAGCCTTTTAATGGAATCATCACTTGGTAAAGAATCGTCAATTAGACTCTGCGCTGCTGACAACTCACCTTTTAATCTTTTATAAAATTTTCTTAATTCCTTATTTTGATGCCCTTTTTCAAGATGAATTATACTTCTTGCGTAAATCTCATAGAAATCTACAGGTTTTGAAATATAATCAGTAATACCAGCCTCAAATATTTTTGCTTTATTTTTTGCACTTGTTGACTCGGTTTGAGCAATTATAGGAACGTCTTCACATTCAACATGTTCACGTATTTTTTTTACTAACTCAAAGCCTTTTATAGTTGGAGAATAAATATCTATGATAATAATATCCGGTACGTTGTGCGCCACTAACTTCCATATATCTTCATCACTTTGCGCAGAAAATACATTACAAAACCCAAAGCTTTCAAACATATGACAAAGCCTTTGTCTATTCTTTTCATCAGCATCTACTATAAGCACAACACTGTTAGTTAATAACTTTTCTTTAGTCTTCTCGTTATCTAGCATAATCAAAATATTTAAAAAAGCACATCAAACACAATAATCCTTACAAAACAATAAGAACTTACATTGTTATATATTATTAACAATTACTTATAGTTGCAAGAGAATTACTTTAAATCACTCAGGTTGATTACGAAAAATCATAAGAAAAATATTTTTCATTTAGGACTTTGACTGAGATTGTCCAGAACCTTTTTTAACAACTCCACTCCAACCAGAGACCTGAGAACTATTACATTCTTGCATATAATCTCGCTTTTTAAATTGATGTTTATCAATTTTTGAAATTGGAAATTGAGGTGTTTCTTGTTTTTGACCAGCAAGAGCTGAGAACCTGTGCTTTGTAGTGGCTAAATCTTTTTTGTCAGCCGCTTTTTCTTTAATAATTTTATATTGTGGCGTTAAAACCTCGGAAGCCTTCTGCACAGTTTCATCATATACAGTTTTCTTTTGTGGTGGCTTTGACGCAGCTTGCATAAGCTCAGGATTAATACGTATGTATGAGAAAGCACTTAGTGAAGGATTTGACTTCACACCCTGCTGCTTAGATGTTTCAGAAGGAGTATCGTGTTCATTTTCTTTTTTACCACCTGACATAAATCTTGGCATTTCCATAACCCCAGCCAAACCCGCGGCAGTAACAGCCGCTTGAGCAGCTCTTAGGGTTCCAGCAAATAATAACTGGTTTGCAGATAGCGGCTTTGCAACCTGGCCTGAACTAGCTGCCGCATAAGAAAGAGTAACAGCATTATCCCAAACACCTGCCGCAAAACCAGATACCATACCTATTGCCCCTCCTGCAGCCGCAGCTTTTAGCGGATGGTCATGCTCGGTTGCTCTACCAGCTTCTACACCGAGTTGTATAAGACTATTTCTTGGCCCGGTCCTTAAACCAACTCCTTTTGTAAATTCTGTAATAGGTTGTTTACTGGAATAAAACTTGTGTAAAGTCAGCGCTTCACTTGCAGCCGTACAAAATGATTCCATACCGCCTTTAGCCAAGGCTCTGGTTCCAATAGTTGCAACTTTAGCTGGTGAATCAAGACCGTCAGGATTTGGCAATATATCTGACATCATAGTATCACCAACACTTCCCACTAGAACAAAGGCACACATACGCCTCCTTAAGACACCTTGGCCTTCACCCTTGGATGAGAATGATTGCTCCAAGAAACGATTTTTCCACGGCTTAGCTGTTTCTTTTAGAACTTCTTTTGATGATTTTTCAGGAAATTTTGTAACATTTGCCCTTGCTTGAAATAAATAAACAACAGCAGGGTTTGTCATGAATATGGCAGCAAAATCTTTTGATGAATTAGAAGCTAATTCTTTACCTTTTGAAACCAAATATTCTGAAGCTTGTTGCTCACCTTCTTCTTTATTTGGATTTTGTTGAGCTTGAGATTTTGATTCATTTTTGGTTTTAAGCTTTTCTTGCTTGCTCTGCTTTTCATTCATGTACTTATTACAACGTCCCTTTCTTTTTTAATTGTTAAACAACCAGAATACTTCCACTTTCACAACGAACAAAAGTAAAATATTCATTTATATTAAGGGGTTACCCCTTGCAAAAACAGTTTACACATAAAAATATTTTTTTCAACAACAAAATTATTAATTTTTTAACACATTGTTTTTGTTATATTTATTGTGAAAATAAAATTAGTCAGTATGCTTATTTTCAATCAAAGAAAACCAACAGCGCCCCACAAACAATGAACAACAAAGCTCTGAATAATATAAATATTTTAACATGCCACAGTGACTACTGGAATAATATCCTAACAAATTCCGGCGTATTAAGTTACTCAGAAAAAGAAAAATCTGGCAAATATAAGGTGGACGATGATAGGAAACGCTTTTGTGTAGCGAGAATTATTGCTCGCAGCATTGCAAGCGATTATCTAGGAATTGAAAGTAGTGAAATTCCAATTGAAATAAACAGCCTAGGAAAACCATATATACAAAATACAAATGATTTCTTTTTCAATATTTCTCATTCAGGTAACTGGGTAGCCATTGCATTCGCTCCTTTTAACATAGGTGTAGATGTACAACAAACAGATGCTAATAAAAAAATTAATATCAATAACGTTGCAAAGCACTCGTTTCACCAAGATGAAATAGACTATTTAAATAAGGCAATTAATAATAACAATAAAGAACAAAAGTTCTATGAGATATGGAGTATAAAAGAAGCTGTTATAAAAGCTACTGGAAAGCAATTTTTTGGCTGCCCGCAAAAATTCAGTGTATTGAAAAGAAACCAAACAAAGAACGATTCAGTAACTATAATCGATGATATCACTTATTATTACAACTATATTGATAGTGGCTATGTTTTATCAGTTGCTACTTGCCAAAATATCGATAACGAAATAATCATCCAAGATTTCAAGGGATTCAGCTAAAAAATGAAAATATATAACAACATCTCCTACGCTGATGCGGACAGGTTACAAAAATTAGATATATATTCACCTGAAAATAACGATGCCCCCTGCCCTGTAATAATACATATTCATGGAGGCGCCTGGACTTACGGAGATAAATCAAACGAAATTAACCATGGCAAGTTCTATTGCCAAAGAGGTGTTACAGTAGTTTGTATAAACTATCGCCTAAGCGAAGAAGAAGAGGTGTTGACAAAACACCCGACTCACGCAGAAGACTGTGCATCGGCTGTTGCATGGGTATATAAAAATATTGAAAAATATGGAGGAGATAAAGATAATATATTCCTGTCAGGTCATTCTTCAGGTGCTCATTTAGCTACTCTAATTGCTACTGACAAACGATATTTAAATAAGCATAACATATCCTGCAAAGACATAACGGGAGTAATAGCTGTAGATACAGCAGCCTTTAATTTAAATTCATATAGCTATATAGACGACACTGCAAACGAGCAAATGCAATCAATGAGTAAGAGGGTAAAAGATATATTCTCTCATGAAAAAGAACAACTTTCGAATGCCTCACCTTTGCTTTACGTTGCAAGAGAGACTTGCAGAAAGTTTTTAATTATTGTTTCTGCAAACCGTCCTTTAGCAAAGAAAGTTAGCGAGAATTTTGTAAATCGTTTAAAACTTGCCGGAAAAGAAGCTACTTTGTTAGAAGTAGATATAAACGATCATGATGAAATAAATACAGCCATGTCTTTGCCAAATAACAAAGTGGCAACATCCATTCTAAGTTTTTTAGGTTTAGATACTTAACTAAATAACATTATTATTGATGACAAATATAAGCTGCGAAGCAATCTAAGAAAATCCAGACTAGATTGCTTCGCTAAAATTTGTAATTTTTAGAAAACAAAGTCACTATTATTAAGGTTTATAACACCTTCTAATTCAACTTCAAAATCAACCCAGTCATTATAAGAAATTACGGTATTGTCAGCTCCTTGAGTAATTGTCAGGTCATTAAACCCGTTAATTGAGCTGTTTGCTGCCAAACCAGAAAAGTCTAATAAATCCTGACCTTGTATAAAATCAAGTATAACATCTGCACTTCCGGCAATTGACTCTATCAAATATGTATAAACAAAGCTGTCGCTACCAAGCTCACCTACCAACTCATCGGCACCTGTTCCACCTGATATAACATCATTTCCATTACCACCTAAGATAGTATCATTACCTTGCTCACCCGACAGCCTATCGTTTCCATCCATACCAAATAAGATATCATCTTCAGAGCCGCCAAATAGTATATCAAAGCCGGCATCGCCAGTTAAAAGGTCAAAACCACTACCGCCATACAGTGTATCATTGCCTTCCGCACCTAGCAGGTAGTCATCACCTTCTTCGCCATACAATATATCAAATCCTGTTTTTCCAAATAAGAAGTCATTTCCTATTCCGCCATATATTGTGTCTTGTCCATCACTTCCAACTAAGAAGTCATTGCCAGCTTCACCATATATTAGATCGTCACCATCTAGACCGAAGACTCTTTCATCACCATTTCCGCCCCATATTTCATCAGCTCCGTCATCACCGATTAATATATCGTCACCATCGTTACCATATATCTTATCATCACCTGCATCACCTTGGATATAGTCCTGACCATCGCCTCCGAATATAAAGTCATCACCTCCGTCACCGAAGATATCATCAGCACCTTTATCACCGAAAATAACATCATTTGAACTAGCACCTATAATGGCATCATTATCAGCTGTGCCAATCAAAACACCGCCACCATTGCTAAAAATAAAGTCAGATTCAGCCAGACTTATCACACCAACAAATTTTAAAACAAAACCACCAGCTATTGTAACAAATGTATTAGTACCATTGTTAGTAATAGTAAGGTCAGAAAATCCAGTAACTCCTTGAGTAGCAAGCGATCTAAAATCAACTTTATCCTCACCTTGAGTAAAGTCGTTTATAGTATCCATGCTAAAAATGGTTGATGAGTTCAAATTCCTATATAAGAATATATCATTTCCTGCATCACCCCAGATATTGTCAGCTCCCTGCTCTCCCCAAAGAATATCATCGTCATCACCACCATGCATTTCATCATTACCTTCAAAGCCATGAAGGTTATCCGAACCTGTACCACCATTTAAGTAATCATTTCCTTCGAATCCGTAAAACAGGTCATTACCACTACCGCCATATGCAATATCACTTCCTGTGTGACCAATTATGAAATCATCATCATTTTCGCCTGATAAAAAGTCATTACCTACTTTTCCAAACAAAATATCCTTACCATCGCCACCTAAGATAATGTCATTTCCTTCACTGCCGACAAGAATATCATCTCCAGCATTACCTACTACTTTATCGTCACCGTCACCTGCAAAAATAACATCATCACCATCGCCACCTTCAAGGTAATCATTGCCTTCATTTCCGATAATCTTATCATTACCGCCGTTACCATATATAAAGTCTTGCCCAGCTAAACCAAATATTAGTTCATCATCGTCATCACCGTTAAAATTGTCTGCAAGTACCGTCAAAAATTTTAGTTTTAATTTACTCATTATCTTTCCCTTAGTTTTAATCCTTATGTTATATATTATTTACTGTTTTTGCTTATTCTTTATAAAATCCATTATAATCTCAGCCAACGATGCGGAATAATTATTTCTAGCTCCTTGATTTATCTCATGTAAGTGGTGCCCTGTATTCGGCAATTCTTTTATCTCAACATTCGCACCGCTTTGTTCTAGGATTTTTCTATTCTCATAAATTGACTTATAATATAGCCCAGTTTTAGCCTTCTTGGACAAACCACCATATGAAGGTACGAATTTATCTTTCGCACCATGTATGTGTAATATTTTCAAACCTCTGGCATTCCTGCACCTATTTAATGTAAGAGGGCCTGCTATTCCTATCATAGCAGTAACCATTTCAGGTCTTTCACAGATGAACCTGTATGACATCATAGAACCGTTTGAATGACCTGATATAAATACTCTTTTAGGGTCAGCCGAATGGTTATATACTAAATCATTAATGATACGCGTAAGGAACCCAACATCATCAATATTTCGTCTTGATGCAACCCCACAACAGTTTCCAGAGTTCCACATACGCTTATTCTTCATAAGCATGGTAACACCCTCTGTGCCATTTGGATAAGCAATCATAAAACCATACTTATCAGCAAGGGCATTAATTCCCAAATGCTGTTCAATAAATGATGCATTACCATACGCACCATGCAAGGCTAATAAAACAGGGACTTTTTCACTTGGCAGGTACGATGGTTTATATAAACGATATGTCCTGCCATCAATGTTAACAACACTCGTTACACCGTTTCCACTCTTGAATTTAGGCTTATTAAAAAGCCCTGCACTAGCATCGCATGAGTTCAAGAAAAGCGCTAAAATACATATTAGTAAAAACTTATAATACATAACCCACCTACCATATAAAATCTGAATCAGTTAAAGCAAAGTTGCCAAGAATCTCTATTTCAAAATCGCTACCATTTGCATCAATGATAGTATTTGAACCATCATCATAAATAGAAACATCTGCAATATTTGAGATTGCCAACATCGATGAAAAATCAAATTTATCCACTCCCTGAACAAAGTCAGAAACCGTATCACGTTCAGCAGTTACAGAATCTGATATATTCTCATATTTAAAAATATCGATTCCAAAACCACCCCATATCATGTCTGCTCCGGCTCCACCATTTATTATATCAACTCCTTCACCTCCTGATAAAATATCCGCACCAGCACCACCTATCAGTATGTCATTACCGCTACGCCCAGCAAGTTCATCATCGCCAGTTCCTCCTTGCATAAGGTCCTGCCCTGAACCAC
>Ga0213866_10001099_pt1 | contig 20423 bp, 17 predicted proteins | sample PICome_11_FD_160079 | JGI IMG/M metagenome (GOLD analysis project Ga0213866, IMG submission 160079) | Coastal seawater microbial communities near Pivers Island, North Carolina, United States - PICO284 | ecosystem: Environmental > Aquatic > Marine > Coastal | place: USA: North Carolina...
CCTTCTCCCCCTCGGGGGAGAAGGTGGCCGAGCGCAGCGAGGTCGGATGAGGGGGGGGGCTCGCGCAGCGAGCTAGAGCGCTACAAATGTAGGTTTTCGCTGAGAGTCAACGACGAGGAGCCCTCATCCGACTTCGACACTTCGTGTCTCAGCCACCTTCTCCCGCAAGCGGGAGAAGGACCGGATCGGAGTTCCCGGACAAGCCGTGAATGTCGGTGCCACTCCTATCCAACACCCAAAACGCGGAACTGGCATGAATGCCAGTTCTACTGGCTCAGCGCTTTGTCCATCTTCTCCGCGATCTCGCGCATGTCGCTCGCTTGATAGCCCTGCGTGACCAGCATCGGCGTGCCGATGCGGATGCCGCTGGTGATGCTCGACGGCAGCGGATCGAAGGGGATGAAGTTCTTGTTCACGTAGATGCCGGCCTTCTCAAGCTTCTGCTCAGCGATCTGTCCGTTCAATCCATCTTCGCCAGTCACGTCGATCAGCACCATGTGGTTGTCGGTGCCGCCCGTCAGCACGCGGAAGCGCTTGGGATTGATCTCGGTGAGGGCAGCGGCGAGTTCTTTGGCAGCCGCCAGCACTTCCTTGATGTAGGCGACAAACTCAGGCTTGCTCGCCTCTTCCAACATGATCGCTTTGCCGGCAATCACGTGCTCCAGCGGGCCGCCCTGGCAGCCGGGGAAGACCGCCTTATCGAGCTTCTTCGCATGCTCCTTGCGGCACATGGCAAGGCCTCCACGCGGGCCGCGAATTGTCTTGTGGGTGGACATGGTGACGGCGTCGGCGTAGGGCACCGGATCGGGATGCTGCTTGGCTGCAACAAGGCCGGAGATGTGCGCGATATCCGCCATCAGCATGGCGCCGTGGCTCTTCGCGATGCCGCCGAGACGCTCAAAGTCGATCGCGCGCGGATAGCTCGATGCGCCAGCGACCATCAGCTTGATGTCGGGATTCGCTTTAAACTGCGCGTGAATCTCGTCTTCGTCGATCAAGCCCGTCTCCTTGTTCACGCCGTAGTGAACGAAGTTGTAGAACTGGCCTGAAAAGTTGAAGGGCGCGCCGTGGCTGAGGTGACCGCCATGCGCCAAGCTGAACGCCAGCACCTTGTCGCCGGGCTTCAGCAAGGTCAGGTACGCAGCCATGTTCGCCTGCGTGCCCGAGTGCGGCTGCACGTTCGCGTGATCCGCGCCGAAAAGCTTCTGCGCTAGCTCGCAGGCATAGGATTCAATCGCATCGACGTTGACGCATCCACCGTAGTAGCGCTTGCCGGGATAGCCTTCCGCGTACTTGTTCATCAGCACGGTGCCGAGCGCTTTGAGCACGCGCTCGCTGACCTGATTCTCGCTGGCGATCAGGTTGATCGAGTCGCGCTGACGAGCCTGCTCACGTTCGATGGCGGCAAAGATATCCATGGACGATTCCTTCTGAAACGCGGACTGCGCACACCGCGACGCAAGCGATGAGCTGCAATGCTCCCAGCCACCGCTGATTCCGATCGAGCGGTGGATGGGCAGCGCGGATTGTAGGCAGGATTAGCTCGCTTGGGGATACGCTATCTATCAAGGATTCCCTGACTCATTCGCCAGCTTGAATCTCGCCAGAACGCTGACGAGGCGATTCAGTTCGCTCTCAATATTGAAAGCGTGCAGGCCGATACGCACGCCGCCTGGGCGCACGCTCACGCTGATCCGCTCGGCTTTGAGTGCTGCTTGAAGCGCATCCCCGGTGCGCACATGCGCTTGCACGATCGGGCTCTGTTCTTCATCGCTCCAACGCTCTCCGGCAAAACTCACGCCCTCACTGCGCAGCGTTGAGCGCAGATGGCTGGCGAGTTCTCGGCAGCGCGATTCAACTCGACTGCGGCCGCACTCTTGCAGCATCTGCACGGACTCTTCGAGCGCATAGGCCTGCGGCGTTGCGATTGCGCCGTTCTGAAACTTGTGCGCGCCGCGCTTCAGATCCAGGCGATGGTGCATGTAATCGCGCTCATGCTTGACGCTGAAAGGGCCGGGAGCGCTCACGCGCATGCGATCGGCAAGCTCTGGGCGCAGCAGCAAGAAACCCAAACCGTCGAGCGCGCAGAAGAACTTGCGCCCAACACCGGTCAGCGCATCCACGCCGAGCTCGTCGAAGTCAATCGCAGCCCAGCCAACGCTCTGAGCGGCGTCGACAACACAGAGCACGTCGCGCTCGCGGCAGCCTTTGGCCAGCGCGCGGATGTCCATCCTATAGCCGGTCGTAAAGTTGACGTGACTGACGGAGATCATGCGTGTGTTCGGGCGAATCGACTCAAGCAGAGCCTTCGCTGAAACCCGGCCATCTTCATCGGCTGGCACGACGCGCACGCCAACGCCATCGCGCTCAAGCTGCATCCAAGGGTAGACGTTCGAGGGAAACTCCATCGCGGGGAGCAGGATCTCGTCGCCGCTCTCCCACTCGATGCCGTTGGCGATCAAGCTCATGGCCCATGCGGTGTTGGGAACGAACACGAGCTGCTCAAACTTTGTGCCTAGCCATGCAGCCAGCGACTGCCCGGCGATGCGATAGGTTTCGAACCATTCGTCACGGGCTTCAGCTCCCCTGAGCGCATGGTCCTGCAGGAGATCCTGCAAGCGAATGATTGAGCGCGTTGGCAAGAGCCCGCGAAAAGCGCTTTGGAGGTAAATCCTCTCAGCGCACACGGGAAACTGCCTGCGCAGCGAGTCGAAGTGCGAGTTGTTCATGGTCAAGCCCTACCCAGTTGTGATGTCGTTACGAGACCATCCAAGTGCGCGGCTAGAACCGCTCTTGGAGTGAATCGAGGTGTGTTGTGCCACTACAGCACTTCAATTGAGAGCTTGCGTCAAGTCTGAAGGCTGCGAGCGGGGCCTTTCCTCCGCTATGTGTGACGTTTGCAGCAGGAATAAGACGAGAACTGAGGGAATCCGGCTGGGTGATTGACAGTCCGCAGGTTTCGCGCACAATGCGCTCTCCCATAGCATCGGACCCGTACCCTCCGGCATCTGCGAGAGAGAGAGCGTCAATGGCGATCGGCACCCAAAAGCACCCCCTCGGCAAAATTTTAGTCCACCTGAAGTACGCTGAAGTGGATCAGGTGAAAGAAGCCCTTAAGCTCCAAAAGGAGATGGGTGGTGAGCTTAAGCTCGGCCAGGTGCTGCAGAAGCTGAACTATTGCAACGACATTCACATCGCACGTGCGCTTTCAAAGCAGCAGGGCGTGCCCTTCGTCGATCTCGCTGATTTCAAGAAGATCCCGCAGGAAATCTACAACCTGATGACCCCTAAGCAGGTTGAAGAGCACAAGGTGATTCCCGTGCAGCGCAAGGGCCAAACGGTCTTCGTCGCAAGCTCCGACGTGCTCTCCTACTACGAGCTCGACAATCTGCGCTTCATCTTCGGCACCGAAGTCTCGTGGGTGATGGCATCACCGACGCAGCTCGCGATTGTGGTGCAGCAGGTCTACAACTTGACCGATGTGATCCCCGATGTGCTTGAAGAAGGCGGCCCTGAGAAGAAGGGGCTCGACATCACGCAGATCGAGAAGGACGTCGCGATTGACGCCGAAGACGACGACGGTGTTGTTGCCAAGCTCGTGCAAACCGTGATCTCCGATGCGATCACGCGCAGAGCTTCTGACATTCACGTCGAGCCGATGGAATCCAAGCTGCGCATTCGCTACCGCATTGACGGCGAATGTATCGAGATGGAATGCCCGCCCAAGCGCTTGCAGGGCTCGATTCTCTCTCGCATCAAGATTCTCGCGGGTATGGATATCGCTGAAAAGCGCAAACCTCAGGACGGTCGTATCAAGATCGCCTATGAAGGCCGCGACATCGATCTGCGTGTGAGCGCTCTGCCTTGCACGAACGGCGAGTCGGTAGTGATGCGTATTCTAGATGCGCAGAAGAACCTCGTGAGCATCGAGCAACTCGGTATGCACTCGTCTGACTTCGAGCGCTTCAAGCACCAGCTATCGAAGCCCAACGGCGTGTTCTTGGTGACCGGACCTACGGGTTCCGGCAAGACCACGACGCTCTACGCCGGCATGCAGATGCTGAATCGCCCCGACGTCAAGATCATCACGGCGGAAGATCCGGTCGAATACAACATCACCGGGATCAATCAGAGTCAGGTGCGCCACAATATTGGACTGAGCTTCGCGCGCATTCTCCGCGCCATGCTGCGTCAAGCGCCGAACATCGTGCTTGTGGGTGAGATTCGTGACCAGGAAACCGCCGACATCGCGATTGAAGCATCGCTGACCGGTCACTTGGTGTTCTCAACGCTGCACACGAACGATGCGCCTTCATCTCTGACGCGCTTGATCAACATGGGTGTGAAGCCCTTCCTTGTGGCTTCGGCCGTGCAGGGCATTCTCGCACAACGCTTGATTCGCCGCCTTTGCCCGCATTGCAAGCGCCCCTACGAGCCGACGGATCTAGAGCTCAGCTCGGTTGGTCTGACCCGCGAAGCCATCGTTGGCAAGACCTTCTACGAGCCGGTTGGCTGCGACAAGTGCGGAAGCAACGGCTACCGCGGACGCATGGGCGTGTACGAGCTGCTCGAAATGACGGTCGGCGTGCGCGAGCTCGTCTTCCAAGGCGCGGATGGTATTCGCTTGCGTCAATCGGCAATCGAAAACGGTATGAGCACGCTGCAGCAAGACGGCGTGCGCAAAGTGATGAGCGGCCTCTCAACGATCGAGGAAGTGCTGGGCGTGTCGCACGACCAGAACATCAGCTAAGCACCGAAGAGATCGACGAACGCCGCAAGGAGGGATGTTATGCGCAGGCAAGCACTACCACTTCTCGCGGCGTTTCTCTTTTGCCTCGGTTGCGGCGAGTCAGCGCCCGAAACTGGCGCGGAAGATTCAGGCAAGGCCGCTGCATCGAGCGAGCGCGAAGTGGAGGACGGCGAATCCTCTGACACTTCTACCAAGCAGCGCGCCGAGATCACCGAACGCCTGCAAGCCCTCTCCAATGCGAAGAATGAGATCGAAGAAGCGCGCGCTCTCCACCATCTGCGCGGCTGGCTCGACAAAGCTCGCATGCGCAACGCCAAGCGCTTGCACCTGCACCTTGAACGCAGCGACAAACCGGGCACAGCGGTAAATCCCAGCGAGCTTGAAGCGTGGGCAGCCGAAGGCGAGTGGCCCGAGCTGACAATCTCCTACCCCTACCTGCCGCCCGTCACGCCATGGACGAAGCACAAAGTGATCAGCGCGGACAACCTGCGGCAACTCGCTCAGCTCGCTCGCTAATCAATTGGGCGGGCTGTAGTGACGCGCACGTTCGTGCGAGTTGATTTTAACACGGAGTCGGATGAGGGAAGAGCGGAGCGGACGGAGCCTGACGGGTAGCGTCTAGTTTCTCGAAGCGGGTAACTCTTTCTGCGAGCGAATCGATCCAACTCAAGCTGGAAGAGGGCTCGCAGGCGAGCAGGTTAGATTAATGCAAGGGGCTTGCCTCATTGATTGAGTTCGCAGATATGGGGAAAGGTCGATGGAACAAGAGCGATGACCACTCGCCTGCGAGCCCTCTTGACCGCTGATGGCGCTGCAACTTTGCGTTCAACCGAATCTGCTGGACACGCGCTGAACTCACCCGGCAGGCCTCCGTCCTCTCCGCTCTTCCCTCCGCATGCTCCGTGTTAAAATCAACTCGCACGAACGTGCGCGTCACTCAAGCTCGCCCTCCCCAGCCTTCTCGCATGCACCAAGATGAGCGCGAAGGGAACCAGCCAGATCAGATCGTTAGCGACGTTCAGCCAGAGCACCTGCGCCGGTAGGCGCTCGCTGAGCACCGCGTCGATCATGCCGATCGGTCCGAAGAGCTTGCCGAGAAAGCCCACGAGCACGATAGGCCAGTGCCGCGCTGGGTTGAAAGCCGCGATCGCGTAGCCGATGCCGTAGACGCCGACAATCATGCCGATGCACTGCCACAGCTCGACGTAGCGCGCTGGCTCCATCCCCGCCCACACAAACGCACTGCGCGGGAAAGCAAGGGCCCACACGCCAAAGCACAAGTTGTAGAGCGCTGCGAGCAAGAGCGTGAGCTTCGCCCACTTCGGCACGTCGACGGTTGGTGAAGGCATAGGACTCGTTTCATCTTCTGGTCGGGCAATTTGACGCGCACGTTCGTGCGAGTTGATTTTAACACGGAGTAGGAGGAGGGAGGAACGGAGCGGACGGAGCCTGACGGGTGGCGTCAGCGTGTGTCGTGCAGAATCGGTTTAGGGCACGGTCGCAGCGCCAACAGCGTTTAAGAAGGCTCGCAGGCGAGTGCATCGCGCTCAATCTGACTTCACTTTCCTCAGAGCACGCAAACTGAATCGGCACGGCAAGAACGGCACATCAATCTAACCTGCTCGCCTGCGAGCCCTCTTCCAGCTTGAGTTGGATCGAATCGCTCTCAAAACAAGCTACGACCAACGAGCAAGCAAACGCCACCCGGCAGGCTCCGTCCGCTCCGCTCTTCCCTCCGCTAACTCCGTGATTAAATGCCACTCGCACGAACGTGCGCGTCACAAAAGCCTGCCCTCAATAAGCGCAAACGAAGAAGGAAGGCTTTCGCCTTCCCTCTTCCGCGCCTTCTCCATTTTGACGCTATCCCTGCGCTTGGCGTACCAGACGCAAAGATATCTAGACCTCGACCATTTCCACTTCAACCGTCTCGTGGAACTGGCTAAGGAGATTCAGAGTCGTTTGCAGCATGTCCGGCGGGATGTCCTCGCTCGCGCGAATGCTGCCGTTCTTCGCCACGCTAATCTGCTGCTTGCCCATGTCCGTCTTGATCGACGCGGCAAAGCCAGTCACGCTGCCTTTGTACTTGTCAAAGATCGCGTCCATGTTGCCCGGCTCCATCAGTTTGAAATTCGCTGTGGTGAGCAGGCCCTCGCGCCCAAGGTAATCCTTGATCCGCATGTTGCGCAGATCGAGCGTGCCCCATTGCTGACGCAGCGTGCGGAAGATTTCGACAACGTCCGTGGCGAAGTCTTCCATCTCGCAACGCACGCCTTCCATGCCGTTGAAGACGTCTTCCAGCGCCGCCAGATCCTTGCGGCGCTCAGTCACGCGCGCCAGATTCGTGCTCAGGATCAGCTCGAAGGTGCAGGTTTGCATGCGAGGAATCAGCTCCTCGGTCACTTCGAGCGTTTCAGGATCGATGCCCCGCACTTTCTGCGCATCGGGATACATGTACTTGCCCTGAATGCGGTTGGCGGCTGCTTCATGCAAAATGAAGCCCTCACGGCGCTTGGGCGAGTATTCGTACTCCTTCATGCCATCCGCCAACGCGGAGAAGCAGTCTTTCGAGATGTTCAGAATCTTGGCGTGCGTGGCTTGCATGAATGCTCCTGAAGCAGGCTCAATCGTCGATACTTCGAGTCAGCGCAGTGGCACCGACACTCGCGGCTTGTCAGAGAATGCTGCGCAGCTCCTCCCCCGCGCAGCGGGCGGAGGTGGCTGAGACTCCGAAGGAGTCGAAGTCGGAGGGGGCTCCCCCTGCTTCCAACTCAGCGATCACGTGGTTTCGAGGCGCTTTTGTTTGGCTATCGCAAGCATGCCCCCGCTCGAACTTCGTCTAGTGCACTTCCATCCCCGGCGGCACGTAGGCGACATAGGGCAATGCGCGCATCTCGCCCTCCGCATCCATGCCGTAACCCACGATGTACTTGTCTTCCTTCAAATCGAATGCCGAGAACTCAGGCGTCATCGCCGATTCGCGGCGCGAGGTCTTGTCCACCAACACCGCGTACTTCACGCTCGCAGCGCCCTGCGCCAGCAGCGCTTCGTGCAGCGTGGTGAGCGTCAGGCCTGTATCCATCAAGTCTTCAATCACCAGCACGTCGTAGCCTGCGACGGAAGGCAGCGGACCGTGAAACTTCACATCTCCCGTCGACGACGTACCGGCGTAGCTAGAGAGGCGAATGAAGTCGACCAGCAGCGACTTGAACTTGGGCTGCAGCTTGCGCACCAGGTCGGCGCCGAACATGAAGGAGCCGCGCAGAATGAGCAAGCAGTACAGCCGCTCGCCCGTGTAGTTCTCGCCAATTTGATCCGCGAGTTCACTCACCCGCTTCTGGATTTCTTCTTCCGACCAAAGCACATACTGGCTGGGATCAAATGACATGCGTGCCTTCCTCTGAGAGTCCTGCTTGTGCGCAACTCATGATGAGCTGTCTGATGCAATCTACCCAATACGTCACCGCAAACCGCTTCACGCCTGATGCGCGAGGATATTGGCAGTGTCGATTGGCGTGACGCTATGAATCTGCGCGGCTAGGCGCAATGAAGGGAGCAGGGTGTTACTGGCCGGTGGAAAAGAGTGAGTTTTCAACGCTTGTGAACAGCGCGTGCGCGAGGATCTCGATCGATTTCTCCCCGCTTTCCCTTGACGCCTTGGCAGGAGCGCCGCAGTAAGCCTGATCCATCCCAGCGCTCTCAAAGTTTGCTGACGCACCAAGCGACTGAATCGTCTCGATCAAATGCACTTCGCGCGCAGGCAGCGCATCAGCCAAAGGCTTGCGCACAAGCTCGGGACGCTCGGCCAGAACGATCGACGTTTCGAACTCGCCGGCGTGGCAATCGCCAGATTGAAACTCTTCGTTGAGCTGCGCAGCAAGTGCGCGTCGAGTCGCATCCGCAAATGCGACTGGCAAGCCGATCGCCTCGGGAATCTTGCGCGCCGCATTGCGCAGGGCAGCGACGTTCATCGGATCAAAGTGCGAGTTGGCGAGCGCGAGGCAAGCAAATCCTTGGCGCTTCAGGTTGCTCGCGATCTCAGTGATGAGTTGTTCGAGCAACTCAGGCGAAATGCTTACCGTGCCCGCGAAGCTCCCCGCGTAGTCGGCTGGCGTGTAGGCGATGGAAGGCAGCAGTATCGCGTTCATGCGCGCATCGGCGTTGAGCTTGTCGCAAGCCACGCGCGCAAAGCCCTCGCTGATCAGCACGTCAGTCGCGAGCGGCAAGTGCGGGCCGTGCGCTTCCGTCGCACCCACGGGCAAAATCGCAACGACTGGCGTATCGCCGGCCAGTAGCTTTTCGATCTCGGGGTAGGTGGCGTCGCTCAGTTTCACAGGCGCTACTTGTAGTTGGTGAAGCGCACGGGGCAGTCGAGATCGAGCTCCTTGATCAGCTTCTGCACTTCCTGGAGATCATCGCGCGATTTGCCGGTGATGCGCACGGAGTCGCCCTGGATTTGCGCCTTCACTTTGATCTTCGACTCTTTGATGCCCTTGGTGATCTTCTTGCACTCTTCGGACTTCATCTCATCGCGCAGGATGAAGCGCTTGCGGATGCCGCCGCCAGATGCCGCTTCTTCCGCGACTTCTTCGAGCACCTTCAGATCCACTTCGCGCTTGGCGAGTGCGGTCTTGAAGATGTCGAGCATCTGCTCAAGCGTGTAGCCATCAGAGGCCGTCGCCGTCACGGTCTTCTCGCCCTTGCTGAAGAGCAGTTCGGTGGTCTTGCCCTTGAAGTCGTAGCGCTGGCCGATCTGCTTGATCGACATGTTGAAGGCGTTTTGCACCTCCGCTAGATCAACTTCGGAGACAACGTCAAAGCTGTGTTCGCTGGCCATACTTCCCTCGACATATCTGGAGCACACAAGGCGCTCTTCATCGAGCTCAATGCGCTGATGCAAGAGCTTGCCACGTCTTGCTGATTCTCAAAAATCCTGCCTGATGATCAAGCGCTTGGCGGCTGCGATTCAGCGCTCGCACTTGCCTCATCACTCAAATCGGCAGCCGTCGGCTTCTTGTCAGCCTGCGCCGCAGGTGCGCTGAGATCGCTTGGCGCTGCGGGCGTTGCGGGCTTAGCAGGCGCTGCGGGCTTAGCTGGCGTAAGTGGTGCGCTAGGCGCTGGAGTGGCGACCACTTTGCTAGGCGTGGCAGGAGTTGGGATTGCCGATGCTGGGCGCGGAGTAGCCGCACGCGGCGTTGGCGTAGGCGCAGTCGTTGGCGCGGGCGCGGGCGTTGCCACAGGCGCGGAGACTGGCTTCGCGCTGGCTTCCACCGCGGGCGTTTGGCCCTGCGCTTTGGCCTGAACATTCGCAGCGTCAGGCTTGCTTTCAACCGCCGAGGCGTCTTCCGCCTGGGTGAGCCCGAGCGATTTCTTCGCCTGCTCGCGCTCCATCTCTGTCGCCTTCACCTCAAGAGCTTCGCGCGGATCGAAGAACTCATTGACCGGCGCGCCGTCGTTATGCCAACGCAGCAAGAGGTACCAGATCACGCAGTTCGCGTGCCACGCGCTCATCGCGAATGCGGCGGGAACCAGCACGATCAGGATTCGCAGAACCGTGCCCATGCTGCGAGCCGTCGCTGGATCGAGCACATCGGGATTCGCGTTGGTCGGCGCGACTCCAAGGATCACATCGGTCAGCAGTGCAAGCGCGCTCGGGCTCAATCCAGTCGCCAAGAAACCCATCAGCGTGGCGCCAAGAATCGTAATGACCAGCGCCAAAAAGCCCAGCAGCAGGCTGTTGCCTACCGCCAAGATCCCCCACCAAAGCGCGCGGAAGGGCGACATGCTCAAGTACATGGAGACGCGTGAGAAACTCTCGTAGGTATCGCCTCCGCGGACGCCGATGCTCGCAATGTGCAGCGGAGTTGCGGGAATGATGCAAAGGGCCTGCAAGCCGATCCACATGGCGAAAACCAAGGCCAGCGGGCTTCCAATCGCAGCGATCCAGATCCCGACAAAAGGGATCATGCTGATCCCCCACCAAATCGCCAGCACAGCCAGCGAAGGCAGAGCAAACACCAGCAATGCAATGGGCATGCGCCCCGCATAGCGCGCATAGCCTTGAACGTAGGCCTTCACTGCGCTGCCCGAGACTCGTTTGTCCTGGCAGATATCGCAGGCTGCTAGGCGCGAAAGGCGAGTGCCCGTGCGCGTGAGGACAAGCCAGCCGCAAGATAGAGCGATGATAAAGACAAGTGCTTTGATCGCGCCGTTGGTGATGGATGCGCTGGGCGCGATTTGCACGCCAAGCAGCCAGGAAATCGCAGCGTATACGCTGCGCTCAGCCCCCGTAGCCCAAAGCAACGCTGCCAAGCTGACCAATCCCGCGACAAGCAGCCAGAAGCTTGCTATCCAAGCGCGAACGCTCAAGGTATTGCGTCCGGCCAGACTGAAGTCTCGCCAACTGTAACTGAATCGTTCCACTCACTCGTCCTCTGGGGCCATGTCTACCAGCTTCGCCAATACCTGGCGTAACTTCGAACGGCCACGGTGTATGCGGGAGCGCACCGTGCCAACGGAAATCTCTAGTAACTCTGCGATCTCTTCATAACTTAATCCGTCAACGTCCCGCATGAGCACGGACTGCCGGAACTCCGGTTCCAGCGCTTCGATTGCATCGAGCACGCGGCTATGAAGCTCTGCAACTTCCGCCAATTGATCAGGACGGGTAATCGCTGCCAGCCCCGGGCGATGATCAGCGCCGGGTTCCTGCATTTCCTCAGCGCCGAAACTCAAGGGAACCGAAGCCCCGCCTCGCTTCTCAGCAGTCACTTTTCGATGATGGGAAACCACCGCGTTCAGCGCGATGCGATGCAGCCAGGTCGAAAATTTGGCCCGCCCGTCGTAGTTTTCAATCTTCCGCCAGGCTTGAAAGAAGACGTCTTGCGTCAGATCCGCGGCTAGGCCTTCATCTCGAACCTGCCTGCAAATCAGCGAAAAAACACGCTCTTGGTGGAGGCGGACAAGCGACTCGAACGCTTCAGCACTGCCTCCCCGTGCCCCATCAAGGAGTTCCTGTTCGTCGCCCGCGTCTGACATACTTGAGCTACTCGGGAAGCGTCCGCTGCACGCTCAAGCGTGCATTCAGCAAGCGCGTGCCAGTCCGCAACTCGGCTCGGCTCGGCTAGTTCTGTTCGCGTACTTCGCCTTCCAATTGATCGACATTTGGCCCGAAGCGCTTGGCGCGCAACGCATCGTAGCGGCGCTTCTGCTCTTCGTTGTAGGCCTCGCGCGAGAGACCTCGTTCGAACTCAGCGTAGGATTGCGAATCCAGCTTGCGCACGGTCGCGGTTGGGTACTGGCGCTCGACGCGCAGGCCGCGGTCGTTGGGATCCTCAAGGGGCCACTCTCTCTGATCGCCCAGCATCGTGGTGCGGTCGTAGCGCTGCTGATCAAAGCCGAAGTAAGGCTGCGCGCCGTAAACGCGCTTGGCAGCGTCTTCCAAGCTGTAGCCACCGAGATTGAGGAAGTCCGAGCCCTCGAGCACATAGAGCGTGCCATCAGCTTGCTGGAAGGCCATGCGCTGCCAGCGGCTGTTCAAGAACTCGCGCATCGATGCGCCTGAAGAGAGCGTCTTCAGCTCGCGCACCCAGCCAGCCTGATAGAGATCGTTCGGGTAGCGAGGATTGTGCGGCAGGTATACAGCTTGCAGCCCCGCGTCTCGCAGATCCTCATTCAGCAACTCGGGCGTTGCCATCGCCCGCCACTCGGGCGAACCAACAATACGCGCTGCTTGCGCGGAGGCGGTTGAATCACCGTGAACATCTAAGAACTCACGCTGAAGCTCGTTGTTTTCCTCAACGCCCGTCCGATCAACGGTACTGGGATTGACACACCCAACGACGAAGGCCGCAAGCATGCAGCTTAGGAGCATGGAAGTCGTCTTGATCATGATGGACGCCACAGAAATGATTGCCGCTACAGGGGAACTCCAAGCATAGTAGCGCATCACGGGGCACGCAAGGTAGGCTTGTGGGCGAACTCGGTCACTCGATGTGACCGGCGGCGAGATGGCGGCAAGGACTTGAGATGGCTCACTGGCAGTTTCGCGATGCTTCGCTGAAAGCAAAGGCCACGCTTGAGGCGTGCGTGAAGGCGCTTGCGCAGCCTCTGAAGGAGACGAAGACGCGCGCCAGCGCAGGCGCTCGCATTGGTGATCGCAATGTTTTTGTGAAGATTGAGCGCCAAGGCTGGAGCGGCACAAAGCGCCTCTTGCGCGCAACCCTTCCTTTTTCTTGGCGTATCGTTCACGAAGCTCAACGCATGCGGGCCGCTTTCGAGGCTGGCGTGCCCGTACCTGAACCGCTCGCGCTCTTTCGCCACGAAGGATCGTGGTACTTCGTCACGTCAGCTATTGAGGGCGAATCAATGCTTCAGCGTCGCCGCGCTGCGTCTGAGGTGATGCGACTTTCTCAGCGTGAGCAAGACGATCTCCTGAGCGCGTTGCTCGCGCTGCATCGTGCGGGGATCGAGCATCGCGATCTGCATGCGGGCAACATCCTGCTGACACCGGGCGATCCAAGCGTGGTGCTGCTTGACTTCGCGACCGCCAAGCTGCGAAAGCGCATGACGCTGCGTGCGGGCTTGAGCGACCTGCGCTTCCTGGCGAATTCCGTTCACGCGCGCTCGACGATCTTTTCCATGCTGCGCTTTGCTCTGCGCTACCTGCGAGCGCGCGATGTCCGCGATCGCTCGCAGCGTCGCCGCTGGATTTGCTGGATGAATCGCCGCTTCTTGAAGGAGTTCGTTGGCCGCGAAGATCAGCTCGTGTTCGCCGACGGAGCGCGTGCGAGCGTGTGAACCATGAGCTTGATTTGCTAGAATGCTTGTGCGCGGATTCTCGTTCGCGCGGAAGGAGCGTTGTCATGCAACTCGGCACGGATGCAGAATTTGAAGTAATCGCGAAGGCGATTCGTCAAGCCATGGAGAGCGGTCGGATTCCGCCGGTCGTTACAGACGTTCTGCTCACTCTGGACAACGATCACGTTGGCGATCCAGCAGCTTTTCTGATGGTTCTGCTCAAAGATGACATTTCCGACGAGGCTTTTGAGAGTCTCGATTTGTTTGATTTGAGTGAGATCGTTTGGGAAACCGGGACGGAGCGCTTCCCATTCGTAAGCGTACGCTTGAACCACGAGCAGGAAGAAGCCGCTCAGGAAGAAATTCGCTTCCGCCGATCCGTGAAGTCCACCGGAGCAAGTGCATGAGCTTGCCACAGGATTTGTTGGAGCTTGCTCATTCGCTTCTCGTGCTTGAACCTCGCAGACCAAAGCAAGCCACGCTGCGGCGGGCGATCTCAACGGCGTACTACGCGCTCTTCCATTTGCTTGTTTCCGATTCAGCAAAATTCGTCGTATCCGGAAGTCGGAACGAACTCCGTGCAATGGTCGCGAGAGCGTATGACCATTCCACCATGCGTAAGGTGTGCCGGGATTTTGCAAAGCCCTCTGCTTTCGCGTTGCAACGAGCCACTGGGCGTTCGGCCGTTCCAGCCCAATTGCGCGCCGTAGCGCGCAGTTTCTTCAGCCTCCAAGAGCAACGGCATGCGGCGGACTACGACCCGTCAATGAGCGTTAAGCGAGCTGAAATTGCGAAGCTGCTCAATGAACTATCACGCACCTTCGCAGATTGGGAATCCATCCGCGCTACGCCGGAGGGCGAGGTCTTCATGGCTGCGCTGCTGCTCGCGGATCGCTGGGAGCGACGCTAACCGATCTTGGGCTGTTCTCAAGACGATCAATTCTACCTATGGGTGGGGCAGACAATCATGTCTGCCAGCCGCATAGCCCAGCAATGCTCTTTTCAAGAGGCTTCCTCGCGCTGCGCGCGAGCGCAGACACGATTGTCTGCGCCACCCTCGGCGACGAACGCGATTCGAATACTGCTCCAGCTCAACGCAAAGCGAGCGCAGTCCGAGTGAGCTGCGCTCGCTTCAATTGATGGCTTGAGTGCCGTGCTTAGGTCTTCGGCTTGTCTTTGCCTTGGACCTTCACCTTCACTTCGCTCGCGGAATCACCGGGCGCTTCTTCAACCTTGCCGAGGAAGCCTGGCAGCTTGATGCCAGCTTGTCCCGCAAGCTCGTGTACCGCCGGCAATGCGCCGATCATGCCGCTCAAGAAGTCGCTGGTGGAGTTGCCTTTGCCGTTTGAGCCTCTGCCGCCATCCCACACCGTGATCTTGTCGATCTTGAGATTGCTGATCGCCTTCACCTGCTCCTTCACAAGCTCCGGCAGCTTCTCGATCATGAGCAGCGTCGGCGCGATATCAGGGCGAGTGGCGCAAGCTTCGACGAGGCGCATGTAACCCTCGGCCTTCGCTTCCAGCACGGCCTTCGTACCTTCGGCTTCCGCGTTGTAGCGAGCGAGCGTAGCGTCGGCTTCACCGCGAGCGATGCGGCGACGTTGCTCAGCTTCCGCCTCGGCAGCGATCTCTTTCTTGCGCTTGTCGATTTCTTCCTGAACGATCTCTTCTTTCTCAAGGCGAGCGAGCTCCATCTCGCGTTCCTTCTCGAGAATCGCGCGGGCAGCTTCAGCACGAGCGACTTCAGCGCGACGACGAGCTTCCGCTTCCGCTTCGGCGAGTGCAGCGTTGCGCTCAGCGATGTTCGCCTTGGCGGTGTTTTCGCCGTCGACGGCTTCTGCCTCAAAGGCCGAAATGGCGATACGCTTGTTACGCTCGGCTTCTTTCTCGCCCTGCTGCGTCTTGGCGGCTTCGCTTGCGATCGCCACGTTCTTCTCGCGCTCAGAGCCGACTTCCGCCGAAACACCTTCCGCTTCGAGACGAGCCACGGCGATACGCTGATCGCGCTCGGCAGACTTCTCACCCTCAACCGACTGCGCATTTTCCTGCGCGACGATAATCTTCATCTCGCGCTGCTCGCGAGCTTCACCGGTCGCACCGTCTTTCTCAGCGCGAGCAACATCGACGCGAGCCACGTTGACCGCCTCAGCCGCAGCCTTTTTACCGATGGCTTCGATGTAGCCGGACTCATCCGTGATGTCGCGAATGTTCACGTTGATCACTTCAAGACCGATCTTGTTCAGCTCGATGTTCACGTTCTGATTCACCAGCGTGAGGAACTTTTCGCGGTCCTGGTTGATCTCCTCGATCGTCAGCGTGGCGATCACCAAGCGGAGTTGACCGATGATGATGTCCTGCGCTTGCGTTCCGATCTGCTGCTCGCTCAAGCCGAACACGCGCTCGGCAGCGTTCTGCATGATGTCAGCTTTGGTGCTGATACCGACGGTGAAGGTCGAGGGCACGTTCACGCGAATGTTCTTCAAGGAGAGCGCGCCGGAAAGATCGATGTCGATCGTGATCGGCTCAAGCGACATGTAGCCGTAATCCTGAATGATCGGCCACACGAAGGCGCCACCACCGTGCAGACACTTGGCAGCCTTGTCGGCGCCGACGCTACCGAAGATCGTCAGCACGCGGTTGGATGGGCAACGCTTGTAGCGCGATGCAAGGAACGCGATCACCGTGAGGAAGATCAGCACGCCGCCGCCAATTAAAGGAAGCGTGTATTGCCAGTCGGGAGCTGCACCTGGATCGGTTGCCAAGATCATCAGCAAATGGTTCATAGCTTTTCCTTCTCTTTTGGAGCTCGATTCATCGCAGCGGGATTCAACCCGTCTTGCGCACCAGCATCACTTGATCGCTCGACATGTTCAGCACTTCCACCGGCGTGAAACTGTCAATCGCTTCGTCGCCATCGCTCACTGCGCGAAAGTCGCGTGTGCGGCCCTTCACCGTAAGCCGAACTTGGCCTTCGCCTTCGCCAGCAGGTGGGATGCGCATGTAGACTTCGCCGCGAATGCCGACAGGATCAAAATCTTTGAGCGTGCCGTCGCTTTGCAGGCCGCGCAGTTTGGCCATCAGCCATGCGGTGCCGTACATGCTAACCGCGCCGATTCCCAGCGCTGCGCCGACGGCAATCAGATCATCTTGATGGAAGGCTTTGATCGCAGCCCAGCCGGCCCAGCTTCCCATCATCAGGAAAACCAGCACGGTGAAGACCGAGATGATCTGCACGTCGTCGCCGAGGCTCGCGTGACCGTGATCGCCACCGAGATCGACGTCGTGGTCGAGATCCAGATCGAGATCCGAATCCGCGCCGAAGTCGCCGCCAACGACCATCATGACGAGTTTGATCAGCATCAGCGCCGAGGTGGTGATGCCGATGTAGAGAAGCGTGTTTTCCATAGGATCAACCTTCACACAGCCAAAGGCTCTTGTTTCTTGGGCGAGAGCATAGCCGATGGACTGCAGGCCTGCCGCTCCAATCGCACAAGTGCTTTGCAGCGCCTGTGCGATTTGTGCGGCGCGGGATCATGCTTTCATCGTGGTTGGAAACGTCGCGTAACAATAAGGAAGAGAGAGTGTCGCGCTGATGCGCGGAGTTGCGACGTGGCGTTTTGAGGCAAGCTCTTCAGCTTTGAAGATTCGAAGAAAGATGCGTAGATGCAGAAGAGTGCAACCAAAGCTCTTGCAGGGATCAGAGCTTACTCCGAGAGGCTCAGCGGCTCTGCGCGAGACTTCCTTCTTGTCCGACTTTGATTGACGATGCTACCGCAAAGAGCATAGAGCGAAGAGCAATGAACTGGCAGGAATGCCAGTTCTACTGCGCTGCTAGAGATTCCAGGTTTTGATCTTGCGGTAAAGCGTGCGTTCGCCGATGCCGAGGGCGCGGGCGGTGCGCTCGCGGTTGCCTTCGAGCGCTGCCAGCGTCGAGGTGATCATGCCGCGCTCGATGTCTTCCATCGTGCAACCGACAAGCGCTTGGAAGAGCTGCTCCTTGCTCATGCCTTCCGCCGTTTGAGGCTTCCGCACAGGCGTCCCCGCATCAGCGATGAGAGGCGCTTGGCCAATCTTATCGCGCAGATGGAAGGGCAGCGCATCGGGCAGCAACTCAGAGCCTGAGCTGAGGATCGCCATCTCTTCGATCGTGTTGCGAAGCTCGCGCACGTTGCCCGGCCAGTCATGCGCAAGCAGTGCGCTTGCAACATCAGGGCGAATCGAAGTGAGCGGCTTCTCGTACTTCTCGGCGTACTCGCGCATGTAGTGCTCGGCCAGCAGAATCACGTCGTTGCCGCGCTCTTTCAGCGATGGCAACTCGATCTCAATCACCTTGAGCCTGAAGTAGAGGTCCTCGCGGAAGCGACCTCGCGCAACTTCTTCCTGCAAATGCTTGTTGGTGGCAGAGATCAGACGCACGTCGATCTTCGAGGATTCGTTGGCACCGATGCGCGCGACTTCATTCGTCTCCAGCACGCGCAGAAGCTTGACCTGCGCTTCGAGCGGCATCTCGCCAATCTCATCAAGGAAAAGCGTGCCGCCGTTGGCATACTCGAACTTGCCGTCGCGCTCGCGGTCCGCTCCCGTAAACGCCCCTTTGACGTGACCGAAAAGCTCGCTCTGCAGCAGATCGCCGCTGATTGCTCCGCAATTGAAGGCCACCATCCGCGCCGCGTGGCGCTTCGAATTGACGTGAATCGCGCGCGCCACAAGCTCCTTGCCAGAGCCGTTGGGGCCGGTCACCAGCACGCGCGCATCGGTCGGCGCGACTTGGCGAATGCGCTCGAAAACGGCGCGCATGGCGGGCGAGTTGCCGATGATGCCCTCGAAGCCGAAGCGCTCCTGGATCATCTGGCGCAGCTCGCGGTTGTCGCTTGCAAGCTGCTTGCGCTCAAGCGCTTTGGCGACCTGATTGCGCAGGTGATCCTTTTGCAGCGGCTTCTCTAGAAAACTGAAGGCGCCCTTCTGCAATGCTTCGACGGCGTTGGTGACGCTGCCGTAGCCGGTCATGATCAGCACTTCGGTCTCCGGCGAGCGCTCGCGAATCACTTCGAGCAGCTTCATCCCGTCGATGTCAGGCAGCTTCAGATCAAGCAGCGCAACGTCAAAGTGATGCAGAGCCAGCACGCGCTGAGCCGCTTCGCCGTCGTGCACGGTAACGCACTCATAGTCGCGCGAAGAGCGGTCAAGCACTTCAGCAACGATGTCGGCATGCGCCTCGTCGTCATCGACGATCAAGATGCGCGGGTGTTCGTCACGCATGGATAGGCTCTCTTTCTTGTCCACGTTCAGGGTGCAATTCGGCGGGGTGATCGGGACACAAACTCAATCTTCGAGCGGCGAGTAGTCCGGATAGACCTCCGCCTCGCTCTCTGAATCGGGATCGCGAGCTCGGGTGAATGGCTCGACGCTCGGCTTGGCAAAAGTGCCGGTAACGTAGACCTTAAACACCGTGCCCTTGATTGGATCGAAGAGGTACTTGAAGCCTGGAATGTTCGGCGCGCGCGGGAAGAGCGAAGGCACCAGCGTAAGCGCAAGCTGATCGCCGCTCTCATCGCTGTAGAGAATGTAGTTCGTGTCCCCAGGCAGCTTGCCGCTCAGGTAAATCGTGCCCGCGTAGGGGTTGAGGTCTTCCTGATCCGTGTCGTATCCGCCTTCTGCTTCAACGCGCATGAAGTTGGAGATGAACTCAAGCTGGCGAATCTTCATCCGGTCTTGCAGCAAGTGGAAGACCATATGCGCTTCGTTAAAGTACTCGCCTCGCGAGAGCCCCAGCGCTTCGTACATGCCGCTGAAAAGCGGGACCTTGCCTAGCTCAGCGAGTTTGCCCTTTCGCTCTTCATCGCTCAGCGAATCAAAGCGCGCAAGCTGCGCCTGCGAGCGAGGCTCCCTGCTGATATCCATGCGGCCCTTGCCAACAAGCCCCGTTGCGTCAACAGGATGGAAACTCAGCTCGCCGGAAAGTCCGCCAGAGAGACCGACATCTTCATCCTGACTCTGCGTGCCCGCGAGAGCTTTCGCCGCATCTTGCAGCAACACGTTCTGCGCCTGGAAACGGCCCAAGTAATCGGGCTTGCCTTCTTCGAGCGAGAGCCAGAAGTTGCCGCGCAAAGTGCCGCCGTGAAGTTGGCCGCGCACGTTGGGCAGGTTCATGCTCTTGCCGTCATTCTCAATGCGTGACGAGATATCCGTGAAGACCAGCCCCTTCCACACCACGCGCGAGAACTGCACCGAGCCTTGGAAGAGCTGCGAGCCTTCGCCCGATTCCGGATCCGTGAGCAGCACCGTTTCAGTCTCCCACACGCCAGTACATTGCTCGAAGCGCACGCCGATCGTCAGATCCGTGTTGATCACCTCGACGCGATTCGGACGAAGGTCGATGCGGTTCGGACGCACCTCGACGGAGAGTTCCAGATTCATCAAGCCCGTATCGGTGCGGCCTTCCTCAACCAGCTTCGGGTTGGGTTGCGGGTCGATCAGTTCAAGCACCTTGGCGATACCTTGGATGCCTGAGGCCGCCTTGCGCAGCGTGTCATCGAAGGGAATCGCGCGCGCGCTGACGCTAGCGAAGAGCACGCCATCAACGACCTCAACGCGTGTCATTTCGATCGAGCCATTCGGTGCTTTGGCGCGGAAGTCGCGGAACTCCACGACGGGACCAGAGCGAATGCTGAGCGTGCCCTCAACCTCAGTCAGCGGCAGGCGGAAGAGATCGTAAGTCAGCGTGCCGTCGTGCAGACGCACATCGATCAGATAGTCGAAGTCGCCGACCTTCTTCTTCTTCTTGGCTTCAACTTTCGCGTCAGGCGCGGGCTTCGATTCGACCGTGGCGGGCTGATTGGCAGCGGCGCCTGCTTCGGCAGATACTTTGTCTGTTGCG
>Ga0213866_10001100_pt1 | contig 20421 bp, 20 predicted proteins | sample PICome_11_FD_160079 | JGI IMG/M metagenome (GOLD analysis project Ga0213866, IMG submission 160079) | Coastal seawater microbial communities near Pivers Island, North Carolina, United States - PICO284 | ecosystem: Environmental > Aquatic > Marine > Coastal | place: USA: North Carolina...
GCAGCAGCGAGCCTGTTCGATGGTACACCTCGAGAGCGGAGTATCAGCGGGGCATCATGAACGCTTGCAGCGATCCATCAATCCGCGAGGTGGTCGTGATGGCTGGCGCGCAGCTTGGCAAAACTGAGGCGCTGCTGAACATTATCGGTTATCACATTGACAACGACCCGAGCCCGATTCTGGTGTTGCAGCCAACGCTCGAGATGGCGCAGGCATTCTCAAAGGATCGAATCGCAGCTGGATTGTTACGCTCGACGCCATGTCTACAAAACAAGGTGAAGGATCCCAGGGCGCGCGATTCGGGGAATACCACGCTCCACAAAGTGTTTCCAGGTGGCGCCATCACCATCGTCGGTGCTAACTCACCGGCGGGACTGGCCTCGAGGCCGATCCGCATCGTTTTATGTGATGAGGTGGATCGTTACCCGACATCGGCAGGATCAGAAGGTGATCCGATACAGCTCGCGAGAAAACGCTCGGCGACATTCTGGAATCGCAAGGTGATCATGGTGTCGACGCCCACAAACAAAGGGTCATCACGCATCGAGGAAGCGTTTGAGGCATCGGACAAGCGTTTTTTCTATGTTCCCTGCCGTCACTGTCACACGCCCCAGGTGCTGCGATGGTCGAATGTGCGATGGGATGATGGCAATCCAGACACGGCGCACTATGCCTGTCAGCATTGCGGCGCTATGTGGAGCGAAAGCGACCGGATCATGGCGATCCGAAATGGCGAGTGGATTGCGACTCAGCCGGAATCGAATGTCGCGGGATTCGCGATCAATGGAATGTATAGTCCCTGGACGTCGCTGCCGGATGCCGCTCGCGAATTCCTGAGCGTTAAAAAGAACCCGGAGCAGCTGCGAGTGTTCACGAATACCTATCTTGGCGAGACCTGGGAAGATGAAGGTGAGACGGTCGACGATTACGATCTCAGCGAACGCCGCGAGCAGATGATTGACGTGCCTGACGATGTCATTTTGCTCACTGCCGGCGTCGACGTGCAGGACAACCGGCTCGAGATCAGTGTGATTGGCTGGGGGCGTGATGATGAAACGTATGTCCTGGCGCATGACACGCTATATGGCGATCCGAGCACGCCGCAGCTCTGGACAAACCTCGACTCGGTGCTAAATACGCAATATCAAACCGAATCAGGTCGACAGATCGCTATCCGGGCGACTTGTGTCGACTCTGGCGGTCATTTCACGAACTCGGTCTATTCTTATTGCAAAAAGAACGGGCCACGTCGAATTTTTGCCATCAAGGGTGTCGGCGGTGAGGGGAAACCGATCTCAGGGCGCCCATCGAAGAACAACATCGGCAAATGCCCGCTTTTCCCGGTCGGAGTCGACACTGCGAAGGATCTATTATTCGCCAGGATGCGAATCAAAGAGCCTGGGGCTGGATATATGCATTTCTCAGACACTTTAAACGACGAGTATTTCAGGCAGCTAACGGCGGAGAAAATCGTCACACGCTTCCACAGGGGCTTTAAAAAGCGGGTATTCGAGAAGATTCGACCGCGCAATGAGGCGCTCGACTGTATGGTGTATGCATTGGCGGCCTATGGTATATTAGGGGTTAATGTCAATGCCTTGGCTGACAAACTCGACAGCGTCGATCAGAGCACCGAGACCGTCAAACAAGAGCAGAAAAAAACCAGCTATATCCCGCGCGGGCAGTCGCGAGGGAATTTTGCGACATCATGGCGATAAGTTATGGCGAATTTATTCTTAGCTGCGAATGCTCCAGAAGGTGAACCCGAGGAAATCGTCGTTGGCGATTTTATTCAGTGGAAGCGATCGGACATTGCGGCAGATTATCCGACGTCGACCGGGTACACGGCGGAATACGTCGCTCGGATCACTGGTGGCGGCAGTTCAGAGATAAAAATTCCGCAAGCGGCAGGATCAACCGATACTTATTACCTATTCACGGCTGACAGCACGACCACCGCGTCATTTTTGACTGGCAAGTATCACTGGCAGCTCGAAATCACTCAGACATCATCGGGTAATCGTGTCGTTGTCGATATCGGCGACTTTGAAGCGATCCCCGATATGGACAACAATCAGGCGGATCCCAGGATTCACGCCGAGATCATGGTCGACAAAATCGAGAGCCTGCTACAAGGCAAAGCCGACTCTGACGTCGCAAGCTACTCAATCGCTGGGCGATCACTGACAAAGCTGAGTTTTTCTGAATTGGTCGAGGCGCGCGACTATTACCGACGTGAGGTTGTGAAGCATGAAAACCACGAGCTCTTAAAACGCGGCAAAACGAACGGCGCGACAATCGAGGTGAGATTCTGAGATGGGAATGTTCGATTTCTGGAAGGCAAAGCCTGAGACCAAGCCGCAAACAATGAAGCGAGCCTATCAGGCAGCGAATACGGGTCGTTTATTTGCTGATTATCGAGAGTCAGAGCGCAGCGCAGACAGTGAGCTCTACCCGGTTTTATCGAGAATGCGCGCTCGATCTCGCGATCTCGCCAGGAATAATGAATATGCAAAGCGTTATTTGACGCTATTAAAAACAAACACGATCGGTCAGCACGGCATCAAACTCCAGGTCAAAGCGCTCGATCCGGCGGGATCGCTCGACCAGGACGGCAACACGGCTGTCGAATCGTCATTTAAAGTCTGGGGGCGCTCCGGTAATTGCACGGCGGACGGCAAAATGAGCTGGATCGACGTGCAGAAGATGGTTATCGAGAGCCTGGCGCGTGATGGTGAGGTTTTCATCATCAAGCATCGAGGGAATAGCTTCCACGATTCGTTTGCGCTTGAGTTTATCGAGCCCGACCAGGTCGATGAGGAAAAATCAGAGCGATTGTCTAACGGAAACGAGATCAGGATGGGCGTGGAGCTCGACAAGTTCCGAAAGCCAGTCGCTTATCATCTGCTGACCTATCATCCCGGCGATTATGATTTCACGACACTAACACGCTCGCCAAAACACCGGCGGATCACTGCCGATCGAGTGATTCATATATTCCAGCCGCTGCGCCCAGGACAGACTCGAGGCGAACCCTGGATGGCGCCGGCGATGGCATCACTCAAGCAGCTCAACGGCTGGCGAGAGGCATCGATTGTCGCGGCTCGAATGGGCGCGTCCAAGATGGGTTTTTTTACGAGCCCATCGGGTGATGGGTTTGTGGCAGATGATCTCGATGGTCATGTGCCGATCATTGACGCGCAGCCTGGGACATTTCACCAGCTGCCGAATGGCGTCGACTTTAAAACCTTCGATCCGCAGTACCCGACGAGCGAATTCGATAGCTTCCATAAATCAGTGCTCAAGGGTATCGCGTCGGCGCTGAACGTATCCTATACGTCACTCGCAAACGATCTCGAGGCGACATCGTACAGCTCAATCAGGCAGGGCGCGCTCGAGGAGCGCGACTATTATCGGAACCTGCATCAATTCATGATCGAGCATTTCATTCGCCCGGTGTTCGAGGCTTGGCTCGAGTCGGCGCTCGAGGTCCAGGGTGTTCGGCTGCCGTTGAGCACCTATCCCAAGTTTAGCGCTGCGGCTGAATTTCGTGGGCGTGCCTGGAATTGGGTCGACCCGCAAAAGGAAATGAACGCTGCGATTAATGGCATGAAGGCCGGCGTGCTGAGTCTCCAGGATGTCGCGAGCCAGTACGGAAAGGACACCGAGGAGCTCTTGGCGGAGATTCGCCGCGACAGGGCGCTCATGGAGCAATTCGACGTTAAATATGCGCTGGAGCCCTACGCTGCCCAGTTTATGCCGGTCAATCCCGAGGTAACGGATAGTGGCGACGTATAAAGGCGAAGAAATAAACACAAAACCAACGGAGGCGATGGCAAGTAATGCGAGACGCGGTTTGGAATGGCGTGAAGAATTTGGGCGAGGTGGTACTGAAATTGGTGTCGCTCGTGCTCGCGACCTGGCTAATCGTCGTGAGCTCAGTATTAATACTGTTCGGCGTATGTTTTCTTACTTTGCTCGACACGCTGTCGATAAGGAAGCCGAAGGATTCAGCAGCGGAGAGGATGGATTCCCAAGTGCCGGGCGAATCGCCTGGGAGTTATGGGGCGGAGATGCTGGACAGTCATGGACTCGACGAATCGTCGAGCGACTTAATTCATTAGACGAGAGAGCCTATATCGATTCGCGTCCCTACCCGAACGAACACGCAGCCAGGATCAGAGATCCCGGCCAATATGATGAGTTCCGGCGGGTAAATGATGAACTTGGTGAAGGAATTGATATAATCGTCGGTTATAAGAACGGCGAGACTGAGATCCAGTCGATCCGATTCGATTCTCGGATGTATTCGGCGGAAGCCGCTCGCGAATGGCTGCGGGAGAACAACTGGGAAGTTTTAAAGTTTGAGGAAGCCATTGAGGAAAAGGCAATGGATACAGAAAAGCGCGCAGAACCTGGTGAATTATCGATCGGCGATTTTGTCGAGTGGGATTCATCTGGCGGCATGGCTCGCGGAAAAATCGAGCGTATTGAGCGCGATGGCGAGATCGATGTTCCAAATACTGATTTCACTGTCACCGGCACAGAGGATGACCCGGCGGCGTTGATACGTATCTATGACAGCGAGGGCAGCGAGAGCGATGTCCTGGTCGGTCACAAGTTCTCGACTCTGACGAAAATCGATCCAATCCGCGGTGCTCACGATGACGAGCGTCATATTGTAAACGTCACCGAAACCGAATCGAGCGTCATTGTCGAATTCGAAAAGCATGAAAGCGACTCGGACGAAGAGCGCAAGGGGGTTGCCCAGGTAACCCACCGGGCGATGGAAATGGATGCCAGGGCGGTCGACGAGGAATCGCGTCGGGTTCGCATGGCGGTCAGCTCCGAAGAGCCCGTGCAGCGCTCTTTCGGCATGGAAGTATTAGAACACTCAGAGGAAGCTATCGACCTTAGTTTCCTCAACAGCGGTCGCGCTCCGCTGCTCTTGGATCACGATCCAGAGCGACAAATTGGCGTAGTTGAATCTGTCGAACTCGACGGCTCGGCTCGGCGGCTCCGGGCGACGGTGCGTTTTGGGAAAGGCGCATTGGCTAGAGAGGCTTTCGACGATGTGGTGGATGGAATCAAGGCTAACGTGTCCATTGGTTACGCCATCAACAAGCTGGAGCGCAAGGATAAAGAGACATATGTCGCTAAATCCTGGCGTCCCGTAGAGGCATCGCTCGTATCAATCCCGGCTGATTCATCGGTCGGAGTAGGGCGCTCTGCTTCATTAAACCCCGTGATCAAAACTGACTTTAAGGAGACATTACCCATGTCAGAATCTATTGATATCGCGGCAGTCGAAGCAGATGCTCGGAAAGCCGCCCAAAAGAACGCCGCTCAAATTGTTGAGTTAGGCGCACGTCACAACAAATCGGATCTCGCGCAGCGCGCGATCTCGGAAGGCAAGTCGATCGAAGAATTTCGCGGCGAGCTGCTCGAGGTGATCGGATCTGATCGTGCATTGGAAAGCCAGGATATTGGCATGAACAAAAAAGAAACCGAGCGTTTCTCTCTTGTTCGCGCTGTCAATGCTCTCGCAAACCCAACCGATCGACGAGCTCAGGAAGCCGCTGCATTCGAATTCGAGTGCTCTCGTGCTGCCGCTGATCAGTATGGCAAAACCGCCCAGGGCATCATGCTCCCGGCTGAGGTTATGCGAAACTGGAAGCGCGACCTGAACTCTGCTGATGAGTTCGAGTTGTTCACCGATGATTTTCGTGGCGGTGAGTTTATCGATGTCCTTCGCAATGCATCATCAGTGATGCAGGCCGGCGCTCGTATGCTTGGCGGTCTTTCTGGCGATGTAAAAATCCCACGTAAAGATTCGGCAGCGGTTGCGGGTTGGATTGCTACCGAAGGCGGTGCATCTAGCGAGTCAGAAATGACTGTCGGACAAGTCTCGATGACTCCCAAGACACTCGGCGCTCACACTGATGTGACCCGTCAACTCTTGATCCAATCATCATTGGATGTCGAGGCGCTAATGCGTGACGACCTGGCGCAGTCAATCGCTCTGGCGATCGACCTGGCTGGTCTCGAGGGCTCTGGTTCAAGCGGTCAGCCTACTGGTATTTTGAATACCTCGGGCGTGAACACCGTGACAGCATTCGCAGCTGCTAACCCAACATTCGCAGAGGTGGTAACACTCGAGACGGCTGTTGCGGAAGATAATGCTCTGATGGGTAGCCTGGCATACATCATGCCCGCGGCTATGCATGGCGCGTTAAAGACGACTGAAAAGGCGTCGGGCACTGCTCAGTTTGTTGTCGAGCCTGGTGGCACTGTCAACGGCTATCGTGCAATCGTTTCGAACCAGGGAACCGCCGGTAACCTGTATTTCGGAAACTTCAACGATCTGTTGATCGGTATGTTTGGCGGCCTCGATATTGTTGTCGATCCGTACACAAACAGCACCAGCGGCACCGTTCGAGTTGTTGCGTTGCAGTCTGTTGACGTCGCTGTACGTCACGCTGTTAGTTTCGCATTCGGTAACGATGGCTAAAACTCAAACCCCGCCCTTCTCTGGAGGGGCGGGTTTTCTTGAGGTTGTTTATGAAATATCTAGTTTTAAAAGGTACAGTGATTAACGGTTGCGCGGCTAAAGCCGGCGATGTTGTTGAGGTTCCTGAGTCAGAAGTGAAAGCGCTGTTAGCCATGAAGCGCATCGCCGAGGTAGCTGAGAAGCCGGCGGCGACAACAAATCGCGCCATTGGCCTGGACGATGACACTAAGCCAAAAAAGCGCGGCAGGCCGAAAAAGAAGGCTGACTAATGGCTGTTGAGACCGCTGACGAGCGCGCGATATTCCTGGCTGATTTCGGGGTGGCTTGTTCCTATACCCCATCAGGTGGGACCGCGACCGATATCACGGTCATTTTTGACAATGAGTTCATCGATGTCGACACGACCGGCACGGTGACATTCGCGATGCAGCAGCCCAAGGTGCTCTGTCGCGATGGCGAGGTGAGTAATATCGCCGAGGGTGATCAGATGGTGATCGCTGGGGTAACTTATATTGTGCGCGTGGTGATGCCTGATGGGACGGGCATGACCGAAGTGATGTTAGAGGCGCAGTGATGGCGCACGTTAGAAAGTTAATTCGCGACAATATAACCACCGCGCTGACTGGTTTGACGACGACAGGCACCAATGTCTATCAAACCCGCGTTTATCCCCTGGCGGAGAATAAACTGCCAGGAATCGCGATCTATACGAAGTCAGAGGATGTCGAATATCAAACGATAACGACTCCCAGGGCCCAGGAGCGCGTTTTATTGGTTGCAGTCGAGGCTTATGTGAAGGCGCTCGCAAATTATGACGACACGCTCGACACTATTGCAGAAGAAGTCGAGGCTGCTTTATATACAGATTTAACTCGCGGCGGATACGCAAAAGACACGCGAGTGATATCATTCGATTCGCAGTTTTCGGGTGATGCTGATCAGCCGGTGGCATATGCTACATTCACGGTGGAGGTTGACTATTTCACGGCTGAAAACGATGCGGGGACAGCTATATGATAGCGATGAAATATGGTGACACGACGATCAGGGTGCAACCCGAGAAAGTCGACGAGATGTTGCGAAAAGGTTGGGAGCTGGTTGAGTCCCAGGGTGAGCCAGTCAAGGCGAAAAAGGCGAGAGCCAAAAAGCCGGCGGCAGAACCCGAAGCAGAAGTTACAAACGATCAAGATTCCGGGGAGGAATAAAACATGGCAATCCACAAAGGATCCGAGGGGACTGTAAAGGTTGGTTCGAACACCATCGCCAATATTCGTTCCTACTCAATCGAGGAGTCGGCAGACACTCTCGAGCAGACAACAATGGGCTCGACCAGCCGGGCATTCGTTGCAAGCCTAACAACATTCACCGGGTCGGTGGATGTCTACTGGGACGAAACTGACACCACAGGCCAGGGCGCTCTCACGAGCGGCGCTGAGGTGACTCTGAATTTTTACCCAGAAGGCGATGCAGCTGGTGATACTTATTATTCGGGAACGGCTATTGTTACCGGCGTGACTCGATCAGCTGCTTTCGATGGCAACATCGAGGCATCGATCACTGTCCAGGGTGATGGCGCACTGACTGAAACGACGGTTTGAAAATGAGTGTCCTGGATAAGGCGAAGGGGCACTACAAAACCCTATTAAGCGCCGAACCAGTCAAGATTGAGATCCCCGAGTGGGAGACGACGGCATATGCAAAGCCTGGCATCAATCTAGCTCAGATGGGCGAAATTCTCGAGCTGAGTCAGAACGGTAAGACAGCCGAAGCGATGGCGATGACATTGATTTATCGCCTGATCGATGAGGATGGCAAACCTATTTTCCGAAAGGCCGAGAAAACCGAGCTAATGCGGCACGTCGATCCCGATGTCCTGGCGCGTGTTGTTGGAGAGATTAGCTCGAACGATCCGGACGAGGATGAAGTCTCGGGAAACTGAGAGCCGACAATGACTTGCAGTTCCGTTATTACCTGGCGGAAACCCTCTGCAAAACAGTCGGAGAAATCGAAAGGATGGATATTAGGGAATATCTAGGCTGGATAGCGTGGTTTAAGTTAAAGGAATCGAACAGATGAGCCGAATGAACGCGCAGATCGATATCACAGCCAAGAACAAAACGCAGAAGGCGTTTGATTCTGTTAATCGAAATCTGACTAATATGCGGCGCGCCACGAATAAAACGGTCGGGCGTGTCGCTAAAATTGGAACGGCGTTTGTCGCTGCGGGTGCAGCGGCGACCGCTGCGATGGTCAAAATGCGAATGCAGGCCATCGATAACCTTGCCAAAACCGCTGATAAACTCGGCGTCACCACCGAAGCGCTCGCCGGGTTCAGACACGCAGCCGAGCTCTCTGGAGTCTCCACCCAGGTATTCGATAAAGCGCTCCAGAATATGGGCGTGCAGATAGCGAATGCAGCCCAGGGCACCGGCATCGCTACTCGCGCGCTCGATGAACTGGGACTAAACGCCCAGGCGCTGACAAAACTACCGCTCGATCAGCAAATGAGGGAAGTCGCGAAAGCGATGGAGAGTGTCGAGGATCATTCGACTCGAACCCGAATCGCATATGAGCTGTTTGGCGCGCGCGGTGTTGGCGTGCTGAACATGATGAAGGGCGGCGCCGATGCAATGGATGCGATGGCCCAGGAAGCGGAAACACTGGGGATTGCGCTCGACAGGGTCGACGCCGCTCAGATCGAGGCTGCGAATGACAACGTGACTCGAGCGAAAAGCGTATTCGAAGGCTTCGCGAATCAGATCACTGTCGCACTATCGCCGGCCATTTCTGAGCTGGCGGCAAATTTCTATCAGACCGCTCTCGATACGAACGAGATGGGCAACGTCGGCGACAGAGCTGCCAAGTTAATGGTGAAGGGATTCGGGTTCGTTGGCGATGGCATTCTCGGCCTAAAACTACTGATTAAAGGAATACAGCTTGCATTTTCTAGGATGACGGCGCTTTTATTGAGGGGTTTTTCAAAAATCGGTAAGGCGGTTGACTTTCTAATCAGACAATACAACAAGGTCGCTTCTTTTTTTGGTCGACCTACACTGGCGGCTAGTGTCTCCAGAAATTTCGAGATGATGGCGCAGTCGTTCGACAGTGTCGGCGATGATATCCAACAGCAAATATCTGACGCTTTGAATGCTCCGCTGCCGAGCGAGCGGATCAATGAGTGGTATGACAACGTACAAATGAGGGCCCGAGAAACTGCCGAGGTCGTCGCAGCTAATGCGCCTGGTGTTGTCGCTGCCGAAGCAAGCTCTGCCGCTGCGCCGGTTGATGTCACTGATACCGACCCGGTCACAAAAGCGCGGATGGAAGGCGAGCAAAAGCTAAAGGAATTCACGCGCAAGTCGACAATGGAGCAGACTCAGATCGTGCTCGGCGGATTAGATCAGCAGCTGGCGGGCATTGCGAAACACAACAAAGCTGCGTTTGCCTTGCAGAAGGGCGTGCAGATCGCCCAGGCGGTCATGAATACGTACACGGGCGCGACTAAGGCGCTTGCGTCATTCCCGCCACCGATCAATTTTGCGATGGCTGCGGCGGTGGTTGCGAGCGGCCTGGCGCAAGTGGCATCGATTCGCGCACAAAGTTTCGAGGGTGGTGGTTTTACTGGTTTCGGTGCTCGATCTGGCGGTGTTGATGGTAAGGGTGGATTCCCGGCGATACTGCACCCCAACGAAACGGTGATCGATCACACGAAATCACCGCGCGGAAAGCAGGACGACGAGAAGGTTCGCAATCAAAGCGAGGTGATCGTTCATCAAACGATAAACGTCACGACGGGCATACAATCGACTGTGAGAGCTGAAATCGCGAATATGCTTCCTGCTATTACCGAAGCGGCAAAAGCCGCTGTGGCGGATTCTAGGATGCGTGGGGGCGGCTTCTCGGCTGCAATGGGGACATAATGGCTGCTTTTCCAAATGTAGGCTTTGAAAAGATGACGATGCGCCTTAAATCGGCGACATCCATCAGCACCTCGCCTTTCACTTATGATCAACAGGTTTTCCAGCACCAGGGCGTGCGCTGGGAAGCCGAGGTTACACTGCCACCCTTAAAGCAGAGCCAGGCGAAAGAGGTTGAGGCTTTTTTCGCTGCACTGCGAGGCCAGGCGAACACGTTCACGATGGGAAATCCTATCCATAGCCAGTCGGCGATCGGTACGATTACGAGCGGCACAAAAAACGCGACAACAGTCACCGGGACTCTGGGTGGCGCTGAGGTTGGCGACTATTTCGAGGTCGGTGGCAGTCTCTACATCATCACTGCGATCGATTCGTCGACGTTCGATATTATGCCGCCGCTGCGAACTGCGATCTCGGCATCGACGTCACTTGATTTCACGCTGCCGAAAGGAACCTGGCGCCTGGCATCGAACGATATCGAGTGGGATATCGATAAGGCGAGTTTTTATTCTTTCACGTTCGCGTGCGTTGAGGCGATATGACTCGCGGCTTGGTCACTGATATTGCGAACGCTATTTCGTCGGATGTTGTTCGCCCGGTCGTTTTTGTGCAATGCGCGTTTGACTCTGGCGCTCTCAATCTATGGAGCGGCCTGGGTGACCTGACTGCCGATAGCGTCGATTATGTTGGCGCTGGCACGTTACTCAGCATCGGCAGCATCAAGGAAAGCGCGGAGCTCCAGGCTAATGGTGTCTCTGTCACATTGTCGGGCGTTACTGAGCCGCTATTGTCGAAGGCTCGAGATGAGAACTATCAGGGGCGATCGCTCAAGATTCTGCTCGGCGTAATGGATTCGACAAATACATTGATCGACAACCCCTTTGTTATTTTCTCGGGCTTTATGGATACGATGACGATCCAGGACGGCGAGGAAACGGCGACGATTCGAGTCACGGTAGAAAATCGCCTGGTCGAGTTCGAGCGCTCACGACAGCGCCGCTATACCGCGGAAGATCAAAAAATCGATTACCCCACCGATAAAGGGCTCGAGTTCGTTGCCGAGATAGCAGAGAAGGAGATCGTGTGGGGTAGATCCCAGGCTACCCCGCAAACACCGCCCGGCGGTGATGGGGATTACGATGAAAGCGACAGATTTCATGACTAGCGAGAGGCCATCATGAAATTTGCTCATGAAAATCTCACTAATGTTAAACAGGATATATTGCCGCTGCTCGATGAGCATTGGCGGGAAATCGCTCTCAACCAGGACGTTATAAAGCTAAATCCTGACTGGGAAGCCTACGCTGCGCTCGATGCCGCTGGTCGGCTGCGCGTTTACACTGCTCGAGAGAATGGCGAGCTGCTCGGCTATTTTGTTCTGATTGTGGCGCCTTCCCTGCATTACAAGGATCATATTTTCGCGAACAACGACATCATATTTTTGCGTGCTGACGTGCGCGAGGGATTCACTGGGATTAAGCTGATAAAATATGCGGTCGAGTGTTTAGAACGCGAAGGCGTTCGACAGATTAACATTAATACGAAAGTGCATCAGCCGTTCGATAAAATCTTGGAGCGCCAGGGCTTTGAGAATATCGAGCGCGTATATTCAAAGTGTATGAGGTGATTTTGTGGCAATTAGCGCCGTAGTCGGATTAGTGAGCGCGGTCGGTGCATCGATCGCGGTTCCGCTTGTATTCGGTGCTGCATATAGCATCACCGCGCTTGGGTTTGCTACTGCATTCGCCGTCGGCGCCGGCGTCTCTGCAATATCAAAAGCGCTAGTGCCGAAACCTGACCTCGGCGCACAAATGCGCGGCACTACAGTCACCGCCCGCGACCCGGCGGGTCCCAGGAAAATTATTTATGGTGAGATGAGGGTCGGCGGGAATGTCGTGTTCATGCATCACTCTGGCACGGATAATGCTTACCTGCACCTGGTGGTGGCGTTCGCGACTCATGAGATCGAGTCTTACGAGGAAATTTGGTTTAACGACAATAAGATATGGGACGGCGGTTCATTCCAAGGCGATTGGGGCACCTATGTCACGGTCGATGTCACGAAGAAGGGAACCGCAACGCAAACGGCCTCGAGCAGCCTGGTGAGCGATGTCACCGCCTGGACTAGCGATCACAAGCTATCAGGCATTGCATATATCGCATTCAAGCTAGAATGGAACCAGGACAAATTCCCCCAGGGCGTGCCCAATATCACGGCGCTGATTAAGGGTCGCAAGGTTTACGATCCGCGCACCTCGACGACAGCATTCAGTAAAAACCCGGCATTGTGCGTGCGTGATTATTTGCTCGATACCAAATACGGCCTGGGCGAGGATGCAGCGAACATCGATAACGACGCGGTGATTGCCGCGGCGAATATATGCGACACGACTGGTGACTACTCTGACGCTTCCCAAGCGCGATATGAGTGCAATGGCCTGCTGCTAACGACTAATCAGCTCAAATCTAACATCGAGCAGCTGCTCTCGAGCATGGGCGGTCGGCTCACTTACTCCGGCGGAAAATTCTACATTCAAGCCGCTGGCTATACGGCGCCGACGTTCTCATTCGATGAGTCGAGTGTCATCAGTGAGATCAAAACGCAAACCAAGCAATCCAGGCGCACAATCTATAACGGCGTGAAGGGCACGTTCGTCTCCGAGGAAAAAAACTATAAAGTGATGGATTACCCGGCGCAGATACTCAAGACGACCGCCGGCAGTTTCATCACTGGCACTAAATACAAGATTCTATTTGTCGGCACGACTGATTTCACTGCGATCGGAGCCGCTGCGAACGATGTCGGCGTCGAGTTCACTGCGACGGGTGCCGGCAGCGGTACAGGTACAGCATCAAAAACAATCATCGAGGATGGCGCTGAGATATATCTCGATATGCCGCTGCCGTTTGTAACAAACAACAAGCAGGCGCAGCGAATCGCCAAAATCGCAATGCTGAAATCTCGCCAGCAAGTGAACCTGGCGATGACAGTCAATATGTCGGCATTGAAAATCAAGGTCGGCGACACCGTGAATATCACGAATGCGCGCCTGGGGTACTCCGATAAAATATTCGAGGTCATCGATTACGATTTCGCCATGAAGCCTGGCGGGGAATGTGGCGTTAATCTGAATCTGATCGAGACCGCATCATCGATTTATGATTGGACAACCGCGGACGAAGAGGATTTTCTCGCTGGTGGAGAACTGACGCTATACGATGGTCGTACTGTGCCAGAAGTCGAGGATTTGACTGCTACAGAAGTAGCTTTGATTGGGCCTGACGGCTCAACGACGACAACGGTAGAGCTTACATGGACAGCGCCAACTGATGCGTTTATCAACTTCTACAAAGTGCGTTGGAATGTAAACGGCACTACCAATTACTTTCATGCAGAGACTAGAGAAACAAGGATTCTCATCAGTGGCTTAAGTGTCACATCAAACTATGACTATCGTGTGCAGGTGCAAAACCTTTTAGGCGTCACGAGTACGGGCGTAACGATATCTGATAACCCGTTTTTTGGTGATACAACTGCTCCTAGCGTTCCTACGGGAACAGGCACTACAGGCGGCATACAAACAATAACCGCAGAATGGACAAACCCGACAGATGCAGATTTTAAGCACGTCGAGGTTTATGTTGCTACTGACGAGGTACTTCCAGCGTCACCAACTGCGATTGTGGATGGCGAAGAATACGTACTGACTGGATTATCTGGCATACAAACACGAAATTTCTGGCTCAAGTCAGTAGATTTTGCAGGCAACAAGTCAGCAGCTACTGCTAGGTTTCAAGGCACCTCTGTTTTAATAGACTTAAATGAGCTAGGCGATAACGTCGTCACTAAGAAAACAAAAAGCCTTGACTCCAATTTCACTATTACTGCAAATACCCTTCAGCAAATTTACTCAGTGCGCTTAGATTCTCCAACAGACACAACAGTAGGCTTGCGTTCTTATTACGCAGTACACATTGAATGGAATCCTATTTCAGCGTCTGACTGGGAGGATGATGGCGGTGATAGACCTGAAGTGAATTATCGGTTAAGTAAAGGGTCTACCTTTGCATCACGCACTCAAATTGCACAGTCCAATTACGTACATCCCTATTTGAATGACACGCAGGCCGACAGTTACAAAAACACCACTACTTTAGTGGCGATGGATGACGTAGCGCGTACTACGCACTTATACCTATATATTGAAGTGGACACAGGCAGTTTTAACACTGGCGGTGGCAGTGATAAAGGCACGATTACCTTATGTGATACGACGATACTGGGCATACGATGATTGCATGGCACACAATTAAGAAGAAGCGCGATTACTTATTGTTGATAAGTGACTGGACGCAGTTGAGTGATAACGACTTAACAGATGCAAAAAAAGCTGAGTGGCGCACTTATAGGCAGGCGCTACGGGATTTGCCGCAAACGTACTCGACGGCAACAGACAAGTCTGAAATCACATGGCCTACTAAACCATAGCGGTGATATAATCAAGAGATTCTAGGAGGATTTCGCATGGCAAACCCATTCATTTATGAGAACGCTCCGAATCAGTCTGGCTTGGTTATTGACATGATCGAAGTCACTGCGAGCGATAGCACTGATAATGTCGGCAGCGGCAACATTGCAATCGGCTTGTACATCGAGACGGGCGGTGATGTTGTGTTCTTAAACAAGGACGGCAACGAGCGCACTGTGACTGTTCCAGACTTCCACACTCTGACTTGTTCAGTTAAGCGTGTTAAGTCTACTGGAACCACAGCAACTGGCATTCACGCACTGGTAGTCTAAGACATGGCAACGATAACTCACAAACAGGGCGACACGCTTGAGTGGGTTATTTCGCTCACTGAGGGCGGCTCTGCCGTGGATATCTCTAACTGGAGTATCCGAGCGCAGATTCGTCAGAACGACACACTGATTGCGACGTTGAGCGTGACTGTCACTAACGCGAGTGGCGGTGTATTCAGTTTAACAGCATCAAAGACGGCGACAGATAGCTGGGCTGCTGGAACGCATTCCTGCGACATTGAGTTCACTGATGACAATACGGAAGTGTTCTCTACAGAGACTTTCTCAGTGACGATCATCGAGGATATCTCGCATGATTAACATCACGTCGCCAACACGTACAGCGTATTCCATATCTATCGAACAAGGGCAGACAGTTTCGGGCACTCTGTCGTTCTCTTCTCGCACAGTCAGCATTGTGCCTAAAGGCGGCGAGACTGTTAGCCTGGTAGAAGCAGTAACAGTCGATGGTGCTATACAGAATCAGCCCAAGGAGTCTAACTAATGGCTGTCAATATCGGTATTAACATTCAGCGAAGTCCTAACCGTATCAGTCAAGAGCTTAGAGACGCTGCGGTGCTGGGCAAGTTCCCCAAGCTATTCTTAGACTTCAAAGATGAGTATTACCTAGCCAACGGCGGCAGTAAGACATTCGCTAATGCAGTCACCCACGCCCGTGCTGGCAATGCCACTATGACTGACGGCTATGGGCCTGAGCTTGTGACTAATGGCTCATTCGACAGCGGCATAGACAACTGGACAGCAATTAACGCGACACTTAGCCATGTCAAATTTGCAGGCAGAGATAATGTTATTTCGGTAGCAGATAATGGCGGTTTTTCACAGGCGGCACAAACCATAACCACAGTCGCAGGTAAAACCTATTTATTTTCGGTGAAAGTAAATAACAACAATATAAACGACAACGGCACTTTGCAGGTTTTTGACGGAGCGGCATCGGCTGGAAATGGTGATATTGTTGTCTACACAGATGCGGAGCCACCACAATCATCTGCTTGGCAAACTTTTGAAATTGCTTTCGTCGCAACGAGTTCAAGCACGTCAATTACGCTAGGTTCTAATTCTGCTAACACTGCTTACTTTGACAACGTAAGCGTCCGAGAGATGCCTGTCATCAAATGGGCACCGCATAATCTCTGCCGAAACAGTGAGGATGCCACTCAGTCCAACTTTTTTAAGAGCAATGTAACAGTAACGTCGGCTAGTAGTGTGACGGCACCAAACGGCACAACAGGAGTAAGTCAATATGCTTTTGCTGGCGCGGCTTCAGATAACGTCTATATCACTGATGGCGGTTCAGATATTCGTGGTGGTGTTACAGGCACCTTTGCCGTGTTTGCCAAAGCAGTATCAAGTGCTACGACTATTAGAATGCGTATTTGGGACAACGGCACGACAGGCGCACAATATGTAGATAAGTCTGTAAGCGCAGATGATTGGACGCTGTTAACTCACGAAGCAACAACTTCTTCAAACTCTACGACAGCCAACTTTGCAATTTACAACAATTCATCTGGTGATGCGTCTGATATTTACGTTTGGGGGTTCCACATTTTCCGCTCTGACTTAGGCGGCATGGTAGACAACCCTGATCAGCCATCCTCAAGAGCGTCATACGTCCCTACAACGTCAGCGGCTAAGTATCTTCCACGAATAGGCCACCACGTCTACAACGGCTCTGCATGGGTTAACGAGGGCGTACTGGCTGAGTCTGAGGCTAGGACTAATCTTTTTCATTATTCGCATGACTTTAGTAATTCTTACTGGGCTAAGTCGGAACTCACTGCCACAGCAAATGAAGGTGTTGCCCCTGATGGAACCGACACGGCTTTTAAGCTGGTTGAAAGCAGTACGTCTAGCACATCGAGACACGTCACACGCGGCGGCGGTACGTTAGCTAACTCAACCGAATACACAGCGGCGGTTTACTTAAAGAAAGGCACAAGAACAAAAGCCAAGATTAACGTATTTACTGGGGCGGCTAGTCACACGGGCAAGTACGACATTGAAAATGGCACAGTAGAGTCTAGTGCTGGCGCTGACGCGGCGACTATTGAGGACGTTGGTAACGGTTGGTTCAGATGCAGTATCACGACAACAACTGCTTCAACTGGAAACCCTAATATTGCTTTCGGTATGTTGCCTGATGATTATAGTGTGACATACGACGGTGACGGCTCATCTTACATTTACGCATGGGGCGCTACACTAGAGGCATCGCCAACACGCTCAAGTTATATACCGACAGTCGGAGCGGCCACAGTAACCAGAGCGGCAGAAACCTTCACTATCCCATCAGCTAACCTACCGTGGCCTACGCCGCAGTACATTGGCTCTGAGTTGGTGACTAATGGGACGTTCGACACAGACACTACAGGCTGGACAGGAGCTTTGGGCGCTACGTTGAGCATCGTTAGTGGTGCTTTGCGGGTAACAGAGGACGGTTCAGATGGATCTACTTCGAGAGCCTATCAAGCGATTACAACAGAAGTTGGCAAAGTTTATCGCGTCTCTGTTGATTACGTAGGCGGCACAGGAGGCTCTGGTGAAGTTTATATAAACACCAGTACTAACTTCGGCGGTGCTATTGTCTCTGATACTACGATAGTTGCTGGCACAACCTCTACGCTTTCGTTTGTGGCTACGGCAACAACAACCTATATATTATTAGGTGCTGGCCCTGCTTCTGAGTATAACGACTACGACAACGTCAGCGTCCGCGAGATTAACCCCCTGTCTGTCTCTATCGGCATGGAAGGTAGGGTGACTTATGCTGATGACGGTGCGACGGTTTCTTCTAATGCGGCATCTGGTACTGCATTGCCGTTCAGATGGAGGGCAGGTGGTTTAAATTATATTACACACGTTTTATCAACAGAAACCACGAACGTAGGCACAATATGGTTTATGCAGGAAGACGGAGGGACGTTTGATTATGTTCTTGCTACGGATGAATACTCCCCAGACATCCTAGTCCCATTTAACGTCGCTAGTCGCCACGGCTCTACGTTCATCAACGGCGCAGTAGACGGTGTAGCACTAACAGCCGACACAACCCCTACGGCTCTCCCTGATCTCTCTAGCACTGACTTAGAGCTAGCCTATGACTACATGGGAACAGTCTCAGAATTCCGTGTATGGGACAAAGACATTACTGATGCTGGGCTTGTCGAAGCAACCAATCCTGAATTAGAGCCATCCCTGTCGTTAGAATTCTCAGGCAGCGGTACAAACAGCTACGTTATTAATGACTGGAGTGAGTAATGGGAACAAAGACGTATAACAACTACCAGGATTTAATTACATTCAGTCGAGCTAGTTCAGGCTATGCGCTGCGCCCTGTTACCTATGGTAGTGAGCTTGTAACTAATGGAACTTTTGATAGTGATGTCACTAGCTGGCCTGTCAGCAGCGGCACATTCGTAACTGATAACTCTGATCCATACGAAGGCGATAATTCCGCTCTTTTAACGGCGAGCGCAGGCGCAGGGCGAGCAGTGCAAAATCTTACGACTGAAGTAGGTAAGCTCTATCATTTATCTTGCTTTGTGAAATACAACAGCGGTGACTCTGGCTCTGTCGAGATCTTTGAGGTAGTAGAAAATAATTCTAAAACACTCGTTACTAGCAGTGATACGGATTGGAGGCAACTTAGCTATAACTTTGTTGCAACTTCTACCACAAGCCAAATACGAATTCGAGAAAGAGGAGTGAACGACAACGCTTCGTTTTTTATAGATAACGTATCCGTCAAAGAAGTCACCTTTGATGAAGTAGGCGGGAGACTAACCTTATTCGAGCATCCAAATAATATCCCGCGCATCGAGTATGCCCTGAACGATAGTAAAGAGCGTTTTGAAGGCATCGACGATCAGATATTGAAAGCAGTAGTAGGCACAGAGCCACAAGCGACAGAATTTGATGTTCTTGTGAATGGCCAAAAAATTGGCGACATTACAAACAACGGTGATGTTAGCGCGTTTGATGCGAGCCAATACCTTAGTTGGCTTACTGGTACTCTAACTAATCAAACCTACATTGATTACATCGAAGACGTTCTGAATCCCTACATCGAAGCTAATCTCGATAAATACATTCTGCCCTATCCCGAGGGTGTAGACAGGCGCGGGCTTCTTATTGAGGGAGCTAAAACCAATTTAATTGCTAATAGCGATTTCGATGCTGGTGTTTCTCAGTCTGCCGTAACAATTACACCTCGTGCATCAGAAAGCCCAGATGGTTTACAAAACGCAACGAGTTTAAATATCACATCAAGCGGTGCTTTTGCTTACTTTACTGTCAGTGTAACTGCTGGAACTGAGTACACTTGGAGTTGGTTCGCTAAGTTGGGAACCGCCACGGCTCATGTCTACGCTGTATACGATGTGACAAATGCCGCATTTGTTTCAAGAGATCAATATACGCTCACCAACGGCGAAAACTATGGTAGAGGCTGGTATCGACACTCTGAAACATTCACTGCGCCTAGTGGATGCACAGAGGTTCGCGTTTATGCGGTAAGAGCAACAGATGACAACGGCGGTGTAGCTGGAGCGCAGGGAACGACGTTTGTCTGGGGAGGTCAGGTTGAGGCCGCTGGCTTTGCGTCATCGATAATTAGGACTACAGGAAGCTCGGCAACACGCTCTGCTGATGTTCCAACTATTAACACAAGCGAGTTTGGATTTAACGCTAAAAACTTCACAGTGCTTTGCGAATGGGACACCATTATTCCAGCTCCTGTGCAATGGGATAGCTTTAACAGAATTGTGGGTATTAGCGATGCAGGCGGCACAGAAAATGTATCTCTAATTGGTAGTCAAGGAAATGCCTCTGTTTACGGCGTAGTTTATGCAGATGGTGCGCATCAATTATCATATTTCGCATTCCAAACAGACGGCAATCCAGAAAAAACAGCTTTTAGAGTCGGTACGGATACTTTTTTGATAGCAAATGATGGAACGCTGCTAACAGAAGACACGAGCGTTAATATGCCTACCTTGCTAGATCGCATGGGTATCGGCATAAATGGCGGAAACCTAACTCAACACCTTAATGGCTATTTAAAATCAATCAAATACTACCCACGTCGCCTGACTAACGCACAACTACAGGACATCACATCATGACAGAAGAAGTAATCGAAGAAGTAATCGACGCGCCAAAGGTAG
>Ga0213866_10001101_pt1 | contig 20420 bp, 20 predicted proteins | sample PICome_11_FD_160079 | JGI IMG/M metagenome (GOLD analysis project Ga0213866, IMG submission 160079) | Coastal seawater microbial communities near Pivers Island, North Carolina, United States - PICO284 | ecosystem: Environmental > Aquatic > Marine > Coastal | place: USA: North Carolina...
ATCGTATTGGAACTTCTTGGGACGTTCAATCTCAAAGATATACCGGAATGCGTGTCGTCAAGGTTTCCAAGAGGGAACTTGATGTTGAGGAGGTCTTCTATGTGCGCCCTGTGGGGTTCTACACCAACCGTAAGGGTAAGAAGTATGAATGGACCGAAGAACACCGCCAACGCAAGTTAGGGAGGATTCTAAGCGAGTGTGACGAGTATGCTGAGTACTACGAGCAGGGTATGTGTGAGGAACATATACGAGATTATCTTCCGCAGGCAATTCGGCAGAACTTCGTGGTTTCTTTTAATCTTCGTTCTGTTCTTCACTTTATGGACCTTCGCTCAAAACTTGATGCTCAGCTTGAGATTCAGGCATTATGTGATGCATTTGTCCCCGAACTTAAATCTTGGTCTCCAAATGTCTGGGAATATTATGAGGAAAAAAGACTACATAAAGCACGATTAAGTCCCTGAAGTATTATGAAAACTTACTGTCTAAAAGATCATTTCACTGGTCTTATTTTTAAAGTATTTGTTTCTGAAGAGGATTTACAAAAGTTTTTAAAAGGAAATCCTGATATTGATGAGTGTATTGATTGCATTGAGTGTGATGACGCACCTTCAATAACATTGGAATAAATAATAACAGCGCAATAGAGGTGTAAATTTTGGCGATATATCCAATAGTTCATAAAGAAACTGGAGAGAAAAAAGAAGTTGAAATGAGTGTTCATGATATTCAACAATGGTACGTAGACAATCCTAAGTGGCGAAGGGATTGGTCGGAAGGATGTGCAAGTCCTGGAGAAGTTGGTGAGTGGCAATCAAAACTTGTCAATAAACATCCAGGGTGGAATGAAATTTTAAAAACTGCTTCCAAGTCTCCAGGATCAAGAGTAAAACCTATTTAAAATATATGGCACGAAGAAGAAGAGAGGAACAACCAATCGGCGTTGGACTTACTATAAAACAGACAAAACGTAGAAAACCAATCAATAGTGATTCATTGAGAGAAATTGAACCTCTCACCGAAAATCAAAAACTGTTATTTAAGTATTATAGCGAAGAAAAAAATATTTTTGCCCATGGTGTTCCTGGTTCCGGAAAAACATTTATTTTACTTTATAATGCACTTAAAGAAGTTCTTAATGAAAGAACACCTTATGAAAAAATTTATATTGTGAGATCTCTTGTTCAAACCAGAGAAATTGGTTTTCTTCCTGGATCAGAAGATGATAAAAAATCTTTATTCGAAATACCATATAAAAATATGGTAAGATATATGTTTGAGTTGCCAACAGATGCTGACTTTGAAATGCTTTATGGTAATTTAAAGGCACAAGGAAGCATTAGTTTTTGGTGTACTTCTTTTATTCGTGGTGTCACTCTCGACAATGCAATCATTATTGTTGATGAAGCACAGAACTGCTCTGCACACGAATGTTTTTCTGTAATCTCTAGATGTGGTCTTAATACTAAAATTATGTTTTCGGGAGATATTGAACAAAGTGATTTAACGAGAATGAGTGAAAAAAATGGAATTATTGATTTTATTCGTGTGATAAATGTTATGCCTTCGTTTGAAAAAATTGAATTTGAGGTCAATGATATTGTCCGTTCACCACTGGTTAAAGAGTTTGTAATTGCTAAAAAATCTTTGGGACTATAGTATAAAATGTCGTTTATTCATCATAATTATCTGGGTGATCTTGAATTAGAATGTAAGACTACGGATAGTATTCGTCTCTACAATCTACCCAGCGGGCAATGGGTTCCTTCTATTACTTCTGTAACTTCTTTCTACAATCGTGAGATTTTTGTTAAGTGGAGAAAGAGAGTTGGTCTTGAGGAAGCAAACCGTATTACTAAAAGAGCAACTGCAAGAGGGACTGATTTTCACCAAGTATGTCAAGATTATCTTGAAAATAAAGAGTTGGATTGGAATAATTATCAACCACTCTCAAAGTTTATGTTCTATCATGCAAAACCAGAATTAGATAAAATTAATAATATTCATGCGATTGAAAGAACTCTTTATTCTGAATATCTAGGACTTGCCGGTCGTGTTGATTGTATTGGGGAGTATGATGGTGAACTTGCAATAATTGACTTCAAGACCTCTGAAAAAATTAAACCTGAAGAATGGCTTGAAAATTACTTCGTTCAAGAAATGTTTTATGCTGCTGCTTATTACGAATTAACAAAAATTCCTCCAGTGAAATTAATTACTATTATGGTAACTCCGAGTGGAGAAATCAAAGTATTTGACAAAAGAAACAAAAGCGACTATATTAAATTATTAGTTCGATACATAAAAGAATTTGTACATCACAATACTAGGCAAGATGGAAAATGAATTAGAGAAAGTTTTAGAGAGTAAATTTTTCTGCCCATCAAGATTTGCACAAGAAATTGAAAGTCTTGTAACGGAACAGAAAACTAGTTATATTGATGCTATAGTAAATTTTTGTGAGCAAAATAATATTGATTTAGAATCAGTTCCCAAACTAATCTCTAAACCACTTAAAGAAAAACTTAAGTGTGAAGCAACTGAACTTAACTTCTTGAAAAGGAGTTCTCGCGCAAAATTACCTCTTTAATGAATGATGCCATACGATGCCTACCAAAAATATCTTGCCCTAAAGCGTCATTTTGTAAATAATGATTATGATTATTTCACCTACAATGGAAAAGTAAGAGCAACTGTTCAATCTTTCTATAAACGGAAAGACAGAATGTGGTTCGAAAAAGTTTCAAGACAAAAGACGGATCAAGAAGTAGAAGAATTTTTTGTTGCAAACTTTACCTCTTGTAAGGATCCAGAAACATTATGGATCGGTGAGATAATAAAAGAAGGTGAGGAAAGATATAAGAACTGGCAGAAAAAAGTTCAGTCTCTTTCTTATCTATTCAAAGAAGAATCGCAACTTTTGTTTGAAGAACATAAATTTGAAGAGGTTTTTGAATGTTCGAAAGGACATCCTCCATTATTAAAAAAATTTCTTTCTGGTAAAGTTAGTTTAGAGACTTTGGTAATCTACGATAAAATCTTTATGTTTAGAAAAAACTTCGATAAGAAACTACGAGATCCAGTGTGGGAAACCGTAAGCCGTAGAATTAAAAAGTACTCACCCTTCATACATATTGAGGTATTTCACTTTAGAAAAATCTTGAAAGAAATAGTTCTGGGGGAAAGATGAGTTTTTTCGATTCTGAAATGGTTAGAGCAGAGATGACCGAAATTGCTGAACTTCAAGAAGAAGTTTATGGAAGTGTATTTAAGTTTCCTTCAATGACCAAGGAAGACAAGATACGACATGTTGATCTTTTGGAAAGACTTTTATACAAACAAAAAGTCCTTTATACGAGAATGAGTTTATCTGATGACCCAGAAGCACAAGAAATGAAAGAAAAAATTACTCATTCTGCTGTAATGATGGGTATGCCCCCTGGAACTGATATGAATATTATTTTGAATAATATGACAAAAATGCTTGAGATTATGAAAGAACAGATTGACAATACTGGTTTCGACCTGTAGAATATGTGTGGGCTGGACGATCCCTTAAGCAAAGTCGCAAAAGCCAAATCCTACAAATACGAGGTAATCTAAATGTCATTCGAAAATTTAAAAAAGCAATCTAGCATTGGTTCTCTCACTGCTAAACTTATTAAAGAAGTTGAAAAGATGAGTACAACTACTTCTAGTACTGATGAGCGTCTCTGGAAACCATCTATGGATAAAGGAGGGTCCGGTTCCGCAATCATCCGCTTTCTACCTGCTCCAGAAGGTGAAGAACTTCCCTGGGCAAAGATGTACTCACATGCCTTCCAAGGTGTTGGTGGGTGGTATATAGAAAACAGTCTCACTACTATTGGTGGTAAGGACCCACTTGGTGAATATAATCGTGAACTGTGGAACACGGGATCTGAAACAAATAAAGAAATTGTTCGTAAGCAAAAACGTAAATTAAACTATTATTCTAATATTTACGTCATAAAAGATCCTGCAAATCCTGAAAACGAAGGTAAAGTCTTCTTGTTTAAATATGGCAAGAAAATCTTCGATAAGATTATGGAAGCAATGCAACCTGAATTTGAAGATGAGACTCCTATCAATCCCTTTGACTTCTGGCAAGGTGCAAACTTCAAACTGAAGATTGTAAAAAAAGATGGTTATTGGAACTACGACAAATCGGAGTTTGATCGTGTAGCACCTCTGCTGGACGATGATGATGCTATGGAAGCAATCTGGAAGAAAGAATATTCACTGACTGCAATTACTGCACCTGATCAATTCAAGTCTTATGAAGAACTTGAGCGTCGTATGAATATGGTGCTGGGGCAGAAAACTTCTCCTACTCAATCTCGCGCAGTTGTTGAGCAAGAAGACGAATATGAATCATATACCCAAATTCCTACTGTAGAAAGTCGTGTAGTAGAAGAACTAGAGCAGTCTTATGCTCGCTCTAAATCTCCTACACTTCCTGTAATTAATAGTGCAGATGACGATGACGATACGGACGATGCCCTTGCATACTTCTCAAAGTTGGCTGAATAATTAAGAGTAGAGACGTATATTGTCTCCGCGTTTTAAGGTGTCGCTCAGATTTTGGGAGGCGCCTTCTTTATATGCCATAATTTCCTCCATATCATTAAGAATAATTCCTAAGTAGTTTTGTTTCAAAATAAAAATATTTCTTTTATTATTTTCTATTTTTTCTTCATATTCATAATTCGTAATTGGAATTGTAATTTTTGGACTTTTAAATTCTGGACCCAAATTTACTTGTTGATCAATGAAAAAATCATAAAATGATATTGAATAGTTTTCTTCTACTTTAAGATTAGAAGGAACTATCGTGACCCCTTGACTGTTTTTAATTTCTTGAGTTTCATAATGATGGATTCCATTATAAAGAATATCATAATCACCATACTTATCTAAAAGAAATCTATCAAAATCAGTCTGTGGCAATGGCCACTCTGTTTGTATATTCAAAATATTATTGGATAGTAAAATAATCCAGTCTAAAGTTGCATCACCATAGACTTCCAAAGCAACATTATCCGGTCTATTATTTCCTATAATTTTATATTTTTCAAAAAATGATAGATTCTTGAAAATATCATCACGTATTTTTCCTTTCTTAAAAAGATTTTTTACTATAGTATAGTCTCCAATTTTAGCATCCGGAAGTCTACTAACATAATCAAAATCTGGAAGATAACTGAAGTAATTTGCCATTTTAGAAACCTATGTTATCGTAGTCTAGTCCATATTCATCATCAAAAATAGGTTCAAGTTCCTGAAACTGTAAAGATAACCTATATGCTGTCATTGAGTTTTCTTTTCCACCATAAGTCATATAAGTTCCATCTGGAGTATAATCTACAGAACAAGAAACAAGAGCACATTCCTTAAATCTATTCAAATATGGTTGTGCTTTTTTTCCTGTTATATATGAAATTGCAAAAGTATGAGGTGCTTTTAGAAGTAATGAAGTGTCGCTTCTTTTTACTGACATTGATTGTTTAAATGTACGAATAATTTTTCTAACTCTGATTGCTTCATCCTCACCTCTTGGATAGAAAGAAAACGTGAAGTTAAAACTTCTTAAACTTGGTCCACTAAAAAGAAGTTCTAAATTGTTGTTTGATACTACCCCAAAAGCCCTTCCCGCAACGTTAGCACCTTGTGTGGCTATTTTTGTAAATGCGGATTTTACTAAAGTTCCTAAATCTCCTTCTGCTCCTTTTGCTTTATTTAATGTATTATCTATTGCTGCACCAGCACCATCAACTCCATTATCAAAAAATCCTAAAGCAACTTTAGAAGCTTCTGCTTGTAGAACATTAAGAGTGTCATCATTCCAACCAACACTATTTGTATCACTAATTCCTGCTGGTATTGGAAGAATTATATTTCCAATTGAAGTTGATCCTTTTATGATGGGTATTCCACTTTCTAAAGTAACAACTCTTGATTTGCTACTTCCAAACTGAGTAGAGGATTGATTCTGTTTTGCTAAAGATGGTGAATATTTTAAAATTGTAAATTTTATAACATCTTGTAATTCAGAACTTAATTTTAAAGGATAAATTAAATCATCGTCATATTTTTCTCTTGTTCCAGATCTATATTTATTTTCTTGATTAAATGCAGATTTTTCTTCTGGTGTTGATGGCGATGCTTTTTGACTTTCATCAGCATTTGGAGATGTTATTGCTTTATTAGGATTTTCTGCATTAGCATTTATCAGTTTCTGTTTCTCTGCAGGTGGATTATTACCATATGGATTCTGTGATTGAACTTGTTGTTTATATGCTTGTCTTTCTGGTGAGTTTGGATTACTAAATGCGGTTTTTTCTGTTGCTGTCGCGCCACTTTCAAATGTACGAGTTGACTTACCAGTGCTTGTCGTATTAACGGATGATACTGGTACTCCGTTATTTCCCTGAGCATCAGTTCTAAATGTAGTCGATTTTAAAGACCCATCAGTATTAGTTGTAACTGATGTAGTATAGAAATTACTTCCCACTTTAGATGGTTTGCTAGTCGTTGTTGCCATCAAACACTAAGAGTTTTATTTATTTAGTAGAAATTTTCCATACTGTAATGAGTTTAACTCATCTAGTTCTTCATATTTTACAATATGAAGTTGTCCTGCAACTTCATTCCATGTATAATTTCTATACTTTCTCCAATGAAAATTAATTCCTATAAATCCCCATCTTTTAATTTCTGTACAAGCAATCAAAGGATGTTGATCATATTCTAATCCTGGCGTTTTCGCATTATAAACAAATGTATAAAACTTTCCAACCTCAGGTATCATTACCACATCTTTAAAAATATCTAATATGATGAGCATTAAATCTTCAGGATCTTTAATTCCTGAAGATTTAATTCTTTTTTTAAGTTCTTTAACTCTTGGCGTTGAACCTGAATTGATATACTGCCCAAAACCTTCTGCCATTATTTAATTCCTAATTCTTGCTCGGTGATTACGCGGAATTTGATTAGATGATCATCACACCATTCCTGAATTGATTTCCACTTGGATTGATTCACTGCATAAGTATTTACTTCATTAATGTATGTCTTATTTTTCTTTTTTCCTTGTACGGGGGGAATGGTTTGTCGTTTTGGTTTTATTTCTATTACATACTTTTGTACTTTTGCATTACTTTCTAATACTTCAATAATAAAATCTGGAAAATATCTACATACTTTTTGTTTCACTGGGTTATAATAAGGTATACAGAACTCTTCAGATCCATAACGAATAATATTAGGAGATCTATCACACCACTGCATAAACTTAAGTTCCCAACTACTACGATAGATTATATTTTGAACATCTCCAATATATTTTTTTGGATTCTGTGGATGAAATCTTCCTTGATGATATTTTGAATCTCTTGGCATTTTCTTTATTTTTGATTATACATAATATATCAATAAAAGTATTTATAAATGCCTTCCGCAAAGAGCATTGCTGACATTAAATCGGCACTTTTAAATCCAGCAACAACTTCTCATTTTGAAGTTACTATTGATGCACCATCTGGATTAAAAGACAAATATCTCAGTCAAAATGGAGTTAAATTTGGTACAAATCAGGGAAAATTAAATCTTCTTTGTTCTGATGCCTTACTTCCAGGTTCTACTTTTACAACTCATGATATTACTGGTGATTACTATGGATCAATTCATAGACACGCATATAGGAGATTGTATGATGATAGAATTGATTTGAGTTTTTATGTTAATGCTGAAGATTATTTACCAATTAGATTTTTTGAAGTATGGATGAAGTATATTGCAGGAGAACAAATTGCTTCTAGTGAAAGTGGTCGTTCGGGTGTTAAAGAAGAAAATTATTTTTATAGAATGAATTATCCTGATCAGTATATTTTAAAACAAGGACTTACGGTCACAAAGTTTGAAAGAAGTAGTCTTGGTGGTGCTAAAGGTATTAGAGGAGGTACATTAACTTATAATTTTGTGAATGTATTTCCAATTGCTTTAAATTCTATGCCAGTATCATATGATACTTCTTCCTTGCTAAAGTGTACTGTTTCTCTTTCATACATTAGATATTATGTGACACCACCACAAGTTCCAACTGCACCACCAGAAACTACATCAACTCAAAATTTTAATCTTACCACAGACCAATTAGCTGCAATAAATTCACAAGCATTTAATCCTAATATTGATTTAACGTCGGTGTTAGGAACTAGAACTACAACGGGTGGAGTTAATTTTAATTCTGCTGCCGCTTCTGGAAATTCTATTAGCGTACAGGATGCATACTCTGGAAATTTTAATCTCAATGTTTAGAGATAAATAATCACACCTAAGATTATTATAGGATATTATGCCGCTTCCTCGAATTTCTACACCAACTTATGAACTTGAGTTGCCATCATCTGGACAGACAATCAAATACAGACCTTTTCTAGTTAAAGAAGAAAAACTTTTAGTCATTGCTTTGGAAAGTGAGGACACAAAGCAAATCACTAATGCTATTAAGGTTGTAATCAAGAACTGTATTTCTACAAAAGATGTTAAAGTTGAAACTTTACCAACATTCGATATTGAATATCTTTTCTTAAATATTAGAGGAAAGTCTGTTGGTGAACAAGTAGATGTTAATATCATTTGTCCAGATGATAATGAAACTAATGTAAGTGTGAGTATTAATTTAGATGATATTAAAGTTGTAAAAAATGAAGAGCATACTAATAAAATTAAAGTAGATAAAAGTATTATGATGGAAATGAAATATCCATCACTTGAACAGTTTATTAAAAACAACTTTGATTTCAATAATGAAAATGCAATGGAACAATCTTTCGATTTAATTTCAACTTGTATCGATAAAATTTATACTCAAGATGAAGTGTGGTCTACTGCAGATGTAACCAAAAAAGAACTCACTGAATTTTTGGAATCTATGAATTCTTCACAGTTCAAAGAAATTGAAAAGTTCTTTGAAACAATGCCAAAACTTTCGCATAAAATTTCTGTTATAAATCCAAAAACTAAAGTAGAAAACGAAGTTGTTTTAGAAGGGTTAGCCAGTTTTTTCGCATAGGGATGGTCCATATGGATCTTGAAAGTTATTATAGATTAAACTTTGCGTTGATGCAGTACCATAAATATTCATTGTGGGAAATTGAAAATATGATACCTTGGGAAAGAGACATCTATGTTGGATTATTGCAGCAACATCTTGAAGAGGAACAATTGAAGCAGCAACAAAAAACAAATTTTTAATAACCAAATAGAATGGCAGTCAATCAACAAAAACTTTTAGGGAAAACAACTTCAGTTCAATCTACTAAAGTTGCTCCACAACAACAGTTAATTGCTGCTCCTGCAGATACTGCAGCTCTTCAAGATATATCAAAATCATTAACAAGAATTTTACAACTTTTAACTCAACAAAATACTCAAGTCACTAACGAAGCAAATCAAGAAAGAAAGAATCAAGAAGTAGCAAGAAGAAAAAAAATAGAACTGGGTTTAGAAGGTTCATTTGCTGTGGTTAAAAATGCAACTCAGGCAATTGTTGCTCCAGTAAAAAATATATTAGATCAAATTATACAATTTTTTGTTACTCTGTTTTTGGGAAAAGCACTATTAAACCTAATTAATTGGTTTGCAAATCCGGAAAATCAAAGTAAAGTTAGATCTATTGCCAGATTTTTAAGAGACTGGTGGCCAAGTCTAATTGCAGGATACATTCTTTTTGGAACTGGATTTGGTAGGGCTGTAAGAAGTCTTGTTGGAATTGCTGCTCGAAGTGTAAGGTTTCTTGGTACAGTAGCATTAAATCTTACTGGTGCTATTGCAAAAGCAATTGGATTAAAGAAAGCAGGCACTGCATTATCTGCTCTTGGTGGTAGGGGTGGTGGATTAAAAGGAATTCTTGCTAAGTTAGTTGTTGGAGGTGCTGTCGCTGCTGGTGGAGCAGTGATTGCAAAAAATATGATGGAGGGTGGTGAAGAAGGAGCACCACAAATTGAAGTTCCACCAGCACCAGCACTTCCAATAGCAGAAGCATTTGGTGGTGGACTGATTGATTTTAAGACTATGCTTGCAGCATCTGGTGGGCAAGTTGATTCTAAGTTAGGTATTCTTACACAACTTTTTGGATCTGGTGGATTTGCAAGTTTACTTCATGGATTTCCTGGTATTGTATCAGGACCTAAAGGAATAGATAAGGTTCCTGCAATGCTTACTGATGGCGAGTTTGTAATGTCTCGTGGAGCAGTACAAAAGTTTGGCGTGAATACTCTTGAGAGTATGAATGCTGCTGGAGGTGGAACAAATAGACCAAAAATAGTAAATAGAAAAATTTATGCGGAGGGTGGTGGATTTATTGGAAAAGCATCTCATCATATAAAAGAAGATGAAGCCTTATCTTCACTTACAAAAGGGGAAAATGATTTTATTAAACCTGGTGGACAAAGTGTCCTTAGTTCAAAACCCTGGAGTTCAGTTAAATCAAATACTCCTCTTTATTCTTATGGGGACAAATATAAAATTCCCACTATAGGATGGGGATCAACTTATTATGATAGTATTCTAAATGGGAAAAATCCTGTTAAAAGTGGAGATAGCATTACAAGATCACGAGCAGATAGTATTTTAAATGTTAATATTTTAAATCTTGCAAAAGAATATAGTAAAAAAATTCCAACATGGAATAAGATGAGTGACAACCAAAAGGCAGGAATTCTATTGGTTGGATATAATGCACCAAATGGGCCTATTGGAGCATACCCAAATCTTACAGATGCATTAAAAACGGGTAATATGTTATCTGCCGCAGAACATGCAGTAAAGAGACGTGGACCGAGCGCATCAAGACTTTCTCTTGAAAAAAAGTTAATATTAGATGGGCCAAAAAATTTATCAAAAGTTAATGTGCAAAAAACTGATTCTAAACCAAAAGAGAAAACAAAATCATCCGGTTTACTTGATAATATTTTCGGCGGTATTAATAAATTTATTTTTGGGGACAAAAAATCAAATCTGCCTGCATTTTTTGGTGGTGGATTGGTAAGAGGTAAAGAAGGAATTGATAATGTTCCTGCTATGTTAACTCGTAATGAGTTTGTAATGTCTCCAGGTGCAGTACAAGAGTTTGGCGTGAATACTCTTGAGAGTATGAATGCTGCTGGAGGTGGAACAAATAGACCTAAAAATGCAACTCCACGGAGATTTAATGAATCTGTAAAATCAGTATCCTCTGCAAATATTGTAAAGACTCCACCAAAACAAAAACCAATTACACCCACACCAAAACCAGCACCAAAAGTAATTAGTAGACCACCAGTTGCTGGTGGTGGAATGGGTGGAGCAAGAGGTGGTGGTGCAAAACCATTCATTCCATCACTTCCTTCTGGTAAATCAAATTCAAAAACGGCGAAGCAATTAGGAATTAAATAATGGCACCAATAGTTTCTCCTTTAACCGGTACTTTAAAATCTATAAAAACACAGTTTATCAGTAAAGAGAAACTGTTAAAATCTACCTTAAATGTTCAGCAAAAAAGAATCAATTTAAAAAGAAGTAATGCCGAAAGAGAAAGATTTATAAATTATGAAAAAGTTCTAGAGAGACCTCTGGCATTTTTAGGAAAACCTATAAGATCAGTTGCTAAAAGACTAGGATTTCTTGATGCTCTCAAAAATTTTATAGTAAATGTATTACTTGGTTTTTTTGCTTTAAGATTACTGAAGTATCTTCCACAATTAAAAAGTGTTTTTATTGGTATTCTAAAGGCAGGTAATTTCATTATAGATGTTGCTGGAAGTATACTTAATGGTCTTGTCACATTTATTGATTATGGATATAAGGGATATGATCACGCAAGAAAGATAGTTGGTAAAATTGGTGGTGATAAGGCAATACAAGGTTTAGATAAAATGACTGGTGAAAGCACCAAGTTAATCAACCAAATGTTGATTGCTGGAATGCTTTTCAGTGATTTCAATATATTTGGTGGGATGAAAAGTGGACAGAGTGTTTTTAATAAAACCGTTGATACGATTAAAGATACTGTATCAACCGAAGTTGCAACTGCCACGGCACAAAGAACTGCTAGTGTAGCAGCAGTTAAGGCAATGGGTCCTCTTGCAGCAGGTGGAGTTGTTGTTGGTGCAGGTTTACTTTTATCTGCTGCGGGAGAAGGAATATTTCAACTCACTAGATGGGTAAAAGGAATAAAATCTATTTCTGGACCTGCATCTTCTCTCTTTAGTATTCCTTTGGGAATTGTTGAAGGTGTTGGAACCATTTTTGATATTCTTGGTGCTCCTTTTAGATATGGTATTGAATTGATTCGCGGTGGATTTATGAAACTTTTTGATGATAAAAGTGGATTAGAAAAACAGGCAACGAATCTTGGTAAGTTTGATGCTAGAGTGAGAGAAAATTTGAGAAGATTTTCTGGACTTTTTTCTCCACTGTTTAAGTTTTTTGGTAAGAATGATATTGCAAAAAAATTACAAACTCCCGGATCTTTTGGGAGTCTTTATGGTGAAAAGGCAGTTAAAGATATGGGATATTATGGTGGTGGGAGAGTTATAAAAGTCAAAAAGTATGCTTCTGGTGGTCCAGTTTTAATTGAAAGAACTGAAGTTAAAGAAATTAATATTGAAAGAACAGAAACATCAAAAAAAAGTGAATTAAATATTGGTTCTTCTATTGGTGGAGAACTTAATTTTGCAAAAGTTTTTCCTGGATCAATTGACGATCCAGGAAGAATGAATCGTTATGAATATATGGGAAATGCTCATGATAGTATTCAAGGTGCTGCAGATATTGGACCTGTAATGGCGCTAACAACCAAGACATTGTTAGGAGATCAGGTTTCAAAAATGGATTATGATAATGCAGGAAGATCTTTATCTGGTTTTATGTTGAGAGGTCTTCAAGATCAAAATCCAGTTGCTTATAATTCTTTATTAAATGTTCTTGATTATAATCAATTTACTGGTGTGATTTCTACTTTTTTAATGAAATCAATGAAAAATCCACTTTCTGGTATCTTAAATCTATTGAGAGATCAGGTTGGTCTCGCACCAGTTCCTGGAGATGCTACTGGAACTGAAGCAGATCCATGTGCCGCTGCTTGTGATACTGGCAGCGGTCAGTCTGTATATGGAGATTCTGTTGATAAGGCAATTCTTGATTTGATTTCATCTGTCGAAGCACAAAGTTATGATACAATGAACGTGTCTAGAGGTGCCACTGCAGGAAAACCAACTCAAATGACAGTTGATTGGTTGGTGGCAAATGCAAATGGTGCGATTGGTCGATACCAACAAATGCCTGAGTATCTTAAAGAGCGTGTAATTGCTGCTGGTGGCAAGGGGAGTGATAAATTTACTCCAGAATTGCAAGACAGGGTAGCATTAAAAATGCTTTATTCAGGTCATGGATTTTCCCGATGGAGAAGTGGACAAATGAGTAATGAAGAGTTTGGTGATCGTCTTTCTGCAACTTGGAGAGGTCTTCCTCATAGGAGTGGTGGAACTTATCCCGACCGATATGCAGGGAGAAACAAAGCACATATATCCAGACCTGCTTTTATGACTCGTTTATCACAAATTAGAGCGGGTGGTGGTAGTACAATCTCCCCAAGTTCTCCTGCAGCAAATGTAGATCCTTGTATTTGCGATCCTGATATTCCCTCTGGAGATCCTGGAGATATTTCTGGAGCTACACAATTAGGTACAGGAACTTTTATTCAAGGAAGTACTGGAGAATCAACCGGACCACACTTTCACATTGGACCAACTGAAATTTATGATCCAAATGGAGATAAGTGGATTGGGAGAAAAACCGAACAAGGAAAAGCATCCTCTAGAGGAGCTGCTTTTCAAACCATTAAAGGGTTTATTAAAAATAAAATTCCAATTACACTCACAAATGCAGGCATTTCTATAAATCCAGGATCTCCTCCAGATGATTCCACAATAAACAAATATATTATTAAAGAACAAGTTGGACATGCGACTAGATCTAGAGGAGGTTCTTGGGGAGGAATCGATCTTGCTGGTGCCGCCGGAATAAGATTTCCTCTTGCAGTTGGACCTGTTGTAAGTAGTGTTCATGGTTTTGGAAATGCTGCAAGAATTCTTGGTACAAATGCTTTTGTTGGGCATGGAGCGACTGGATCAACTGGATCTAGAGAAGGTGGTGGACCAACATTATCTGGAGGCATAAGATTACTTCACAAAGGTGAGTATGTAATTGATAAAGACTCTGTTGATTTATTTGGTGGAATCCCTTTCTATAGTATGATTAATGGTGTTGAGAATGAAAAACAAAGAACAGAAAAATCTTCTCAATTAATGCAACATCTTAGTAAATACACTGGAAGAAAAATAGATCAAAGACCTGAAGTTATTTACGAAGGTGATGAAATTACTTATCTTCCATCTCCTCCAATTTACATACCAGCAGGATCTAGTAGTTTTGGATCTTCTGGTGGTGAGAGTAATTATGAATATGATGTATTGGAACGTTGAATAAGATATGGCATATCAACCACTCAAAAATCCAACTACATTTATTATTAAAAAACAAGTAATTCGTGTTGAAAAACTTGTAGGGCAAAGAAATAAGTTCAAAACTGTTGCACTTAAACAAAAAATAAAACTTCAAGAACTGGGACGCAGAGAACAAGCAGAGAAAAAACTAGAGACAAAAGGAACTGAAAAATTAGTATCAAATAAAATCCAAACTCCTAGACTTGGATTTCTTGACTTCATAAAGAATTTTTTATTTTCTGTTTTATTTGGCGCATTAACTCTTAAGTTATTACCACATTTACCAAAACTTAAAGGACTATTAATTACAACTCTTAAAATTGGTAATTTTGGAATTGAGTTTGCTGGAACCATTTTAAATGCAATGGCAACTTTTATTGATAAGGCATATCAAATAATTGATTTCGGTAAGCAACAGGCAAAAATTTTAGGTGGTGATACTGGTGTAGAAAATTATGAAAAAACATTAGGAATAGCAAATAAAGTAATGAACGGAATGTTCATTGCAGGTATGCTCTTTTCAGATCTGATTGTACTAAAAGCACAAACGGATTCCAATCAATCAACTCTTAATGAAATCGGACAAGAAGTTGTTGAACAAGTAGCAAAAAGACAAGGATTTAGATCTGCTATTCAATCTGTTGCTGGTAAAATTGCTAATATTGCAGGTCGCGCTAATCCAATTCTTCTTGTTGGAACTGCATCTGCTATTTTAGGTGAGTTAGCATTTCAACAAAGAAAGTTTGCTCAAAATTTGGAGAGGCAAGTTGCAGATAAACTCAAAGAAGCACAAGAAGATAAGAATCCTATAACAAGAGCTATCAAACTTAATACATATTCTAATTTTGCTCTTCCTGGACTTAAGTTTTATAATTTTGTTTCTACTGCGATTGGATCATTATTGGATATTATTGGAGCACCATTTAGATATCTTGGTGAATTAATTAATTTTGGTATTATGTCTTTAACTGGTGATGCTAAAGGTATACAAACTCAAAGAGAAAATCTGGGTAAATTTGATGCCAGAGTGAGAGAACAATTTCGCCAACTCACCAATACTTTAAGTTTTGGACTTCTTGCAAAAGAAAAAGGATCTTGGGGAAATATCTATGGAGATGATGCCGCCCAGAAAGGAATGATGAATAGGATGTATGGTGGCGGAAGTGTCAAATCTTTTGGATATGCGGAAGGTGGTTCCGTATCTAGAGGTGGTGAACTAGTTGGTGGTGCTATTGGACGAACCGGAGTTAAAAAATCAGTAGCAAGAACAATTGAGATTCCAGTTTCTCCTTTGAATCCTGGTGCTGATGTTGGCGGATCAACACCTTATATGAATCCTACTACAGGTAAACCCACTGGTATTTCTAATATTGAAACCTTTTTTCCAAATCCAGAGGACTCAAAATATGTAAGTCCTTTTCGATATTTAACAAAATCTTATGGTGTTGCTTCTATTGGTAATTTTATAAAACCATTCTTGCTGGTTCCAATTAAAATCATTATGGGTGATGGATCTGCTTTTTCTAATTCTGTTGCTCTTGCAGCGGCAGTCAATAACTTATTCAATAATATTCTTTCTAATATATTTGTTCCAGGTACAAAAGAAACACTTGCTGATAAAATTGGGGCAGTTGATATTTTGAGTTGGGCAGCAAGAACCATACAAGAAACTATGATGACACCATTGAAAGAGTTGAGGTCTGCATTAATTTCTCAATTTGGTTTGAGATCTGGAACTGGAGATGGGTCAGCAGTTTCACCATCAGCACAAAAAGGTGAAGGTGCTGGAACAAATCCTCTTGCTGAGTTTGCTGGACAAGCACAATTTGTAATTGGTGATAGTATCGCTCACGGATTTGCTGGAAGATCTGGTAATGGTGATAATGGCAGTGATACTCAAGTAGGTCGTAGTTCTGCAAATGTTTTAAAAATACTTCAAGCAAAAGGTGATGCTCTTAAAGGAATGCTCATTGATTTATCAACTGGTATTGCCAACTCTCCAGGAGATCTTGTTTCCGTTGAGGCACAACTTTCATATCTAAAATCGATTGGGGCAAGAGTTCGTGTTCTTGGCGTTTCTAATTCATTTAGTGAAAAGAATGGAAACTTAAATCAAAAGTTAGACCAAATGATAAAGAAATATGGATTTTATTTTTATGGTGGTTATAAAGGAGCAGCGGATGGAGTTGATGGAACTGCAACTGATTATGCTGAATTAAAAACAAAAAGAGATAGAGATGTTGAGGCGGCAGGAAAGGGTGAAGTTTCTTCAGATTATAAAGTTTCTTCTGGTGCGGTTAATCCAAAACTTATATACGATTACTTAAAGAGTTTGGGAGTTTCTCATACACATGCTTTAGGAATACTTGCAAATATTAAAGGAGAAAGTGATTTTGTTCCTGGTGAATCTGAAAGTGGTGGACCTGGAGTTGGTCTCTTCCAGTATTCTGATAATGATAGAAAACTAAAGTTTTTGAGAGCGGTTCCAAATTATAAAACCGACTGGAGGGGACAAATTTCATATGCTGTTAAGGAAGATAGAGCACCAGAGTATCTTGGAATTTCCTTCTCTTCTCCACAAGAATCTGCTGAATGGTGGATGAATAAATGGGAAAGACCTGCTGCTTATGTAAAGTCTGGTAGAAGAACAAAACATAATCAGTTTATTGCTTCTTTTGGGGGTTTAAAACAAGCACTTCATGGTGGTTATATTGACAAAACTCAAGATGTATTAACTCACCCAGGCGAATATGTAATTGATGCTGATTCTGTAAAATTATTTGGAATTAATTTTTATGATATTATTAATCAAACTGAAACAATCACTCAAAGACAAAGAGCATCACAGAGTCTAATGTCTATTTTAAGTCAATATACTGAAGATGGATTTCTAGAAACTGAGCATGACTATACATATAATGTTCCACAGAGTCAAATAGTCATGCTACCACCACAAGTTATTCCTATCGGATCTGGTGGAATTTATAGTGGAAATAATGGTGATGATCCTTCTTATGATTTTACTGAAATATGTTAGGTAAATAGTAGTAAGAAAAAGTTTAAAAGATGTTTAATACTCCAATCACTGCGGCACAATCTAAAGAATTTGACATTAAAAAATGTTTGGTATATTCTAATGATGAAAAAACGCAGGCTGATATAGGAAGTCTTATCACTGACTTATATTATTTTGAGGATGTTTTGAGTCCTAGTATAAAAGTTGATATTATGTTTGCTGATACTGCAACAATCAATAAAGACAATACTTTAAAAACCGCAATGGAAGCCTTACAGTTAGTAGGAACCGAAAAGGTTGAACTTAAATTATCAGATCCGAATGAAAAAGAAATATCAGTTACAGTTTACTCTGATTTTATATCTGCACCATCTAAAGAACCTAGAAAATCTTTGATCACAGTAAATCTTGTTTCTAAAGAACTTATTTTTAATTATAAGACAGTTGTTAATTATAGATTAGATGGAAAAATATCTGATCATGTAACAAAAATACTTAAAGAGACATTCAAAACTAAAAAGAAATTAGATATAGAAGAAACTGTTGGGGAATATAATTATTGTGGAGTTAATCATCATGGATTTGCTACAATTCTAACCATGGCAAGAAAAGCAGTTCCTAATATAAAAAATGCTAAAGGAAATACTGCGGGATTCTTTTTCTTTGAGACATCAGAAGGATTTAAATTTAAGTCTGTTGAAGGATTATTGTCTGAGTATGAGCCTGGTGGTGGAAAGAAAAATTATAAAAGTTTAGTTTATAATGAAACATCTGATGGTAGAGGGACAACCATTCCTCCAGAATATAACGGAAAAATATTAGAATATAATTTAGGTAGCACTGCAGGAAGTGTTCAATCAAAACTACAGATTGGAACTTACTCAACTAGAACAGTATTGTTTGATCCTTTTAATTGTTATTATGAAGTAGTAACTCCAAATACTCAAGGAGAGAGTGCAGAATTGGGATCAGAAAAAAATCTCCAAACAGCAGGTAAAAACTTACCAAAATATAACAAAGAATTTAATGTTGAAGGAAAAAATAAAGATTATACCAGAACTCAATATATGATAATAGATAAAGGAACTCTTCCTACTGGTAATACAAAACAACAAATTGAAAAGTCAAAACAAGAAAACTTTGATCCAAAAAATATACTAAGTCAATCAACAATGAGATATAATCAGTTTTTTTCTGCTGCCGTTGAAATTACCATTACTGGTGATTTTAGTTTACATGCTGGAGATTATATTTTAATTGATGTACCACAAAATAATCCAGAAGATAGAAATTCCATGGATAAACAATTGGGTGGATATTATGTTATTGCTAAATTGTGTCATTATATTAGTCTAAGATTTGGTGGATATACTAAGTTAACTTTGAGTAGAGATTCTATTGGAAGAAAAGGATCTCCAACAAATCCAATCTAAATAACTAATATTACAGTACACACCATTATGGATAGAGCACAAAACTATATTGGACAAGATAAAAAAGAAGAATTAAAATCGCTTGAGAAATCTATTGGAATACCCTCTCAAGATAAACTTGTTCCAACTCCATTAGAATTATACTGTGATGCTCATCCTGATGCTATTGAATGTAAAATATATGAGGTTTAACAATTAATGGAAGGTGGATCTCTTTTTAACTCTGGGTTTCTTGGTGCAAGTTTTAATTGGTGGGTAGGTCAAATTGCCGATGATGCAACTTGGCGTGATAATATACTACCCGGAAAGTTTGAAAGTGCAGATCAAATTCCTGGATGGGGTAGAAGATATAAGGTAAGAATTATAGGTCTTCACGATCAAGGAGAAACTGAAATACCATCAGATCAACTTCCTTGGGCACAGGTAATGTATCCTGTGACTGCTGGTGGTGGCCAAGGAGCTTCAGGTCAAACACCAAATCTCCGTCAAGGAAATATGGTATTTGGCTTCTTTTTAGATGGTCAGGAGCAACAAGTTCCTGTGATTATGGGAGTGCTTGGTAATAATGCTCAAACACAACTTGCAACAAAAATTGGTGACGGAAGAGTAACCAATACTCAACCAGGAAGTCTTGCAACCAGTGGAAATGCTGTATCTGCGAGTGGAAATACTGATACAAATAGAAGAGTTCCTGATGATGATAAAGTATCGACAAAACCAAAACCACCAGGAACTCCATCTATAGATGGTAGAAGTCCAAGACCCCCAACAAAAGCAGAACTGAATGCGGCACAATCAGCAAGAGCAGAAGCAGATAGACTTGGTGAAACTGGAGCAATAAGAGAAGCAAGAATTAGAAATGCGACTGCTGCAGCAACAAGACAAGAAGCAGAAGCAGCAGCATCACCAGCATCACCAGCAGTACCAGGAGCAACTAAAGAAAGTGCTGATGCTGTTCACCAACAAAGTGCTGCTGATGTAAAAAGATTAGACTTATATCTCAAAAAAACTGTGATGTTAAGTCCCTGTGATCTTCCTGGATCTGCGATGAAAGGAATGCAGACTGATATTGAAAATCTCACTAAAGAGATTGATAAAATTTTACAAACAGCATCATCTTATGTGGATGCTGTTTCTGAAGTTACTTCACAAATCAGCGGTATTGTAGGACAAGTAAGTGACGTAGCAGGACAAGTAACTAATGTGGTGGGGCAAGCAAGTGATATAACAGGAAGTATTGGTGGTATTGGTGATATAGCAGGAAGTGTTGGTGATATAGGAGGAAGTGTTAGTGGTATAGCAGGAAGTGTTAGTGATACACAGGAAAAAATACAGGCTTTATTAGAAAAATATGCTCCCAAGATCGCAAAGTATATGAAGATTGTTTTTAATAAAATTTCC
>Ga0213866_10001102_pt1 | contig 20415 bp, 20 predicted proteins | sample PICome_11_FD_160079 | JGI IMG/M metagenome (GOLD analysis project Ga0213866, IMG submission 160079) | Coastal seawater microbial communities near Pivers Island, North Carolina, United States - PICO284 | ecosystem: Environmental > Aquatic > Marine > Coastal | place: USA: North Carolina...
ACCGACCGACCCGATTTATGTCGGGAGATTCAGCAGGAAAAAGCAGCGCGGATTTAACCCTGTCCACCTAGCGCGGAGCCAGCACCATAATCATTTGCCGCCCTTCCAGCTTGGGCATGGCTTCGACTTTGGCGATTTCCTCAACATCATCGCGGACGCGGTGCAGCACTTCCATGCCGAGATTCTGGTGCGCCATTTCGCGCCCGCGAAACCGCATAGTCACTTTCACCTTATCGCCTTCATTGAGGAATTTATTCACATTGCGCATTTTCACGTCATAATCATGCGTGTCGATATTCGGACGCATTTTGATTTCTTTAACGTCAACGGTTTTCTGGCGTTTGCGCGCTTCGCTGGCTTTTTTCTGTTCCTGATATTTCAGCTTGCCATAATCAAGGATTTTGCAAACAGGCGGCGAGGCATTTGGCGAAACTTCCACCAAATCCAGACCTTCTTCCTCGGCCATAGCCAATGCCGTGTCTGTGTCAACAATGCCTTGTTTTTCGCCATCAGCGCCAATCAGCAGCACTTGTGGCACTTTAATCAGATGATTCACGCGCGGCCCGGTTCGGGTGGGCGGCGCGGCGGGGGGTCTGCGAACTATTGTTTTGCTCCATTGCTGTTTGCACATTAAGCCTTTGCAAGGCTCAGGCTCAAACCTTTAGAGCCTAATTGGCGGAAGTCAACTCCCAAGTTACGCCTGCCGCCTTTCGGCAAGGTTAACAAACCAAGGCGGGCGTGGCCAGACCAGAAACCGCAAAACCGGCAGCGCGGCAGGCACGGGCTGATAGACTCGGTCAAAATGGCGCCATGAAATGCGCCTTATCAGCGCCAGAAAGCCGCGCAGGCCAAGCCTTTGATAGACCCAAACCTCATCGGCACAATGAGCGCAAGCGGCATTGCCGGCATCAGCCAGCACGGTCAGCGAGGTGGTCGCGGATAGGGAAGCGGATAATTGGTCAATCGCCGTGCGCATATTGGCGGGCGACATGCCGACCGCGACCAGCAAAACCCCGCCGGGCCAGCGCACCGGTTTTTTGGCCATATTGTCAGTCACGGTTTAACACTCACTGCCGAGAATATCGCGATAGACATTTAATGTATTGGCGACCATGGCAGCCTGGGTGAATCTGGCGGCGACATTGGTGCGCCCGTTTTCTCCCATGCGTTGATAATCCTGCGCCGACAAGGATAATGCCGCTTCTATCGCCTGGGTCAGCGCCCTGACATTGCCGGGTTCAACAAGCCAGCCAGAGCCGTCCGCAGCATTGGCCACGGCTTTGACATTTTCACGATAGCCGCCCGCATCGCTGGCAATCACCGGCAGGCTGGCCGCCTGTGCTTCAATCGCTGTGCGTCCAAAAGGCTCGGTGCGGGTCGAAGCTATGACCGCCAAATCAGAACCGGCATAGGCTTCGGCCATATTGCGCACCAGACCGGCAAATATCACATCACTTTCCAACCGATTTGCCGCAATCAGCTTTTCCAGCTCGGCAACATAACCGTCGCGGCCCTGGGCGCTGCCGGCAAAAACCAGCTTGACCCGCCCACCTTGCGGCGCGCCTGCCTGCACCGCCCCAACTGCTTGGACAAGCACATCCTGACCTTTCAAAGCCGTTAAGCGGGCCGGGCAGATAATGACAAAATCATCTTCCGCCAAGCGCCAGCGCGCGCGAAATTGCGCTCGCGCATCAGCCGGTTGCGCCGCACGCGCCAGTGCATCGGCATCGCAACCGCGCGGCACGACTTTAATCTTTTCCGCTGCCACGCCATGCACATGGGCAATCCGGTCAGCGGTAAATTGCGAATTGGCAATCACGCAAACGCCGCGCGTCAGCGCCGAATTATAAAACACTTTCAGCCTTGGCCGGTCATGCACCAGCGAATGATAAGTCGCCATATAGGCGATATTGCTGCGCCGCGCGGCAAATAATGACGACCAGGCCGGGGCGCGCGAGCGGGCATGGATGATATTCACTTTCTCGCTTTTTATCAGCTTGGCCAGCCGCCCGATATTGCCATAGACTGTAAATGGGTTTTTGCTGGCAACCGGCAAATGGAAGATTTCCGCCCCGATTTTGGTCAATTCGCTTTCCAGCCTGCCGCCTTGGCTGGCGACCAGCGCCCGACCACCGGCGCGGCAAATGCCGGTCGCGATTTCCAGCGTGGTGGTCTCGGCGCCGCCCACATCGAGCTCCGGCACCACTTGTAAAATCGTCGCCCCGCGCAAATCAGGCAAATCCGAATTGGCCTGTTTCATGTCACTGGTGACAGCCATTGAAACCCCGTATAGACTTTGTGCCAATATTGGCGGAATTGGCACTATTGACACTGAATTGATACTGGCAAATCTATAAACCGATTTTGACGATTATCCTAGCCCGGCGGAGCCAAGCCATAACCGACCATGTAAGCGACCACATGACAGATAGATGAGCGACCATATGAGCGACCCCCACCAGACATTCTCGCGGCCCAATAATGATGGCAGCACACGCAAGCTCGCCTATCGCCAACAGCAAGGCCGACAACCCGGCGTGATATTTTGTGGCGGCTTTCGCTCTGACATGACCGGCAACAAAGCCAGCGCGCTGGCCGATTGGACAAAAGCGCGCGACCGCGCCTTTTTGCGTTTTGACTATTTCGGCCATGGCGTCTCGGATGGCGCTTTTACCGATGGCACAATGAGCCTGTGGCGCGCCGATTTGGCGGCCATGCTTGATGCGCTTGTGGATGGCCCGCAAGTGCTGGTCGGCTCAAGCTTTGGCGGCTGGCTGTCGCTGATGGCGGCGCTTGACCGGCCGGAAAAAGTCGCCGCGCTTGTGCTGATTGCCCCGGCCGTGGATATGACCGAAAGGCTGATGTGGAATAGGTTTTCCGATGAGGCCCGCACTGTGCTGATGGAAAAGGGGTTGGTCTATGACCCGTCAAAATATGACCCGGATGGCTATCCTATCACCCGTGCGCTGATTGAAGATGGCCGCCAACATTTAATGCTCGGCCAGCCGATTGAGCTGGATATTCCCGTTCGCATTATGCATGGCCAGCGCGATGATGCCGTGCCATGGCAATTGACAATGGAGCTGGCCGAGGCTTTGACCGGCGATAATGTGGAATTGCATTTGCTGAAAAATGGCGACCACAGGCTGTCGGAACCGGCGCAAATTGACACGCTGTTTGCGCTGGTTGACGCTGTTCTCAACTAATAGGCGCCCGCCTCAAACAGCGCCGTCAACCCAATACGATAATCGGGATAGGCCAAGGTGACACCCAATTCGGTCTTGATGCGCGCATTGGCGATACGCTTGTTTTCGCTGTAAAAACTGCGCGCCATATCCGACAATTCCGCTTCCTCGAAATCAACCAGCGGCGGCGGGTCAAGCCCCAGCAATTGCGCAGCAAAAGCCACAACATCTTGCGGCGGGGCCGGTTCATCATCGCACAGGCTATAGGCACGACCGGCTTGCGGGCGGGCGATGGAAGCCGTTAAGACCTGCGCAATATCGTCAACATGGATGCGCGAAAATACCTGCCCCGGCTTGTTTATCCGCCGCGCCGTGCCGTTTTTCACCGCGCTGAGCTGGTTGCGATAGGGGCCGTAAATACCGGCCAGCCGGAAAAGATGGACACCAATATCAGCCGCCGCCCCCAAATCCAGCCAAGCCTGCTCGGCCTCCACGCGGCGTTGCCCGCGCGCACCAAGCGAGCCGGGCGGCGTATCTTCGTCAATCCATGCACCGGCATGGTCGCCATAAACGCCGGTAGTGGACAAATAACCAAGCCAGTCAATGCCGCCATTTTGGGCCCACAAGGCTGTTTCAAACAGCGGCAAAAGCTGCTCGCCCGCCAGTGTCGGCGGGGCCGAGACCAAAACATGCGTCACACCTGCCAAAGCGGCCGCGTCAACCGGCGCATTGGCCAGCAAAAGCGGGGTCATGCCCTGCTCTTTGAGATGCCTCGCCTTTTGCCCGTCGCGGCAGGTCGCTGACAGGGCAAAGCCCTGCGCCTGCAAATGCGGGGCCAGTGCCTCGGCACAAAAGCCATAGCCCAAAAACAGCATATGTTTATGCTCAGCCATGCAAGACCGCCTGCCATTCAGCGCGCACATGGGCGTCGGTTTCGCCCGCATAATAGCGTTCGGACATTTCCGGCACTTGCGCAGGTGCCAGCCGCGAAAGCGCCCATACCGCCATGCCGCGCACCAGCGCCGCCTCATCAGCCAGCCGGTCAATCACCGCCGCAATATGGGCCGGCGCGGGATTGCTGATATTGCCGAGCGCAATCAGCACATTACGGACAAACCGGTCACGCCCGGTGCGCTTTATTGGCAGACCGGCAAAGCGGTGCCGAAAAGCGGCATCATCAAGTGCTGCCAGTTCGACCAGAGGCGGCAAATGCAAATCAGCCTGCATGGCCAGCTTGGCCTCCTGCGCGGCTTGGGCAAATTTATTCCACGGGCAAACGGCAATACAGTCATCGCAGCCATAAATGCGATTGCCGATAGCAGCGCGAAACTCCGGCGCAATCACACCTTTATATTCAATTGTCAGATAGGAAATGCAGCGTCGCGCATCGAGTTGATAGGGAGCTGGAAAGGCTTGTGTTGGGCAGGCGTCCAGACAAGCCGAACAAGAGCCGCAATGGTCAATTTCCGGCGCATCGGGCGGCAGCGGCAAATCAGTGTAAAGCGCCGCCAGAAACAAAAATGAGCCAAGCTCGCGCGAGACCAGATTTGTGTGCTTGCCCTGCCAGCCCAAACCGGCGGCTTCAGCCAATGGCTTTTCCATGACCGGTGCGGTATCGACAAACAGCTTGACCTCGCCCTCGCCTTCCTGCGCCAGCCATTTGGCCAGACGGCGCAGCTTTTTTTTCATCACATTGTGATAATCACGCCTTTGCGCATAGACCGCGATAAGCCCGCTTGTCTCCTGCGCCAGTCCCGCCAATGGATTATCGGATGGGGCATTGATGTCAGGGCCATAATTCATGCCGAGCATAATCACCGTTTCCACTTGCGGCCAAAGCCCGCGCGGACTGGCGCGGCGCGCCTCATGCCGCGCCATCCAATCCATATCGCCATGTCGGTTTTCAGACAGAAAATGCCGCAACCGCCCTGCCGCTTGCGGTATCGCATCAGCATGGGTTACGCGCATGACGTCAAACCCTTCGGCATGGCTGCGTTCAGCCAGCGCGTTTTTCAAGGCGACGGGGCTGGTGGCGTCAACCATGCAGGCGATTCCTAGAAATCCGGATTGGCATAATAGGGCGGCGGGCGCATACCGGCCACATGGTCGGCCAGAAGCGGACGGAAACTCGGCCGCGATTTGAGCCGCGCATACCAATCACGCACTTCTGACCATAATTTCCAAGGCACATCGCCAGTATAGTCGAGGCAGGATAAATGCGCCGCAGCCGTCAAATCGGCCATAGACAAATCATTGCCAGCCAGCCAATCGCGCTGTTGCAATAAATAGGTCAGATATTCCAAATGCAGATTGAGATTGTGCAGACCGGCGCGCACGGTCGGCATATCCGGCCCGCCGCCGCCATCTTCCAATCCGGCAAAGCGGCGGTCAATTTTCTCATAAGTTATCAGCCGCCCGACTTCATTGAAAAACTTGTCGTCAAACCACGCTGTCAGGCGGCGCACTTCAGCCCGCGCCAGACCGCTTTGCGGCAGCAATTGAAGCGCCCCGCCTTTTTCTTCCAGCCATTCGCAAATCGCGTAATGTCCGGCAATTGTGCCAGCCTCACCAACCAATACCGGCACTTCACCGGACGGGTTGAGCATCAAAAAGTCGAGCCGACGCTCCCAGGGTCGCTCTTCGACAAACTCAACTGAGAATTTCTTCTCACCGAGCATGAGGCGCACTTTGCGCGAAAACGGGCAAACGGGCTGGTGGAACAGACTGGTCATGCCGCTAACCTAATCTGAGCGAGGTTTTTGAGCAATAATAATCGGCGCATATTAGGGCTTGATGCTTTGCCAGTGGCAGATTAGCTTCGCCGCCATGAGTTTTGAGCATATTCTGATACTGGCTCTGATACAGGGCGTCACCGAGTTTATACCGGTCAGTTCCTCCGGTCATCTTAATCTGCTGCACGCTTTAACCGACCGACCGGATCAGGGTGTTGTGATGGATGTCGCTTTGCATGGCGGCACTTTGCTGGCGGTCATGGCCTATTTTCGCGCCGATGTCGCGCGGCTTATTCTGGGCGGGCTGGATATCTTGCGCTTGCGCCCCAGCCAAAACCGCGATTTTGCAACACTTTTATTGCTGGCCAGCCTGCCCGTGCTGTTGGCCGGTGCGGTGCTGATGCTGACCGGTGCGATTGACCGGCTGCGCCATCTTGAAGTGGTGGCTTGGGCGAGCATTATTTTTGCCGTGCCGCTTTGGCTGGCCGACAAAAAGGGGGCGGCAAATAAAGATATGACCGCATTGAAGGCGCGTCCGGCATTGCTGGTGGGCGGCGCGCAAATGCTGGCGCTGATACCCGGTGCCAGCCGCGCCGGTGTGACCATTATGGCCGCCCGCGCGCTCGGCTTTGACCGGCAGGCGGCGGCGCGCTTTTCCATGCTGTTATCCATGCCGGTGATTGCCGCCTTCACCCTGGCCGGATTGGCTGAGTTGGTCAGCGACGATAATTCGGGCAATTTGGCCGATGCCGGATTGGGCGCGCTGCTGGCAGCGGTTTTTGCCTTTGCCACCATTCACCTGTTTTTACGCATGGCGGCACGGTTTTCGCTGACGCCCTTTATCATTTATCGCATCGCACTCGGTGTCGTGCTGCTGACAATCATAAATTAGAGCCAAATCAGGCGTGAATCAGGCGGGTTTTTTGCCCTGTGGCCGATAACGCGCCAAATAATCGGGCAATATCGCCTCAATCGGCATGGGTGTGAGGCCAAGCGCGTCAAAGCCGAGAAACGCATCATTCACCACATTATCCGATTTCAGCAGGATAAGCTGGTCTGGCGTCAAAAGCGGCTTGGGCATCAGCCGCGCGACAGCGGCAATCACCGAGGCGGCAGCAAAAGGCAAGGGCAAGAGCAAACGCTCCCGACAAATCTGTTTGAGCAGCATTTCCATCAGCGCGCGGAAACTGAATTGCTGCGGCCCGCCAAGTTCATAAATACCCGGCTGCGCGCCAGCCAGACAAGCGGCCACCGCGTCGGCAACATCATAAACTGTGACCGGCTGATAGCGCGTCACACCGCCGCCAATCAGCGGCAAGGCCGGTGCCAGCATGGCCATAGCGGCAAAGCGGTTGAAAAAATCATCTTCCGGCCCAACCACAATAGAGGGGCGCAAAATATGGGCATTGGCAATTTGCGCCTGCACGGCCTGTTCGCCCTGCGCCTTGGTGCGCGCATAATGCGACTCGGAAGCCGCATCCGCGCCAATGGCGGAAAGTTGGACAAACCGGTCAATGCACGCCTCACTGGCCGCTTTGGCTAAACGCGCCGCGCCCTCGGCCTGCACAGCATCAAATTTCTGGCGTCCGGTTTCGTAAAGAATGCCAACCGTATTGACCACCGCATCGGCGCCTTCCAAGGCCGCAGCAACCGAAGCATCATCGCGGATATTGGCGGCGACAATCTCGACCTGCCCGACACGCCCGCATGTCTTGACAAATAATGCCTCATTGGGGCGGCGCACCGCTACGCGAATACGGTAATTGGCCTTGGCCAAACGGCGCACAATATGGCGGCCAAGAAAGCCGGAACCGCCAAAAACAACCACAAGCGCATTGTCGTCAAGCGGCGGGATGGAAACAGGAGAAGACGGCATTGAAAGCTCCATGCATGGGTTTGCCCTGCTTTATTAGAACAAGCGGCTCAAGGTTTGAAGCGGAAAGTGGCGCTGACGGCAAAATGGCGCAAAATAGCGCATATTGTTGGCTGCGGATGAAAAGCGGTGATTGACAAGCCTTGACCCGCACACTAAACCACCCTGACAGCCCAGGTGGCGGAATTGGTAGACGCGCTAGCTTCAGGTGCTAGTGTCCGTATGGACGTGGAAGTTCGAGTCTTCTCCTGGGCACCATTCCCCGATAAAAAATGAATTGCGTGGAGGCTTATGCACCAAGCTCTATGACCAGAATCTCGCTCGGCTCACGCGCGGCAATCTCGATGTGGGTGCGCCCCTCCACACTCACCCCGTCGCCTTTGCCGGCCTCAATATCGCCAATAAGCATAGTGCCGTCGGAAACCAGCAAATAAGCGCGCAGCGATAAATCTTCGGCCAGTTTATGCGTCAGGCTTTGCCCCGCGCCAAGCCGACCGGCATAGATTTTCGCCGCCCGATTATTGATATGCAAGGGCGCTTGCCCATCGCCGGAGACCAGCAAGGGCAATTGGTCATCTATTTGCCCTTTGGGAAATTCAGCCGCATCCCAACGCGGCGGCAAACCGCTTTCATCGGGCGCAATCCATATTTGGAACAGATTGGTCTCTTCTTCTTCCAGATTATATTCCGAATGGCGAATGCCGGTTCCAGCGCTCATTACCTGCACATCACCGGCGCCTGTCCGCCCCTTATTGCCTTGGCTGTCCTCATGGCTAATAGCACCGCGTCGCACATAGGTGATGATTTCCATATCGCTATGCCCATGCGGGGCAAAACCGCTTTTGGGTTGGATGATATCGTCATTTATCACCAGCAAGTCCCCAAAGCCGGTTTTTTGCGGGTCTTGATATTGACCGAAAGAAAAGTGATGGCGCGCTTCCAACCAGCCAAAACTGGCCGCGCCCAAACCGGCATAAGGATAATGGTGAAGCATGAAAACACCCGAACAATAAAGCCCAAAAGGGCGGAAACTTATGGCTTGGATATAGGCATGACCGGCATTTTTACAAGACCCGATAATTGCCGAACAAGCACCATAAATTGACACACATGATGCCATGAGTTACTTTAGCGCCACCGAAACAAAGCGCCTGAAGCGATTGGGGAGAGCCAATGGAAAAACTGAAACAAATGAGCCTGCGGGCGCAAATTTTTTCCGTCCTCGCGGTCGTGCTTATTGGTGCGCTGGGCATGGCCTATGCCAATCGAGCCGAGCTTATCATAAAAGTTATGGGCATTGCCATGCGCGCCGCCGAGCCGACCGCGCCGTATCGCGAGATTGAATGGCAAACCGGTGTCTGGCAGGGCAAGGGCGCGCAGCCGCCCAATGTGATTGTGATTTTGACCGATGATATGGGTTTTAACGATGTCAGCTTTCACGGCGGCGGGCTGATTGAAACCCCGCATATTGACCGTCTGGCACAAGAAGGCGTGCGCTTTGCCAATGGCTATGCTGGCAGCGCGGTTTGCGCGCCCTCGCGCGCCATGCTGCTGACCGGTCGCTATTCTACCCGTTTCGGTTTTGAATTTACCCCAACACCGGATCAGTTTACTCCAATTTTGAAGCAATTAACGACCATTGATCCGGCACCGCGCACGATTAAATTCAGGCAGTTTTCGGATGCAGAAACCTCAAAACAGGCCGCGCTGCCCTATAATGAGCGCGGCTTGCCAACGCAGGAAATAACGCTGGCTGACGAATTGCAAGAGGCCGGTTATCACACTGTCCATATCGGCAAATGGCATTTGGGGCGCAATCCGCAATTTATGCCCAACGCAAGAGGTTTTGACGAAAGCCTGATTATGGCCAGCGGTCTTTATTTGCCGGTCGATGCGCCCAATGTCGTCAATGCGCGCAATGATTTTGCGATTTTGGACAGGGTGCAATGGGAAGTGCTGACCTATGCGGCCGCTTTCAATGGCAGCGAACGCTTTGAACCCAAAGGCTATCTGACCGATTACTATACTGATGAAGCGGTCAAGGCGATTGCGGCCAATAAGGACAGGCCGTTCTTCCTCTATCTGGCGCATTGGGGGATACACACGCCCTTACAGGCAACAAAGGAAGACTATGACGCGGTGGGCGATAATTTCCCCAATCACCGCACACGGGTCTATGCGGCCATGATACGCGCTGTTGACCGCAGTGTCGGGCGGGTGATGCAGGCGCTCAAAGATAATGGTCTGGACGATAATACGCTGGTGATTTTCACCAGCGACAATGGCGGTGCCAATTATATCGGCCTGCCCGATATCAACAAACCCTATCGCGGCTGGAAACTGAGCCTGTTTGAGGGCGGCACGCATGTGCCTTATGTCATGCGCTGGCCCGGCAAATTACCGGCAGGTGGCACTTTTCAGCCTATGGTGTCGCATCTCGACATTATGCCGACCGCCTTGGGCGCTGCCGACCGCACACCAAGCGCCGACATGATTGACGGGGTTAATTTGCTGCCCTATTTGACCGGCGAAAAAACCGGTCGCCCGCGCGATACACTTGTTTTCCGCGAAGGCGACTATCAGGCGATTATTTCAAATGGCTGGAAATTGCAGCGCGCCGAGGCGCCGGTCAAATATCGTTTGTTCCATCTTGCCGAAGACCCGACCGAGCAGAATGATGTCAGCGCGACACAGACTGACAAGCTGGCCGAATTAGTCGCCTTGCTGGATGCCCATAACAGCCAGCAGGTCGAACCATTATGGCCGTCAGGAGTCGATTGGCCGATATGGATTGACAAATCCATGGCCGACAATCCGACATTGGATGATGATTTTATCTGGTGGCCGAACTAGGCCGACAACTATGATGCGTATCGGGAGCAGACGCGGATGAAAAAAATCCTTCTTGGCAGCCTTTTGGGAAGCCTTGGTGTGATAGTGGGGATTATTGTCTTTGCTGTCTGGCTGGCTTTTTTTTCCGCCCGCCCGCCCTTGACCACTGACCCGGCGACGCTGGCCGGTGATGGCAGCACGCTGGATTACTGCCAATTGCCGGAACTGAACGGCACAGGCAAACAGGCGAAAGATATTGCCAAGGGCAATACACCGGGGGCATGTCGCTATGCCCATTTCCCCCTGCCTATTCTGGCCGATTGCACCGAGCCGTTAAGCGCAGGCGCGGATGATATTCGCGGACTTTGGCGAAGTGTTGCCGGCAAGCGCATCGGCCATATCGAGCGCGTTGAACAATGCGGTAGCCGGGTTGTGATAACGACAAAAGGTATCATTCACGATTCCGGGCCAAACAGCACGGCGGGCATAAACACGGATGATACGGAAGGGGTGGTCGCGTTCAAAATCGGTGATCGCGAATTCTGCCCACGCTCCTCGGCCTCAATGACTTGGGATGACGGCATACTGAATTTTCATGTCTTTGGCTGGGGCCCGCTTGTTGTGCGACGCTATCGGGAGGGCGAGCAATTGGTGTGGGAATATGCCGATGGCGGCGTCAGCCGCATGGAGCGTATATGCACACTGCCCGACGACCAGAAAATCCCGAAGCCGCGCGGGCCGCAAATCCAGCTTTTCTAATTGTCGAGGATTTCTCCAATCCACGGCAAATGCTCACGCCCGACAAACATCTGACCCTGCACAATATAGCCGGGCGTATCAACGACACCGGCTTCCTCCGCCTTATCCAGTGCGCTTTCAAGGCTGGCGCGGGCAGTTGATAAATCGCCAGAATGCACAGCACCTGATTGCTGCAATAAATCTTGCACAATGCCCGCATCATCAAGGTCTGCATTATCTGTCCAATAAGCTGCAAAACAGGCAGCAATATAGGGCAAACGGTCACCCTCTATTTCTGCCAGCGCGCCGAGCGCCAAATCCGTGCCAATGCGGTGGTCGGGAAAGCGCATGGTGACATTTTGCACTTCGGCATATTTCAGAAAAATCCGCCGCCGCGATTCAGCCCGCACGCGCTTATGCGATTCAGCAACGCTTTCCGAGGTTCCCTGTTGCGGCACTTGGCGTGTCACCACGCGAAATGGATGCCATTGCACTTTTAATCCGGGCACTCTTAATCCGGGCGTCACCTGCCCCCGCGCAGTCAGGAAAGCCTTGGTCGGCTTGAAGGCCAGAAAGGCGGCGGGCGATTTGAAATCAATATAAATATCCATCACGGCGCGCTCCCATCGGGCATATTGGCGATATCCGGCGGTGCGCCTTCGCGCCCCGTTAAATGCCAGCGCACATAAGGTAAATGCTCGCGGCCAAATAAAATATCATTGCCAAACACATAGGTCGGCACGCCATAAATGCCATTGGGGTGGAACTGCTTTTGCAAATCATCATGCAGGGCGCGCCCTGCGCCGCGCTGGTAATCGTCAAAACCGCGCGCCTCAATACCGGCTTCGCGCAAGCAATTTTCAACCACAGCGATATTTTCTATATCCAATTCGCGCCGCCAAAAGGCCGGATAAACCGCATTGAGATAGGCTGGCAGCAAATCCCGCGCCTGCTGGCGCGCCCATAAAATCCCGATATTGGCAAGGCTGGAATCCCATATTTTCTCCGTGCCTTTCAGCATATAGCCCTGTCGCTCGGCATATCGGCGGGCATCGCGGTAAGCGTAGCGGACAATTTTCCATGTGCCGGCGCTGCGCCCTTGCGAGGCGACCACCTTGCCCTTTTTCTTTTCGGCTGAGCCAAGATAGCTCGGTATGTCAAGTGTCAGCGGGCGGAAATCAAATTGCAGACCCAATTCTGCCTCCAATGCCAAAGTCGGCTTCAAAGCGATAAAGGCATAGGGGCTTTTGACATCAATATAGACAATCAACGGCGCATCACTGCGTAACGGGTGCAACATATCCTCCCCCTTTTCCGGCTTGGCGCGTAAGCTAGAGGATATTGCGGATAATCACCACGCTGGACAGGCCAATCCATAATGTGTTGAAAGCGACCATTGTCGGCAGCAATTTGCGCTCCGACACCCAAATCAGCAAAGCCGAAGTCAGCAAGGTGATAATGTGCAATTGCCAGACTTCCTTTTGCCAAACCAAGCCGGGCAGGATAACCGCCGCCTTGGCCAGCCAAGCAGCCGCCTCCACAACATTGTAATTGACCCAATAACCTTGCTTGAACCAAAGCCCGTAACTATTGCGGATATTGGTCAAACCAACATGAAAATAGACCAGGCCGGTAATGACCAGAAACATAAGCAACGATGCAAAAATTTCCATTTTTCCCTCATCTTTGACGATGGCGAAGTGACTGCCCCATCAGATAGGGCGCAGACGCAAAAAATCGAATGATACGGCTTTCACAATCAGGCAATAACAATCAGGCGGATGCCCAGAGCCAGCAAAAAGCCGTGGCTGATATGATAGAACCATTTATCCGACATGGTGCGGTTGAGCCAAAGACCCAGCATAACGCCGAATGGCACAATCGGCACCAGCGCCAGGCTGGCGGTCAGGCTGGCCGCGTTGAACAGCCCCAATTCGACGAAAAACGGCAATTTGGCGAGATTTATCAGCAGGAAAAACCAGCCCATTGTGCCGACATAATAGGCGCGCGGCAGGCGCAAGGGCAGCAAAAAGACTTGCGCCGGTATGCCGCCGGTCAGCGACACAAAACTCGACAGGCCGGACAGGCCGCACCACAGGCTGGCGCGCGCGCGCACCTCACGGCGCAATTTGACCAGCTTTTCGCGCTGCAAGGCATTGTCAATAACCGGCCGGTAAAGCCGCAGGAAATAGCGCCCACCGGTGAATATCGCTAACAGGCCGATGCAGACAACCAGCATGGCTTCGCTGATATATTGATAGAGCAGCCAACCGGCAAGCTGGCCGACACAACCGGCAACAAACATGATGATAATCAGCCGCCGCACCGCCAGCCGACGATATTTCCAGCCAACATAAATATCGCAGACCAGAAACACGGGCAGCAGAACCGCCAAAGTCAGGCCGGGTGACAAAACCGTCAGCATAATCGGCATGCCGAGCGACCCCATCGCCCCGCCAAAACCGGATTTCGACATGGCAACCAGAAATGTCGCCAGACCGCCGGCAATCCAAAAGCCATATGAGGCATCGACAATAATGGACGGGTCGAACATGAGCGCGCCCTTTGCTGGCAGGCATTGAAACAGGCGCGACCTCTATCATGCCTGCCGCCCGCAAGCAAATCAGGGGGGGCAAATCGGGGAGGTAAATGAGACAAGGTGAAAAATCGCTCGACAGGCGCGCGCCAAGCCCTATCTCACGCCCATGTCCGACACCACGACCACAAGCCCCGAAAGCCTGCCCAATAATTTTACTTCACGCGCGGCACTGATTGACCATTTGCGCGCGCTCAATCCGCATCTGGCCGATGAACCGGTCGGGGAAACGCTGCAAGGCGGTCGCGCAGCAGCGCAAGACCGGCTGGCGGCAGTTGACGCAATCGCCTATGGCCGCAGCCGCAATTTCCTTGATGGCGCGGTCACCTGCCTGTCGCCCTATATTCGTCACGGCATTGTGACGCTGAATGAAGTGCGTAATTTGGCGCTTGAACAGGGCGCGCCGAAACAGGTTGAGAAATTCGTGCAAGAATTGGCATGGCGCGATTTCTGGCAACGCATTTACGCCCAGACACCCGACGCGCTGTGGCACGATATTGAAACCTATAAAACCGGCTGGCAGGCCGATGATTATGCTGACAGCCTGCCCGATGACATTGCCGCCGCCCAAACGCCCAGCGCGGCCATGAACCATTTCATCACGCAATTGCGCGAAACCGGCTATTTGCACAATCATGCGCGCATGTATTTGGCTGCCTATATTGTCCATTGGCGGCGCGTCAAATGGCAGGCCGGGGCGCGGTTTTTCCTGCATTATCTTCTTGATGGCGACCCGGCCAGCAATAATCTGTCCTTTCAATGGGTCGCCAGCACATTTGCCAATAAGCCCTATTATTTCAATTTGGAAAATCTGCAAAAATTCGCCGCGCCCGACACGCCGGTCGCCGCCGCCGATAATCAAGATTTCGATGCCAGCTATGACGCGCTTTATCTGCGGCTGTTTCCCCACGCGCCGGAGGCGGATTAAACCATGCGCCACAAAAATGATGATGACATTAATGACACGCTTATCTGGGTGCATGAGGATATGCTGCGCGCCGACCATCCGGCTTTTCATGCGGCCGATGGCGCTGGCGCGATTTTTGTCTGGGATGATGCCTATTTCGACCAAATGGATTACGGGCTGAATCGGCGCGTCTTCATTTACGAGACTTTGCTGGAATTGCCTGTGGATATTTATCGCGGCGACACCGGCGCGGTTTTGCGCAATTTCGCGCCGCAAACAATCCTCACCGGCAAAACCCCAAACCCGCACCTAAAGGCCATTATGGCGGATTTGCGCGCGACAAGCGCCGTCACCACCATCGCCGATGCCGCTTTTGTGCAATTGGGCGACGCCGTGCCACTAAAACGCTTTTTCCGCTATTGGAACAAGGCGCGCAAACTGGCTTTTCTGCCCGATGGGCGGCCATAACCGCCAATACTTGCCACCACCAGCACCTGCGCTATCTCATTCTTATCACGGGCAGGGAGACATAGATGAGAGCCAGAAAACACCACATGTTCCGGCAAATCGCACTCGGCTTTGCCGCCGTTTTAATTGTTCTCATGCTTCTCAATCAGGGCTTACAGGCCATGCGAAGCAGCGCGTGGGATGCAGACGCGGCGCGGCAGACAGCCGCCCAATATCGCGTTGATATTCTGCGTGACGCTTATGGCGTGCCGCATATTTACGGCCAGCGCGATGTCGATGCGGCTTTCGGGCTGGCCTATGCCCATGCCGAAGATGATTTCGAGACCATGCAATCGCTTCTGCCCTTTTATCGCGGCGAGCTGGCGCGCCATATTGGCTTTGACGGGCTGGCAATTGATTTTCTGGTCAATTGGCTCAATGTGCGCGCCCATGTCGAAACCCATTTCACCACCGCCTTGTCACCGGCCATACGCGCCCATTTGCAAGCCTATGCCGATGGCGTGAATTATTATGCCGCCACCCATCCGCAGGAAATTGACGCGCGGCTTTTTCCCATGCGGGCGGAAGATTTGGCGGTTGGCTTTTCGCTGCAACATTTATTGTTTTACGGCTTTGAGGCGCATGTCATGGAATTATTCGCCGACAGCCCGCAACGCGAATTAGCCAGCGCCCCCGATAATGCGCTGTCGCGCCATATCGGGGCGGCAGGCTTGCCGATCGGCTCCAATGCTTTTGCGATAAATGCCAATAAATCAGCCAATGGTGCCACGCGCATCATGATTAACTCACACCAGCCCTTGACCGGCCCGGTCGCTTGGTATGAGGCGCATGTGAAAAGTGAGGAAGGCTGGGACATGCATGGCGGCGTGTTTCCCGGCATGCCGTTTATCGCCAAAGGGTTTAACCCCGATATTGGCTGGGGGGTCACGGTCAATAAGCCGGATTTGGTGGATATTTACCGGCTGACGCCAAAGGGTGAAGGTTATTTGCTTGATGGTGCAGAAGTCGCCTTTGAGCGTCGTCGCATCTGGCTGAAGCTGAAAATTATCGGCAATTTCTACCTGCCCATACCGCGCATCATTCTGGCCAGCCGACATGGCCCGGCACTGGAAACCGACCATGGCACATATGCGCTGCGCTTTGCGGGTATGGGGGAATTGCGCCAGCCCGCGCAATGGATGGCGATGAATAAGGCGCGCAATCTCGAACAATTCAAGGCGGCCATGGCCATGCAGGCCATTGTCTCGTTTAATTTTGTTTATGCCGACCGCGCGGGCAATATTTACTTCCTGCATAATGGCAAAACCCCGATACGCGTTGCCGGATGGGATTGGCAGAAATATCTGCCCGGCGACCGCAGCGATTTAATATGGACAGACCAAATCGGCTTTGCCGATATGCCACAGGTCACCAACCCGCCCTCCGGCTATCTTTTGTCGAGCAATCAAACCCCGTTTAAAGTCACCGCCACAGGCGATAATCTGCGCCGCGCGGATTATCCGCCGGAGCACGGGTTTCAAACCCGCATGACCAATCGCGCCGACCGCGGTCTGGACTTGATGGCGGCGAAAGGAAAATTCAGTGAAGCCGATTTTCTGGCGATAAAATGGGACAAGCATTATGCCCCGCAATCGCGCGCCATGGCCTATGTCCGCCGCATTGCCGATATGACCTTTGCGCCGGACAGTCTGGCGGCTGAAGGACAAGCCTTATTGGCCGGATGGGATGGCGTTGCCGCAAAAGACAGCCGCGCCGCGCCGCTTGGCGTATGTGTGTTGTCGGAGGAATGGAAGGCCGAGCAGGCCGGCAAAGCGGCACCGGATATTGCACCGGTCTATGAAACATGTTTGGCAGAATTGGAGGCCGGCTTTGGCCGGATTGACCCGCTTTGGTCTGAGCGCAACCGGCTTATCAGGGGCCAAGTCAATATCGCGCTGGGCGGCGGGCCGGATACATTGCGGGCGATTTACGGCCTGTCTGCCGAAAACGGGCAGCTAAAGGCGGTTGCCGGCGATGGGCTGGTTGTCTATGTCGCTTGGGAGGCCGAAGGCGGGCAAAAAGCGTCCATGGTGCATAATTTCGGCGCAGCCAGCACCAGACCCGCTTCGCCGCATTATGCCGACCAGACGCAGCTCTATGCTGATGAGCAAATGCGTCCGGTTATGTTGACCCGCGCTGAAGTGGAAGCCGCACCGCATAAATTGAGCCGACTTCCTTTTTCAAATTAAGGCCGGAATCGCGTTCGAGAGCCCGGTTTTACTGCTCCACCGCCTCACAAAGCGCGGTTGAAATATTCTTTCCGTCGACCAGTGTCACGTAATTATTGGTGTCCGGCAAGAAGTCAGAAAAGTCATGCTCCATTTGGCCGCTTCCATTGGCGACGCTGATTGGTTCCAAAGAAATATCTTCTGCGCTTGCGCTATTAATATAAATCGTAGCAGTTTCTTCTGAAACTGAGTAACTGTATGACAATGAGCTGGGCTCACAGCTGATTATTTCAATCGAGCCGGCATATGCTGATGTCATCGCAAAGCCCAAAAAACATATTGCGCCTGTTTTAATTTTACTAAACATCATAGTGTTTTCTCCTACTTTAAATCTTTTACCCAATGTTTGTGAATTTCATTCCTAATACGATCTCGATAAGCCTGATCATCATCGCCGTCCTGCCTTTCAAATTGCGGCAGGGCATTAACATCAAAATAAGGATTGAACTGCCCTTTTTGCGAAACTCCTTGATGCCAAAAGCCTATGATTTTATGAACAGTGCCGTATTTCCGACGATGGTCTAACCTCTGGTCTACAATGGCCTGATAGTCATTGCCATTCATCCTTCGGAATCCAAAACGCCCTGCATATAAATGCATATCGCCTGCTTCACGCGTATAGCCATTGCCCGCAAGTGGTCTGCCCACTGGCCCTGCACCATTAGCCAAGTTTGGCAGAGTCATCGTAACTTCGCCATTTGCAGTTTCGGCCTCGCCCATAAGACCCGGTTTCCACCAATATACAGGCATGGGCACACCAACCTCAGGATAATTTCTGCCCCAAGTAGTTTTCATAATAATATTTTTATGCTGTGACATGTCACCAGCCCAAATCGTCACCTCATGAAGGGCGTGGTCGGCGTGTAGAGGGCGCTCACGATGAGAATTATAATCTGGTTGATTGCCGCGTTGATACCCGTCACCAACACCCAGCGTCAAAAATCTATTTGCTCTTATCTGACCGCTAAAGCTGCAGCCAGGATAAAATGTCTGTTGCTTATTTATGTACGGTTTGGATAGCGGCAATAGGTTTCCATCAAGATAAAACTTTTTCACCGGCCAACCAGACCCGCCACAGCCAGCCCTTTGGTGAACACCTTCGCGGTCGACGACAATCATAGCCGTATGCCAACCACGCCCGAGCGGCCTATTTGTCGCTGTGATATTATGATTTTGGTCACTACCTATCTTAATGGCGAGCTTGCCATTTCGGATATACAAATGAGTAGCGTCTCCGTAATCATTTGGGTCGTTCACATCTGCATCATTATGACTAAAAATTGTTTGCGGCACATGGACTTTTACATTCAACATCCTGTTGGCTTTTTTCACCCACTGAGTTTGATATTCGCCAACACCCTTATTCTCCTTATAAAAACGGGCGAAAATCGTATATGTGCCATTAAAAGGTGCCGCTATTGGTGCGCCACCGCCAACAAAAGCAGCTCGCCTCAGACCAAAAGACGGGTCGGCAATGGCGTATTTGATTTCCTCAATATCAAAAGTCAGCTCTCTGGTATCAGCCAGCCGGCCATCACTTACGCGCACAATCACACTGGCGCGGTTTGGCCGTGTTGCGGCTGAAGCCAAAGCATCAGAAAGGCTTATTATACCGTCACGTTCATTGATGGTGAACCAATCGGCATTGGGGCCCTCAAGGCTCCAGCGCACCGCATCACCATCCGGGTCGCTAGCGGCCAAAACACTGACCAGCGTATCACCGGCAGAGCTTGCAGCGGCAATCATTGGCTCGCCCCAATCAGCTGGTGCAATAATTCTTGGCGCGCGGTTCGGGTCGCCAAAGGCGAGCGTCAGCGTTTCTTCATCGGTTAATTCGCCATCGGTTAATTGCACAGTGACACTGGCCGAACATTCATCCGGCGCATCTGAGCCGCCGCCGCCCGTGCTGCCGCCGCCATCAGAGGCGGTCGTCAGGACGCGCAGGAAATCGCCAATACCCGCGGTGCGCGAGCGATAACGCAGCTTGCGCCGGTCAACCGGGTCAATCCAGGCAATATCCTTGCCATTTTCCAGCCCCAATTTGGACTGCTGGGAGGCGCGGCTATATTGCGCGCCTGGCTTGCCGAGCGCGCCAATCGTGCGGTCAAAACCACTATCGGTAAAGTAAAGACCCAAAATCGGATTTTCGAAGGTGATAACAGCCTCATTATTACGGAAATCCTCTCGGGTGTTATTCTGGAACACGATATAGCTGTTCACCGGCGTGATATTGGAATTAACCGTCGCAGCATTGAGTGCCGGCACGCTGATTTTTGTGCCCGCATCATTCACCTCATAATATGTGGCGCTGCGCGCTTCGGTTGTGAATGTGCCGCCCTGATGACCGGCGCGCTCCAAAACCACATTATATTTACCGCTATTGGTCAGCGAGCCGCCCTGTTTTTTGGAACGGAAATCTGAATAGCCCTGCCCCTGGTCAACATTGGCAGATACTGAAACCAGGCCCGTGCCGGAAGCGCCGCCTGCGTTGCTACCGCCGGATTTGGCTTGAGCGCTGTCGCCACCGGCGACACAGCTCAATTGGTCATTAGCGCCAAGCGGATTATAGGTCAGCGCGCCGCTATCGGCATTTATGGCAAATATAGACGGGTCAGCCTGCACAAGGCTCCAAGTCAATTTATCGCCATCCGGGTCACGACCTTGCAGCGCCCCAACTGATGTGCCGGGGCTGCCATAGGGCGCAAATTGCTTGTCGGCAAATCCTTCCGGCACAATAATTTCCGGCGCGCGATTGGGCGGGTTGCCAAAGGCAATGGTCAAATCTTGCGTATCAGACAATTCACCATCGCTGACCTG
>Ga0213866_10001103_pt1 | contig 20412 bp, 22 predicted proteins | sample PICome_11_FD_160079 | JGI IMG/M metagenome (GOLD analysis project Ga0213866, IMG submission 160079) | Coastal seawater microbial communities near Pivers Island, North Carolina, United States - PICO284 | ecosystem: Environmental > Aquatic > Marine > Coastal | place: USA: North Carolina...
GAGGTGGTCGCCGCCGTGTCGTTCTTCGTCAACAGCGGCATCCGTTTCGTCGAGGAGACCTGCAAGATGCGGGCCTTCACCACGATGTGGGACCGGCTCACCGAGCAGCGCTACGGCATCACCGACCCGAAGGCCCGGCGCTTCCGCTACGGCGTGCAGGTGAACTCCCTCGGTCTCACCGTCGAGCAGCCCGAGAACAACATGCACCGGATCGCACTCGAACTCCTCGGCGTGACCCTCAGCAAGGACGCCCGTGCTCGGTCGATCCAGTTGCCGGCGTGGAACGAAGCCTTGGGCCTGCCTCGTCCGTGGGACCAACAGTGGTCGCTGCGGCTCCAGCAGATCCTCGCCCACGAGTCGGACCTCCTCGAGTACGACGACATCTTCGCCGGATCCCACGTGGTCGAGGCGAAGACCGCCGAGCTGGTCGACGCGGCAGGGGCGGAACTCGACGAGATCATCGAGATGGGTGGCGCCTTCGCCTCGATCGACGAGCTCAAGACGCGGCTCGTCCGATCCCATGCGGCGCGCCGGGCGCGCATGGAGCGCGGCGAGTTGACCGTCGTCGGCGTCAACGAGTTCACCGAGTCCGCATCGTCGCCGCTGGGCGGCAGCGCGAGCATCCTCACCGCCGACCCGGCGATCGAGGGTGAGCTGATCGCCGCGCTCGATGCGTGGCGCCGGCGCCGCGACCAGGGAGCGGTCGACACTGCCCTCGCCGCGCTCTCGGCCGCGGCCCGAGCCGGCGACAACATCATGGAACCATCGATCGCCCTCGCGCACGCGGGCGGCACGACGGGGGAGTGGGCCGATGTCCTGCGAGCCGAGTTCGGCGAATACCGGGGGCCGACCGGGGTCGCCGCCGCCGGACCGAGACCGCACTCGTCGTCGCTGAGCGACGTCGCCGAGCGCGTGCGCGGCTTCGAGGGCGGCCCGCCCCGGGTGCTTATCGCCAAGCCGGGTCTCGACGGGCACTCGAACGGCGCCGAGCAGCTCGCGCTCGCGGCGCGCGACGCCGGCATGGAGGTGATCTATGTCGGGATCCGGTCCACGCCCGAACAGATCGCGACGGCGGCCCGCGACGAGGACGTCGACGTGATCGGACTGTCGATCCTCTCCGGCAGCCATCTCTCGTTGGTCGACGACACGCTCGGCGCGCTGCGGGCGATCGAGGTCGATGCTCCCGTGGTGGTGGGCGGGATCATTCCCGACGTCGATCGCGAGGTCCTCCGCTCGGCCGGTGTGGCGCAGGTGTTCACGCCGGCCGACTTCGACTTCGGGGCGATCGTCGCCGACCTCGCCGACCTCGCCCTCGCCCACCGCACCTGACCGTGCGCGTCGCGACCTACAACATCCGCAACGGCCGGGCCGTCGACCCCGCCTCGTTCTGGTGGGCACGACGGCGGGCGCTGCGAGACGTCGTGGCCCGCATCGACGCCGACGTCTGGGGCTTGCAGGAGGCCTACGGCTTCCAGCGCCGTGACCTCGAACGAACGGTCCTTCCCGCGCAATCGTGGGGGAGTGTCGGCGCCGGCCGCAACCGCAGGGGCGGAGGAGAGCAGGTGCCGGTCTTCCACCGCAGAGCGGTCTTCGCCGACGCCACGGCATCCACCCGCTGGTTCGGTCCGACGCCCGAGATCCCCGGGTCGCGGATGGACGGTGCGTCGCTGCCGCGTATCGCGACGATTGTCGACCTGGTGGCGGCTGTCGACGGGACGGTGGTCAGGGTCGCGAACCTCCACCTCGACAGCGACTCGGTCGAGCGGCGGGCCGAGGCGCTGGGTCAACTCGTGCGATGGATCGGCGACGCGCCGACCACGCCCACGATCGTCATGGGCGACTTCAACGGGCCGATGACCGATCCCGGCTTCGACACTCTGGCCGACGCGGGCTTCCGGTCGGCGCTTCCGACGGATGCGGGCCCGACGTCGAACGGATTCGGTCGTCGTGCGGACGAACAGCGACAGATCGACCACGTCTTCGTGTCGGAGCACCTCGACGTGATCGATGCCCGCATCGACACCGACGCAGGTCATGCGTCGGACCACTATCCGGTCGTGGTCGATCTCGGGTTCAGCGACTGAGGTCGGCGGCCAACGCCGCCTGCTGCGCCTCGGTGAGCTCGACCTCGGCCTCGAGCGCGGGGAAGTCGGTGCCGATGGCGACCGGGGGAGTCGGGCACGCGAAACGGAGGTACTGCACGGCGGAGAGCCGGTCGGTGCCGACCTGCATGGGATCGAAGGTCGCGTAGGCGCGGGATCCGTCGGTGAGCACGAGGTAGAGGTGCTCCTGGAGCCCCAGCCACGCCTTGAGCAGTGGCTTGCGGTCGTCGGCGTCGGGGATCTCGATCAGCAGGGCGCAGCCGAGTTCGCCGGGCTCGCCGAGCATCGTGTTGTAGGTCTCGATCTCGTCGACGATCGCCGACTCGCGGGCGATCTTCTCCGCTCGCATGATCTCCTGCACCTGGTAGCGGAGGGTCTCGCGATTCTCGAAGAGGAAGGTGAGGTTGTCGCCGAGATGGATGCGGCGGGGCTGCTTCATCTCGAGGACGCGGGCCCGCACTTCGTCGCGCTGGTCCTCGTAGGTCTGGTAGTCGACGATGTCGGAGCGTTCGATGAGTCGGTTCATGAGGGCGGGGTCTCCTCTGGGGGTTCGGGCGTGATGGGGGTGGGGAAGCCGTCGGACCGGTAGGCCCGGGCGAGAATCGTCATCGGGTGCATCGGTCGGCGTCCGGCGTGCTGGCCGAACTGGGTGGCCGCGAGCGGGCAGTCTGTGGCCCACACTTCGGCGTCGGGCGCGGCGTTCATTCCGTCGAACGCCCGCTTGCCGATGCGGACGGACACTTCGTAGCCCTCGGTCTTCATGGCGTAGGTGCCGTCGTGGCCGCAGCACTCCATCGTGGTCGTCGGGGTGACGCCGGGGATCTTGCGGATGAGGTCGCGGCCCTTGAAGCCGACGGCCTGGGCGCGGAGGTGGCACGGCGCGTGGTAGGCGACGTCGCCGGGCGTGGACTTGAAGTCCTCGTTGAAGCGCTCCTCCTTGCGGATCGACCAGAGGAACTCTCCGGGATCCATGACCGCGTCGGCGACCGCCCGGGCGCGGTCGCGGTCGGGCTGGTCGACGAGCTGCGGATACTCGTCGCGCAGCATCATCGAGCAGGTCGGGTTGATGGCGAGGACCTTCTTGCCCGCCTCGACGTGGGGGAGGAGCTTGTCGAGGTTGGCGGCGGCCTTCTTGCGCATGGTGTCGAGGTCGCCGCTCTCCCAGGCCGGCATGCCGCAGCAGTTGAGGCCGGCCTCGCAGGTGATCTCGACCTCGTTGGCCCGCATGACGTCGACCGTGTCGCGTCCGATCTCGGGCTCGTTGTGCTGGACGTAGCAGGTCTGGAACAGCACGGCCTCGCCGTCGGCGGGCGAGTCGGAGATCAGCCCTTCCTGGGCGGCCCACTTCTCGAAGGTCGACCGCGCGAACGGCGGCAGTTCCTTGTCGGGGTGGATGCCGATGGTCTTCTCGAGGAAGGTGCGGTGCAGTTTCGAGCGGGAGTTGAGCGAGTTGGCCGCACCGAGGCTGGCGCGGGCGGCCTTGGCGGTGCGATCGGGGTCGCCGAGCACCTTGTCGCGCAGGGTGACCTTGCCGTTCTCGCGGGTCCGTTGGGCCTTGTAGCGGTGGACGAGCTTGGGGAAGTCGAGCTGGTACTCGTGGCTGTCGCGCACCGTGTAGGGGCACTGCACTTCACACAGCTTGCACTGGAAGCACTCGTCCATGACGGTCTCGGTCTCGGCCTCGGTGAGGTCGCGGACCTTTCCGTCGTGGTTGTCGTCGATGAACGAGAACAGCGAGGGGAACGAGTCGCAGTACTTGAAGCAGAGACGGCATCCGTGACAGATCTCGAAGGTGCGCTCGATCTCCTTGGCGAGCGCACCTCCGTCCCAGTAGATCGGCTCAACCGGGTCGTACGACAGCCCGTCGGTGGGGGAGTAGGAGATGGGGCCGGCGTTGTCTGTCATCGGATCAGGAAATCGACTCGAGCATTTCCTCGAAGCGGCCGGCGTGGCTCTTCTCGGCCTTGGCCAGCGTCTCGAACCAGTCGGCGATCTCGGCGAAGCCCTCTTCGCGAGCGGTCTTGGCCATGCCCGGGTACATCTCGGTGTACTCGTGGGTCTCGCCGGCAACGGCCGACTTCAGGTTGGCGATGGTGTCGCCCATGGGCTCGTCGGTGGCGGGGTCGCCGACCGGCTTGAGGTAGTCGAGGTGTCCGTGGGCATGGCCCGTCTCGCCCTCGGCGGTCTCGCGGAAGTTGCCGGCGACCTCGGGGTAGCCCTCGACGTCGGCCACCTTGGCGAAGTAGAGGTAACGGCGGTTGGCCTGCGACTCGCCGGCAAAGGCGGCCTTCAGGTTGTCGTGGGTTGCGGTGCCTTGAAGCGACATGGTGTCCTCGGTTTTGTCGTGGTAACTGGGAATGGTGGGCAGGAGCCCACACAGCCGGGACTCTACCGGTGACTTGGACACTGTCCAAAGCTGGAGCACAAGAAATCTCCGACGTTGCCGCGAACGCGGCGCGGCGGTACCCTCCATCCTCATGTCCGCTCCGCTCGTCGACCGTTTGCGCGATCGTGGCTACCGCCTCACGGCTCAACGGCGGGTCGTCGCGGAGGTGCTCGCCGGCGACAACACCCACCTGAGCGCCGACGAGGTGCACACCCGAGCGGCCGCCGTGCTTCCCGAGATCAGCCGGGCGACCGTCTACAGCACGCTGCAGCAGTTCAGCGCGCTGGGTGAGGTCCGCGAATTGGCCCTCGGTGGAGCGGCGAAGCTCTACGACCCCAATGTCACACCGCGGCATCACCACCTGGTCTGCGACCGCTGCGACGCGGTCTACGACGTCGCCCGTGGCGTCGATGCGCCGGTGCTCCCTGCGCAGGAACACCACGGGATGGTGCTCGATGCCGCCGAGATCATCTACCACGGCGTGTGCGCGGCATGTGCCGATGTCGCGGTCGCCGCCGACCCGGAGGAGTAAGTCGTGTCCACCACCCCGTCCAGCCCCGCCCCGATCGACATCGGGATCTCCGACGAGGATCGCCAGGCGATCGCCGACGGACTGTCGCACCTCCTGGCCGACTCCTACACCCTCTACCTGAAGACCCACAGCTACCACTGGAATGTCGTGGGCCCGATGTTCAACACCCTGCATCTGATGTTCGAGACGCAATACAACGAGCTCGCACTCGCGGTCGACGAGATCGCCGAGCGGATCCGGGCCCTCGGCGAACCCGCCCCGGGAAGCTATGCCCAGTTCGCGGCCCTCTCGAGCGTGCCCGAAGACCCCGAGCAGCCCGATGCGGAGGAGATGATCCGTCGACTCGTGGCCGATCAGGAAACGGTGGCGCGGACCGCTCGCTCGCTGTTCCCGGTCGTCGACGCGGCCGGCGACGAGCCGACGGCGGACCTGCTCACGCAGCGGATGCAGGTCCACGAGAAGACCGCCTGGATGCTGCGGAGCATGCTCGCCTGACCGATCTCCGTCGGGCTCAACCCGGTGGCGCCTCGATGAGCTCGAGGCAGGTCCCGTCGGGGTCGCGGAAGAACACGGCCCGGAGTCCTTCGATCGGAATCGTCGGACCCATGTCGAGCCATACCGCGTCGGGGCACGGGTGGCCGACGGCCCGGATCGATTCGACCGCATCGGCTGCGTCGTCGACGAGAAACGCCATGCGGAAGATCCCGAGATCGGTGGCCCGTGCGTAGGCGGGTCGGTCGCTCGCGCCGGGCCGGAGCCGGATCTCGAAGTCGTCACCCGGCACCCTGAGTCCGGAGGTGGTCGGCGTCAGCCCCAGGACGCGGCGGTACCAGTCGGTCGCGGCGGCGACGTCGCCGACATTGATGTTCACCCCGAGCAGCGTCACCCGGTCGGCGGGCTCGAGGACGAGGCGGGTCCCGTCCGGGTCGGTGATCTCGGTCGGCGCACCGACGGCCGGGGAGCCGACCCGGAGCGCGGTCATGCCGATCGCGTCGGGTTCGTCGTGGGGACGGCCGGTCGGGACCGGCTGGGTCCACTCGAGGAGATCGATGACCGGATTGGCGCGTCCGTCCGACATCATCCACGCGTCCCACTGAACCGGTCCGCTGAGGCCGAATCCGGTGCCGTCCTGGGGCGCCGGATTCGTGCGCACGAGTGGGGTCAGGCCGAGCTCGTCCCGATAGAAGCCCACCGACCGCGTGAGATCCCGGCAGTTCACGTTGCAGTGCTGAACGTGGCGGAGCACGGTGCCTACTCGCCGCCGGATCCGGTGGTCCTCGCCACGATGTCGCCGAACCCGCCGGCGTCGTAGACGTCCTCCGGGTTGGCCCGCACGAACTGGTCGAGGGCGACGGCGTCGTCGCCGACGAGGATGCGCCAGCGCTTCTCGCGCACGCCGTCGAGGATGACGGTCGCCGCCTCGGCGGCGGTCATCGGCGCACCGGCCTCGAACTGTTCGGCCGCTTCGTCCATCATCCACTTCACGTCGTCGGTCACCTCGGGGTTGTCGCCGTGGCGGATGGAGCTCCGCACGATCCCGGTGCCGATGTGGCCGGGCATGACCACGGAGACGCCGACGTGGGGCGCGTGCACTCTCAGGTCGGCGATGAGTGCTTCGGTGAAGCCCTTCACCGCGAACTTGGCGGCGGAGTACGCCGTGTGGGGCCGGTCCGGACCCAGGCTCGCGAAGAAGCCGTTGACGCTGGACGTGTTGACGAGGTGCCCCTCTTCGGACGCCGCCAGCAGGGGAAGGAAGGCGCGGGTCCCGAAGTAGACGCCGCCCCAGCAGACAGCGAAGCAGCGGTCCCAGCTCTCGCGGCTGCCGGTGAACAGGCTGCCGCCGCCGCTGATGCCGGCGTTGTTGAAGACGAGGTTCACATGGTCGGTGTCGTGTTGTTCGACGACCTCGTCGCGGAACCGGAGGATGGCTTCCTCGCTGCTGACATCGCACAGGTGGCTCGTGACCCTCACGTCCACCGACTCCTCGCGGATCTGCGCCGCGGTGTCGGCCAGGTGGTCGTCGGAGAGATCGCAGATGGCCACGTCGCATCCTTCGGCCGCGAGCTGGCGGGCGATCTGGCGGCCCATGCCGCTCGCGCCCCCGGTGATCACGGCCAGTTTCCCTGAGAAGTCGCGCATCGGGCGAGCATACGGCTGGCCGTCGGCGGGGACCTAAGCTCCGGAGATGGCCGATCCCGCCCGTCTGCACGAGCTGCCCACGCCCTGCCTGCTGGTCGAGCGGTCGACGTTCGACCACAACGTCGCCGCGATGGCGGCGGCTCGACCCGGCGCGGAGCTCCGCCCGCACGTCAAGGCCTTCAAGTCGACGGCACTGGCCAAGGAGCTGGTCGCCGCCGGTCACACCAACTTCTGCGCCGCAACCGTGCGAGAGATCGAAGGGATGGCCCAGGCCGGCATGGGAACCGACCTCCTGCTCGCCAACCAGTCGCTCGACCTCCGCCGGCTGACGCCGCTCGTCGAGGCCGGTCACCGGATCACCGTCGCCGTCGACTCCGCCGAGACGATCGAGGCCGCGGTCTCCGGTCGGATCCCCGAGGTGTTGATCGACGTCAACGTCGGCATGCCACGGTGCGGTGTCGCCCCGGACGGGGCCGGCGCACTGGCCGATGCCGCCCGGGCCGCGGGGCTCGAGGTGCGCGGGGTGATGGGTTACGAGGGCCATCTGATGATGGCCCCGGCCGAGAAGAAGAGTGACGCGGTCGAGGCGTCGATGGCGATGCTGCTCAGGGCTGCGGCCGATGTGGGGGGCGACGTGATCTCGGCCGGTGGCACCGGCACCTATGCGGTCAACACATGGCCGACCGAGATCCAGGCCGGCTCGTACTGCCTCCTCGACACCGACTACGCCACGCTCGAGTCGCCGTTCGAGATCGCCATCACGGTCATGGCCACGGTCATCTCGGTCAACCCCGACGGCTGGGCGGTGCTCGACGCGGGCCTCAAGGCCTTCGGGATGGACCATGGCAACCCGACCTGGCCCGACGGTGATCTGTTCTTCTGCGCCGACGAGCACACCACCCTGCTCGATCCCGAGGGTCGACTGCGGGTGGGCGACCGGGTACGCCTGCAACCCGGCCACCTCGATCCGACGGTGGCGCGACACGAAGTCATGTGGGTGGTCGACGGCGACACCGTCGTTGATCGTTGGGCGATCGATCTGAGGCACTGGTGAGCCGCACGTTCCGGAACTGGGCCGGCAACCAGGTGTGCCTGCCGGCAGAGATGGCATCACCGCAGTCGGTCGACGAGGTGGCGGCGACGGTCTCGCGCGCGGCCGAGGCCGGGCTGCGGGTCAAGGCGGTCGGCGCCGGCCATTCGTTCACCGCCGCGGCGATGACCGATGGCGTGATGATGTCGCTCGACGCCGTGGCCGATGTCGAGTCGATCGATGTCGAGCGCGGGCTGATCACGGTCGGCGCCGGGATCCGCCTCAAGGACCTCAACGCCGTGCTCGACGCGGCCGGGCTCGCGATGCCCAACCTCGGCGACATCGCCTACCAGTCGATCGCGGGGGCGATCGCCACGGCGACGCACGGCACGGGGGCGACGCTCGGCAACGTCGCCACCACCATCGTCGGCATGGAGATCGTCGACGGCAACGGCAACCGGATCTGGTGTGACGAGACCACGCGTCCGGAGTTGCTCCGCGTCGCCCGCGTCGGGGTCGGTGCGCTCGGGATCGTGACGAAGGTGACGCTCCAGTGTGTGCCGGCATTCGACCTCCACGCGGTCGAGACGATCGAGGTGCTCGACGACGTGCTCGACGGCTTCGAGGAGAACGTCTCGACCAACGACCACTTCGAGTTCTTCTGGATGCCGGGGGCCCGGCGTTGTCAGGTCAAGCGCAACAACCGCACCACCGAACCCCGGCGACCCCAACCCCGGTTGTCCTACGTGCGCGACAAGATCATCGCCGAGAACCTCGCGTTCGGCCTGGTCACCAAGGTCGGCTCCCGGTTCCCGGGTGCCGCGCCGCGCATCGCCAAACTCGTCGACTCGGGAGTCTCGGGCCGTGACCTGATCGACGCGAGCCACCGGATCTTCGCCAGCCCACGGTGGGTGCGGTTCTATGAGATGGAATACGGCATTCCCCGAGAGGCCCTGCCCGAGGCGATGCGCCGAGTCCGCGACCTCGTGAAGCGGGGGAGCGAACCGATCTTCTTCCCGATCGAGGTGCGGGTCTCGGCCGCCGACGACATCCCGTTGTCGACCGCCAGCGGCAGAGACAGCGCGTGGATCGCCGCCCACGTCCACAAGGGCGGCAGCTACGAGACCTACTTCCAGGGGATCGAGCAGATCATGAACGACTACGACGGCCGCCCCCATTGGGGCAAGCTGCACTTCCAGGGTCACGAGTCGCTCGCACCCCGGTACGACGAGTGGGATGCCTTCCAGGGAGTGCGGGCCGAACTCGACCCCGACGGCCGCTTCGCGAACCCCTACACCGACCGGGTGCTCGGCCCGTTCTAGGCGGTGAGGGTGGTGCCGCCGTCGACGGGGATGATCTGGCCGGTGATGAACGCGCCGGCTCGACTGGCCAGCAGGAGCGCCACGCCCTTGATGTCGTCGGCGTCGCCCCACCGGTGCATGGGGATCATGCGGAGTTCGGCTTCGTATGCCGCCGGATCGGCCTTGGCGTACTCGGTCATGTCGGAGTGGAACCGGCCGGGGGCGATGGCGTTCACCCGCACGTTGCGCTGCGAGAGGGTGAAGGCGAGGTTGCGGGTCATCATGTGGATGCCGGCCTTGGAGACGTCGTAGCTGTAGGTGTCGGTGGGGTTCGCGGTCAGCCCGGCGATCGAACCGATGTTGATGATGCTGCTCGAGCGTTCGGGCGTGGCCCGGGCGGTCAGGAGCGGAACCAGCGCCTGGGTGAGGAAGAACGGCGACTTCACGTTGAGATCCATCACCTTGTCCCAGCCCCGCTCGGGGAACTCGCCGAGGGGGGCGAGCCAGCCCCGACCGGCATTGTTCACCAGCACGTCGAGGTGCTCCTCCCGGCTGGTCATCTCTGCAGCCAGCTGCTCGACATCGGCCATCGTGGAGAGGTCGCCGGGGAGCGCGACACACTCGCCATCGAACGCCTCGCTCAGTTCGGTCGCCGTGGCCTGCACCGTCTCCGCGTTGCGGGCGGTGATGTAGACACGCCGAGCGCCCGCCTCGAGGAATGCTTCGGTCATGTTGCGCCCGAGTCCCTTCGATCCACCGGTGACGAGACAGGTGCGGTCGGCCATGGAGAAGAGCTCGGAGGTCATGGGCGGAACTGTGTCATCGGACGGCCGGTTCGTCCATTGGCCCGACTTCGGCCGGTACGGTGCCCGACATGGCTGAGAAAGACGTGGGCCCGTCCGCCGACCTCGAGGGGTCGGGACTGCGGGTGGTGTTGATCCGGACCCGCTGGAATCCGCAGGTGATCGACCGGCTCGCCGGCGGCGTCGACCGCGCCCTCGCCGAGTGCGGCATCGCCGACCACGAGGTGGTCGAGGTGCCCGGTGCCTTCGAGATCCCGTTCGCGGCCCGCACGCTCGCCGCGTCCGGGCGCGTCGACGCCATCGTCGCCGTCGGCGCGGTCATCCGGGGGGAGACGACCCACTACGACCTCGTGTCGGAGGAATGCGCCCGCGGTCTCCAGGACGTCCAGATCTCGACCGGTGTCCCCATCGGGTTCGGCGTGCTCGCCACCGAGAACCTGGAACAGGCCCTGGCCCGCAGGGAGGGCGCAGACGGCCACAATGTCGGCGCCGACGCCGCCCAGGTCGCCGTGGAGATGGCGATCCTGGCTCGCGACTGGCGCTGAGGCATGGACGGCCCAGGGTTGCCCCCGGCCAAGCAGGTCATCCTCGACCGGCTGTCCGAAGGATCCGTGCCGGGAGAGCGCAGCGACGACTACCGGCTCGCACTGGCGATCGAGGGTGGAGGCATGCGCGGCGTGGTCAGTGCGGGCATGCTCGTCGCCCTCGAGCAACTCGGCATCACCGGCTGCATCGATCTCGTGGTCGGCACCTCGGCCGGCGCGCTCGCCGGTGCGTTCTTCGTCGACGGCCGGGCTGTCGAGGGCAGTGTGCTCTTCTACACCGAACTCCACGACGAGCCGTTCCTGGATCGCAGCCGGCTGTTGCGACGTGAGGCCGCGCTCGATCTCGACTATCTCGTCGACCACGCCGCGGTCAGCCGCGGGCTCGACTTCACCGCGATCGCGGCGAGCCCGATCCCGCTCTACGCCACGGTGACGCCGACCGACCCGTCGGTCGACACCCGGCATTTTCATGTCGCCGGCAGTGCGGAGCGGGTCTCGTCGATCCTCAAGGCGACCGCATCCCTGCCGGTTCTCGCGGGCGGGGCCAAGCAGATCGACGACATCGACTATGTCGACGGCGGACTCCACGAACAGATCCCGTGGCGCACCGCCGTGGCGCTCGGCGCCACCCACGTGCTCGTGCTGCCCTCGAAGCCCGTCAGCGCCGACGCGGAACTCGACTCGCTGAGCTTCGTCGAACGGGTCTCGGTCATCCCCGTCGTACGGGCCGTGCACAACGACCACATCGCCGATCTCGTCTCGCAGCTGCCGGGCCGGTCGTCGCGTGAGGCCTGGAACCTGCGGGCGGTTTCCGAGGGGCGGGCCACGCCGCTCGACTGGGCGGCGGGTCGGGGTCAGCCGCGATTCGACGTGATCCACGTGCCCGACACCCTCCGGCTGCCCGGACGCCTCGAGCGGGAACGGCCGGTGCTCGTCGATGCGCTGATCGGTGGCGCGAACGCGGTGGTCCACCACTTCGACCTCGGCGGGGAGGACGCGGTGGCGGTCGAGCAACGGGTCGTGTTGACCCACCCCGATGCGCCCGTGAAACACTTTCGGGCGTCGCAGCTGACCGAGCTGGTGATCGAGCGGGGAAACGACGAGAGGGAGCGCTGAGATGCAGGTCGACAGGATCGGCGGAGTGATCGGCGCCATGGTCGGCGGTGTGGACCTTCGTCGCGTCGACGGCCCGGCGGTCGGGGCGCTCGAAGCAGCCCTCTACGAGCACGGTGTGCTCTTCTTCCGTGGCCAGGACCTGACCGACGAGGAGCAGGTGGACCTCGCCCGTCGCTTCGGGGAACCGTCGATCTATCCGATCTCGAAGATCCATGGTGCGACCGAGCCGGTCTGCTCGACGATCGTCGATGGGCCCGACAGTCCGCCGACCACCGACGGGTGGCACACCGACGTCACGTGGATCGAACGGCCGCCGAAGATCGCGATCCTCTGTGGCGTCGAGATCCCGGAGTACGGAGGCGACACCATGTGGGCGTCGACCGCCGACGTCTACACGAGCCTCTCGCCGACACTTCGTGCTCTGCTCGACGGGATGGAGGCCGAGCACTCCTGTTGGCCGGGGTTCTGCGAGACCGCCGAGGAGAAATCGGGAATCGACGGCCTCGGGGCGATGATCCGCGACGCGTACCCGCCGGTGATGCATCCGCTGGTGCGGACCCATCCCGTGACCGGTGAGCGGGCCTACTACGACGGCGCGTCGACGATGGGCGCAGCGGCCGGACTCACTGCAGCCGAGTGGCAACCGCTACGGGCGCTGTTGCAGTCGATGTTCGACGAGCCGAAACGCCAGGTCAGGTGGTCGTGGAGCGAGGGTGACGTCGCAATCTGGGATGAGCGCCTGACGGTGCACCGGGGTGTGTCGGATCACTTCCCGTTGCGCCGTGTCGTGCGCCGGATCACCGTCGACGGCGAGCGGCCGGTGTTTCAGCCCTGAGCGCGCCGGCGCCAGCCGATGAGGCCGGCGGCGACCACGACCGCAGCACCCGCGCCGGCCCCGATGACGAGACCGGTGTTCGAGTCGTCGTCGCTGCCCGAGTCGCTGTCGAGCTGGGCGAGGGTCGTCGTCGGTGCCTGAGTGGTGGTCGGCGCGGCCGTCGTGGTGGTGGCGTCCTCGTCATCGGGCGCCGCCGTGGTCGTCGTGGTCGTGGTCTCCGGCGGGGCCTCGACGATGCCGCGGAACGGCCCGGTCACCTCGTAGGTGATACCGCCGAAGGCGTCGGCCGAGTCCATGGCCGAGTTGATGTCGCCGATGGCGCGGGGTGACGGTCCCCGCTGGCTCGAGAAGTAGAGCCGGTCGCGGCTGGGGTTGAAGACGGGACCGGTGACCTCGGAGTTGTCCTGGCCGACGATCCGGGCGAACGGCGCGACTTCGCCTTCGGGGGTGATGATGACGACCTCCATGTTGCCGCCGTCCTCGGCCACGAAGATGTCGCCGGTGCCTTCGTCGACGGTGAGGTTGTCGACACCGGAGAGGACCGCGGTGCCGTCGGCGACGTCGTCGGGGTTGGCCTCGTAGAGCACCGTGTGGGTGAGGTTGGCGAGGTCGATGCCGTGCACCTTGTTGTCGAACTTGGTCGTGAAGAAGATCCAGTCCTCGAAGTACCAGATGCCTTCGCCGCCGAGGAAGACCGTCGACGCCTCGACCTGCTGGCGGGTCGGGGTCTCGGCCGCGGACGGATCGGGAACTTCGAGCCAGCTCACGCCGCCGGCGTCGGCCACGACACACACTTCGAGGAGTCCCTCGCTGAGGTCGGGGTAGGCGGTGGGGGTGTAGCGGTAGAGGCGGCCGTCGGGCTGGTCCTCGGTCATGTAGACGTGCTCCCGCACGGGATCGACCGCGGCGGCCTCGTGGGCGAAGATGCCCATCGGGGCGTGGGCCTGCGGTTCGGTGGCCGCAGTGGGATCGCATTCCCAGAGGAATCCGCCGGTGGAGAACCACTCCTCGCCGGAGAGGAACGTCCCCCACGGGGTCGGTCCGCCACCACAGTTGGCGACGCTGCCCCGGAGGACCTCGTAGGCATCGACGATGTAGCCGTCGGCGTCGTAGCGGATGGCGCTGACGCCGGCGGCGCCGGGGACGAAGACCTCGCTGTTGACGGTGTGGATCCAGCCGCCGTCGTCCTGGGCGAAGGTCGCCGCACCGTCGGGAAAGATGTGCCACTCGAAGTCGGTGTCACCGACCGGCTCGCCGGCCACGGCCACGATCCGCGAGGTGAAGCCCTCCGGCAGGATCATGCCGTTCTCGTCGGGTTCGAGGCCCTCGATCGAGCCGTAGGGGCTGGTGCCGGCGCTCTGGGCCCCGGCAGCCGTGGTGAGAAGGGGAATGGCCGCCGTGCCACCCGCGGTGAACACTCCGGCTTGCAGAAATCGACGTCGGTCCATCCCGCGAGACTCGCACATGGCGCCGACGCTCGCTAAACACGGGCGATGACATCCACCCCCCGTATCGAGGGTCTCGAGCCCAAGTTCACCAACGTCCACGACGAGGACGACGGCATCCCGTTCATCCCGGTGCGTAGCCAGCGCAACGCCGACGGTTCCGAATCGCACGTGTGGGAGAAGTGGGTGGCCTTCTCGGTCGAGCCGCTCTACCTCGCCCTCTTCGCTCGGTGGGATCCGGGAATGATCGTGCGCCACCACGGCCACTGGTCGCCGCACACCCTCACGGTCCTGAAGGGCCACCTCACCTGTGGCGATGTCGAGCTCGGCCCCGGTGGCCACATCGAGCTGCCGCTCGGCGCCTCGTTCGGCCCGTTCGTCGCCGGTCCCGAGGGCATGGAGGCCTACGAGGTGATGATGGGCGATCCGCGCTCGTGGAGCGAAGACCCCGACTCGATTCACGAGTGGCTCGCCGCACGCGGCGCCGTCCAGCTGCCCGATCCGCCGATCGAGCTCCCCGGCGGGCTCGAAGATCTCCGTGCCGTCTTCGCCAAGGGCGCCGAGGAGCACGGCGAGTAGCACTCGCCGCAACGCGCGACGACGCCTACCCGGACGACAGGGGACTCAGACGTAGATGACCTCGAACGTGCAGGCCAGGTCGTAGGGAGTGTCGGCCGCCGCGGCCTCCGCGTTGCCGCGGAGGAACGCCTCGGGGTCGGTCGGTTCGGCCAGTGCGTCGAGATACACCCGGTGGCATTCCAGCGAGGCGATCCCGCGGTCGAGCGTGTCCGTGATGTCGACGGCGTGGGTTGCCTGCGGCGATGCGTTGAACGCGACGAATCGCACGCCGTCCCACGCCCCTCCGACCTCCGGAAACAGCCATTCGTTGCCGGCGTCGCGGGCCGCGTCGAGCAGGGCGCGTCCGACGTTGCGATGATCGGCATGGTTCCACGACGGCCCGCCCCAGGAGTCGCGATGGTTGATGCTCACGAGGATGTCGGGCCTGGTCGCCCGGATCACGCCGGTGAGGTCGCGGCGCAGGGCGAGGTTGTTCTCCACGAGTCCGTCCGGATGACCGAGGTAGCCGAGCTCGCGCACGCCGACCGCCACGCACGACGCTTCCTGTTCGGCCCGTCGCAGTCGGGTGGCCTCGGCCGGAGCCATGCCGGAGATGCCGGCCTCGCCCGCGGTCACGAGGGAGTATCCGACCCACTTTCCCTGGTCGGTCCATCGGGCCACGGCACTGGCCGCGCCGTACTCCATGTCGTCGGGGTGAGCGACGACGGCCAAGGCCCTCGTCCAGTCTTCGGGCAGCGGGTCCAGCATCTGACGGAGTGTACGAACGTGACTAGGGTCCGGCGAATGGCCGACAAGAAGATCGTCACCGTCCTGAACCCCGAGGACGAATACACGCACGAGCCCGATCCGGTGCCCAACTACAACGAGTCGATGTATCTCAACGGCTTCGACCTCGAACGCGAGGTCGGCGCCTGGTTCCGCATCGGCAACCGGGTCAACGAGGGCTACGCGGAGATGACGGTGTGCATCTACCTGCCCGGCGGGCGGGTCGCATTCCTCTACGGCCGGCCCGAGATCGACAACAACGACGAGATGAAGGCGGGCGGCCTCGAGATCAAGGTCGTCACCCCGTTCGAACACCTGAAGATCAACTACGACGGCAAGGTCTGTCTGCTCGAGGAGCCGGCGCAGATGGCGAATCCGCGTGAGGCGTTCGAGAACAACCCCTTCGTCGAGTGCGAGGTGCGCCTCGACGTCACCGGCGTGTCGCCGATGTACGGCGGGCTGCCCCAGTACGAGGACGGGTCGCCGATCGAGGTCGACGCCGAGAAGAGCTTCGCCAAGGCTCACTACGAGCAGCACACCGCGGTGAAGGGCACGATCCAGGTGGGTGACGAGACCATCGAGCTCGACGGTCTCGGCCTGCGCGACAAGTCGTGGGGCCCTCGCTACTGGCAGGCCGTGAGCTGGTACCGCTGGCTCCCCATGATCTTCGGACCCGACTTCGCGATGATGCTCTCGATCACCGACAACGGCGACAAGACCCGCTACGGCGGCATGGTCCTCGAGGACGGCGAGTACCACCACATCCGCGACTGCCGGATCGAGTCCGATTGGGACGACAACGACTACCAGACCGCGATGCGGTGCTGGGCCAAGACCGACCACAAGGAGTACGAGGTCACTGGCGAAGTGATCTCGATGATCCCGCTGCGGAACCGTCGCAAGACGCCCGATGGCGAACAACTCCACACCCGGATCACCGAGGCGATGACCCGCTACGAGTGCAACGGCCGCAAGGGCATGGGCATGAGTGAATACCTCGACCAGATCGTGGACGGGAAGCCGATCGGCGCCGACGTCCGGGCGTGAACGACAAGGCCGATCGCCTCGCAGCGCAGCTCGCCGACGAGCTGGGGGGCGAGATCGCCGACCTGCGGCGGCTGTCGGCCGGCGCCAGTCGCGAGACGTGGGCGTTCTCGGCCGACGGCGACCCGCTGATCCTGCAGCGGTCGCGTTTCGTGGCTGCTCCCGGCACGGGGGTCGACGAGCCGGCGATCCTCCGCCACGCCCACGCCGGCGGAGTCACCGTGCCCGAGATCGTGGCGGCGTCGAGCGGCGCCGACCATCCCATCGGAGCCCAGTTCACGATCTCGCGCCGGCTCGAGGGCGAATCGATCGCCCGCAAGATCCTGCGCGACGGCGACTTCGCAAGGGCCCGCGAGTGCTTCGTCGGCGACTGTGCCCGGGAGCTCGTTGCGATCCACTCGCTCGACCCGGAACCGGTCCTCGACCGGCTGCCGGCGGTCGACGACCCGGTCGCCGCCCAACGAGCCACCTACGACACGCTCGACGACCCCCATCCGGTCTTCGATCTGGCCTTTCGCTGGCTCGACGCCCACCGGCCCGACCCTCGGCCCCACCGCATCGTCCACGGCGACTTCCGCATGGGCAACTTCCTGATCGACGCCGACGGCATCACGGCCGTGCTCGACTGGGAGCTCGCTCACATCGGCGACCCGGTGGAGGATCTCGGCTGGCTCGTCGCCCGGGCCTGGCGGTTCCGCGGGGAGGGTGAGGTCGGCGGGCTCGGCACCCGAGGCGAGCTGCTCGATGCGTACGCCGCGGCCGGCGGGGTGGAGATCTCGCCCGACGAGCTGCGCTGGTGGGAGGTCCTCGCCTCGCTGCGATGGGGCGTGATCACGATGTTCATGGGCGGCGAGCACCGCAGCGGTACCACCCGTTCGGTGGAGCAGGCCACGATCGGCCGACGCGTGGTGGAGACCGAGTACGACCTCATGTTGTTGCTGCGCCCCGAGTTGCAGGCCGGCCGATGACCAGCGAACGGACCAACTGGCCCCACGACGTACCCGACGCACGCGAGTTGGTCGAGGCGGTGCGCGACTATCTCCGTGACGACCTCGGTCCGCGAGCCGAAGGCCGCGATCGGTTCATCCTGCGAGTCGCGGCCAACGCGCTCTCGATCGCGGCACGCGAGATCGCCGCGCTGCCGGCCGACGCGGCCGACCATGCCGAGCGGCTCGCCGCCCTGGGCGTCGAGTCCGAGCAGGCATTGTCCGACGCGATCGCAGCGGGCGCCTTCGACGACCGCATGTCCGAGCTCGGCGACGTCCTGTGGGCGACGACGCTCGCCAAGCTCGCCGTCGCGAACCCGGCCTACCGCGACGAAGCGGCCGAGCCCTAGGCGGTCTCCGGCGGCGGCCGCCACCAGGTAGGCCATCGCTGCGGTCGTTCGAGGCTCGTCAACTGCGGTTGACGACCCGCCCGAGGACGTGCCACCGAGTCTGGCAGCACTAGCGTCGGGCTCACGGCTCTCCCCGAGAAAGGCAGCGCCTGACCCATGGGCCACCCCGACGACGAGTTCCATCCACCCACGAGCGATGACCCGTACTGGACCGAGACGTGCTGGTTCACGTTCACCGTGCCGGAGCGCCTGCTGTCGGGTCAGCTCTACCCGTTCTTCCGCCCCAACCAGGGGATCACGGCCGGGGGCGCCTACTTCTGGAACGACCAGGGCAGCCAACCGTGGAACGGGTTGTACGCCAAGAACTTCTGGCACCTGCCACTCCCCGACGAGCCGTTGTCCGACATCACCCTGCCCAACGGCATCCGCTACCGCTGCGTCGAGCCGCTCACGACCTACGAGATCGGCTACACCGATCCCGACGACGGCGACGAGATCGATGTCTCGCTCACGTTCACCGCGGTGGCCGCGCCGAACTATCTCGGCGAGTCGCATCTCGACCAACCCGGCCGCTATCAGGGCACCATCCGGCTGCTCGACGAGGAGTTCTCGGTCGACAGCTTCGGCTTCCGCGATCGCTCGTGGGGGATCCGCCCCCAGTTCGGTCAGGGCCTGGCCGGTTCACCGGCGCCTCGGGGCGGCTACAGCTACGCGACCGCGTCGGCCGACGACGGCTTCCACGCCATCACCATGGACTTCGGCGAGGGATGCATCGGGATCCACGGGTATCTGGTGCGTGACGGCGTGTGGTCGAAGCTCGCGTCGGCCCGGCGAGCGGTGACCGAGCGAGACGACGACACCGGCGCGCCACTCCGGGTCGTGATCGACCTCACCGACGAGGCCGGACGCGACATCCGGGCCGAAGGCCGGTGCCGCAACCGGATCGGACTCCACCTGAACCCCAACCTGTTCACGTGGAATTGTCTGACCGAGTGGACCTTCGACGGTGTCGAAGCCTGGGGCGAGGATCACGACAACTGGAGTGCGCCGGCCGCCCGCCGGTTCTTCCGCGGCCACCTTCTCGGTGATCGAGCCGACTGACGCTGCTGGGATCTACGGCGTGCGGGGCAGGAGCATCTCGAGGCAGTCGGTGGCCGGGTTCTCGAGCCACACCGTCTGGTCGGCCGGCATGATGCCCCGCTCGACGAGGCGGTTCATCACCCGCACGACGATGGCGGTGTAGCGCACCGCGGCGAACACTTCGTAGAACGTCGTGTCGCCGACCTCGCGTCCGAGACACTCCTCGTAATGGGCGCGTTGCTCGTCCCGGGTCGGCTCGCCGGGCAGACGGTCGATCCCCATCGTCTCGTGCGACCAGTGGTCGAACATGAGCCACCAGCCGAGATCGACCTCGGCCGGTGCGATCGACGCCGCCTCGAAGTCGGTCACGCAGACTGCGCCGAAGTCGCGCCAGATGATGTTCCCTGGTCGCGGATCGCCCCAGTTCAGGCACACCTCGGGCTCGGCCGGGAGGTTGGCGCGCAGCCACGCCATGCCTTCGTCGAAGAGCGGGTGCACACGACCGCCCAGGCTCTCGCGTGCGTGCTGCTCCCACACGTCGATCTGGCGCCGGGTGCTCGGCTCGCTCCCCGCGGGTGCGAGCCATTCGAGGCCGGCGGCGCGCCAGTCGATCTTGTGGATGTCGGCCATGGTCCGAACGCCGTCGAGGACGAGCGCCCGACGCTGTTCGGGCCTGGCATCGAAGAAGAAACCCTCGGCCGTGTACGGCGGACTCTCGACGGGCACCTGACCGGCCACGTGGCCCATCACGAAGAACGGCGCGCCGAGCAGGCTCGGATCGGATTCGTAACCGTGGAGGGGTGCGATGGGCACGTCTGCGTGTTCGGCCACGGCGTCCATCACCCGGTATTGGATCTCGATCTCGACACCGAGGTCGGACTGGGCCGGGTAGACCGGCGGCTCGGGCGTCTCCCGGCGCACGACGAACTTCTCCATCGCCGTCGCGCCATCCCTGGTCACGTCGGCATCGAACACTGTCGTCTCGGCCGAGTAGCCGCTGCTCGGCGGTGAGAAGTCCCGCACCTCGACGGCGTCGACACCCTGGAGTCGCGCCTGCAACCATCTCGCGAGTGCGTCCCGATCGAGTTCGTCGCCGGTGTTCTGGCCCGAGAAGTCGGTCATGGCGACGGAACCTACCGGAGTCGTCGGCGTCGAGCCCATCGTCGTCGGGATACCGTGCGCGGCATGGAGGACACCTCGCCCCTCGGGGTCGGCTGCCCGATGTGGGCGAACCGCGACTGGGTCGGTTCGGCGCTGCCGGCCGGCACCCCGGTCGGCGGCGAGTTGGCGGCCTACGCCCGGGTCCTCAACGCCGTCGAGGGCAACACCACCTTCTACGCGCTGCCGGCTCCCGCGACCGTCGCACGCTGGCGC
>Ga0213866_10001104_pt1 | contig 20399 bp, 15 predicted proteins | sample PICome_11_FD_160079 | JGI IMG/M metagenome (GOLD analysis project Ga0213866, IMG submission 160079) | Coastal seawater microbial communities near Pivers Island, North Carolina, United States - PICO284 | ecosystem: Environmental > Aquatic > Marine > Coastal | place: USA: North Carolina...
TCGGAAGGTTTGTTCAATCGCTTTTTGAATTTCTCGAGGTTGGTATGAGGGATGGTTGCTCTGATTGAAGCCCATCGAGACCGCCTGGGCATCCCGGGCCCCAAGATTCGAAGTCAGAATGATGATGGTGTTCCGGAGGTCGGCGGTGTTGCCTCGCGAATCGGTGAGGCGCCCGTCATCGAAGACCTGAAGGAAGAGGTCCCAAACGTTTCGATTGGCCTTTTCAAATTCGTCGAGAAGAACGAGCGAGAAAGGTTGTTGCCGGATTCGAGAGGCGAGAGAGGTCCCTTCATCGGGGCTTCCAATTAAACGGGTCAAGGAGCTGGAATCTTGAAATTCCGACATGTCCAGCCGGATCATTCTTTGCTCCGACCCGAAAAGGAAGTTGGCGAGGGACTTGGCAATTTCGGTCTTGCCGGTTCCCGTGGGGCCGGCAAAAAGAAAGACTCCGAGCGGACGGGAAGGATCGGTGAGGCCGGCCTTAATCATTGCGATTCGTTCGACGAGTGCGGTGACGGCTTCGGGTTGGCCGAGGACACTGTGATCGAATTTTTTCTGGAGGGCCTTCAGGTCGAGAATCAGTTCATCGTCGATGATTTCCATGGGCATGCCGGTCCTCGAAGCCAAGGCGCGGAGGAGCGCGGGACGATCTATCGACACCGAGGGGCCCTTGGCTTGATCGCACTCGCGTTGGAAGCACCCTTTGAGAAGGTCGAGGAGAAGCCCGGGCATGGCATGGTCGAGGGAATACTGGCGCGCCAACTTGAGTCCTTCAGCCAAGGTCTCGCTGGCGCTCCCCGGCCTCTTTCCGAGTTGACCCGGATGGTCGTTAATCCAATCTTCGGCCATCTCAAGGGCTTGCTTTTCACCAGGCTCGTCGATTTTCACAATCTCAACGGCGGTGTCGATCCTTGGCGATGATGTCTTTAGTGTGCTCAGTGAACTTTCAGGCGTTTCGCCAATGACGAGAATGTTTCCTTCCGAGAGGTCCGGCAGTATCATATCGAGGATGCTGGCGGGGCTGTACTGATGGCGGCCCGCAAGTTCAAGTTCGTGGAAGGAATCAGCGATCCAGACAACCTTGCGTTGGCGAAGAATACGGAGGAACTCGAGCATGCGTTGTTCAAGTTGCCCAATGTAGCTTTGGCCGGATTGCAAATTTGCCGATGTTGCGGTCACCACGATGAAGCCTTGCTCCTGAAGATCCCTCGCGACCAATCGGGTGAGCGAAGTTTTGCCAACCCGGCTGGCTCCTGTCAGCAGAACCGAGCGGGGTTGTTCGTCGCGGGTTAGGCTTTCCACGATGGACTTCTTCCGGGCTTCCAACGTCGCGGTTTCGAGAATAGGAGAGCCGTCTTCGAGCCGATCGGAAATGGGTCCGAGAATCGTGGCGAACTGGCGGAGAAATTCCCTAGGGTCCCCGGGTTCGCCATTGCCCTTTTCCTCGAGTTCATCGAGCAAGACCCTGGCCTGTTCGTCGGGAAGGCGTCGGACGATGGTCTTGACGTCATCAAGGTCCCAGCTGTCGATCTCGCGATTGTGTTCGCCAAAGGTCAGCTCTTCTCCGAATGCGAGGCGTTCGGCGACGAATTTTCGGAGGGCCCGGTCGATTTGAAAATCATCCCAAGGACTATAGACGGCAGCGAAAACAGGCCCGATCGCCGGTTGCTTGTAAATTGACGGAATACAGCGAAGGGCCGTAATGGTCCGGTGGGTGGAAGGGTTACGGATGTGGGAAAAGATAGCGGGCTTGAGAATTTCTTCGTCAAGGTCATCCCGGTCACCTGCCAAGTGAAGAGCGAGCATGGCCATTAAGTCATTTTCACTCTTGAGATGAACAACGAGGTCTTCAGCCGAAATTTTCTGGGCCGCAAGTTCGGTGAGAGCACGTTGGAACTTGGGATGTTCGATGATCCCGATGCTTGTCGGGATTTTCCCAAGATCATTGCCCAGTTTTTGAGCCCAGGCATGAATATCTTTTGGTTTTTTTTCCTTAGATTTTTTTTCTTTTTGTCCGGGTGTAGGCTCCTCACCCTCCGTTTCATTCCCGGGTGCGGGGGCGGGTGGTGGAACGGGAGAGGGATTTTTTGGTGATGTGTTTCGGCCGACCCAAAAGGCGGCCGCGATTCCAAGTGCAAAAACTATGAGGATGGGAAGATGATCCATGATACGGACGACACAATGAAAGGTTGTCTCAAAAGGGCAAGCGGCACCTTTTGGGGATTGTCTGGAAAGAGAGATTAGTGGGCGAAAATGCGCGTTGAGGGCGGAATGTCATTTTCTAGAAGCCGGGGGAGCGATACGATTGTGTCCTGATGATTCGGCCTCGAAAAAAGTTCACCATTTATGATTTGAGAAAACTGAAGGGTAAGCGTTGTCTGACGCATATTCATGTAAAATCTCCTGAAGAAGCTGCTGCTGCTGAAATGGCCGGAGTCGATCTCATGAGTTGCAGTTTTGACTCGCCGGAGGCTCAGGCGCGGCTGCCTAAGCTGGTGGAAGCTGCTCCAGGAAGCTTCCTGTCCGGTGCGACTCCACATGGAATCGCTTCACAGGAGGAGGCGATTCGCGTGGGGTTTCAGGCGCTCGAGATGGGAGCAAGCTCGGTCTACTGCTCGGCTAGCCCGTGGATCATCGAGGCGATGGCGAGAGAAGGAATTCCTGTGGTGGGGCATCTTGGGCTGGTTCCAAGACATGTCACGTGGACAAATTACCGGGGAATTGGGAAGACCGCGGTTGAGGCCAGAGGCTTGTATGAAAAGATGAAGGAGCTTGAGAACGCGGGCGCATATGCTGCGGAAATCGAGTGTGTCCCTCATCAGTTGGCGAGTTGGTTGTGTGGTGAAACCACGATGCTACTGATGTCACTCGGCTCGGGTTCCGGTTGTGACACCCAGTTCTTGTTCTCCGACGATATTCTCGGCGAGTATGACGAAAGGCCTCCCAGACATGCCAGGGTCTATCGTGATTTTTCAGCGGAGTATCGTCGCTTGCAGGACGAGCGGGTTGCCGCTTTTCGGGAGTATGTCGCAGAGGTGAGTGACGGTTCCTTCCCAACGGAAAAACATCTGATCGAGATGGATGAGGCCGAGCTAAGAGCCCTGCAGGATTCGATCAGCAAATCCTAGCTTAGGATGGGCTTGATGACGTGGCCGTGAACGTCGGTGAGGCGGAAGTCGCGGCCCTGGAATCGAGTGGTGAGCTTTTCGTGATCGAAGCCGAGTTGGTGAAGGATCGTGGCGTTGAGATCGTGGATGTGAACTTTGTCTTCAACCGCGTTGAAGCCGAGGTCATCGGTCTTGCCATGGTTCACGCCGCCTTTGATTCCGCCACCGGCGAGCCACATGGTGAAGGCATTGGGATGGTGGTCCCGACCATCGGTTCCGCCTTGGGTCATGGGAGTGCGTCCGAATTCTCCGCCGAAGACGATGAGGGTGTCTTCGAGCATGCCGCGTTGCTTGAGGTCTTTGATCAAGGCGGCGCAGGCTTGGTCGACATCCTTGCAGTTCTTTTTGAGCCCGCTAACGAGCCCGCCATGTTGGTCCCATGATTCGTGAAAAAGTTCAACGAAACGGACACCCCGTTCGACAAGTCGGCGGGCGAGCAAGGCGTTGTTGGCGAAAGATCGTTTGCCTGGTTCGGCTCCGTAGAGCCTTTGAATATGGTCCGGTTCCAGGGAGATGTCGGTGACTTCGGGAGCGACGTCCTGCATGCGGGCGGACATTTCGTAAGCAGCGATACGGGTCTGAATCTCAGGGTCGCCAACGGATTCGAAGTGGCGGTTGTTGAGTTCGTTGATGGCATCGATGACTGCTTTGCGGTTGCCCTTGGAAACTCCTTTCGGGTTGGAGAGATAGAGGACGGGGTCGCCGACCGAGCGGAATTGGACACCATCGTAAACGGAGGGAAGAAAGCCGGAGCTGAAGTTGGCGTTACCACCTGACGGCCCCTTGCTGCCTGATGAAATGACGACGAAGGCGGGGAGATTGTCGGTGTCGCATCCCAGTCCGTAAGTGACCCATGAGCCGAGGCTGGGCCTGCCGAATTGTTGGGAGCCGGTGGAGAGGAGAATTTGGGCAGGGGCGTGATTAAAGGCCTCGGTGTGCATGGAGCGAATGACGGTGATGTCATCGGCAACGGAGCCCAGATGGGGAAGGATTTCGGCCATCTGGGTGCCGGCCTTCCCATATTTTTTGAATTTGAACTTTGGTCCGAGGAGGTTGTTGTCGGGATTAATGAAGGCGGATTGATAGTTTTTGAGCAGTTCGGGAGGTGGCTTGGTTCCGTTGAGGCGGGCCAGTTCGGGTTTGTAGTCGAAAAGGTCGAGGTGGCTGGGGGCGCCTCCCATATAAAGGAAGATGACGTTTTTGGCTTTGGCCGGGAAGTGGGGCCGCTTGGGGGCAAGAGGATTCGGATTGCCCGGGTTGGCATTCGTGCGGGCTTCGAGGGAGGTCAGGGCGATCGCTCCGAGTCCGAGGCCGCAATCTTTGAGAAACCAGCGACGGGAGTGGGCGCGTTGAATGTCTGAGAGAAAATTCATGGGAGGGTTAGTTTTTGGTCATCGTCTCGTCGAGGTTGAGAAGAGTCTGGGCGACCGAGGTCGCGGCTGCGAGTTGGACCGGGTCCTGGGAGCTAGGATCAAGTGTCAGGGGTTGGTAGGTTGCAATCAGCTCTTGCGCTGATTTCGAAGTGAAGGCGGATTTTTGTAATTCAAAGAGCTGTGTGAGGACGGAAAGTTCGGCGGTGTCGGGTGGCCGAGAAGTGCAGTGCTCGAAGGCGTCGGCGATGGAGGTTTGCAGAATGCGGGCGCCCAAAGCGACCGCAGCTTCGACCGACATGGGTTCGTTCAAGGTGGTCAGAGCTTGCAGCGGAGTGGTCGAGATGGTTCTGCGAACACAGGCGGCATCACCGGTGGCGGCATCAAAGACAGCGAGCATGGGGTAAGGAACGCTGCGGAAGCGAAAGGTGTAAAGAGCGCGCCGGTAGCGTTGGGAATCGGTTTCGACGTCCCAGGTTTTTGGGCCATAGGAGACCGGTTTTTGGAAGAGGAATTCCGGAGCTGGAGGGAAGACGCAGCGGCCACCGATCTCGAGGTTGATGAGACCGCTGGTGGAGAGTTGGATGTCGCGCAAAATTTCGGCCGGAACCCTGGACCGTGGCCCCCGTGCAAGAAGGCGGTTGTTGGGATCCCGTTCGCGAAGAAGAGAGGAATGTGCGGAGTTTTGCTGGTAGGTTGCACTGGAGACAATGAGGCGGTGAATGTGTTTCATGCTCCAATCATTTTCCATCAATTCGACGGCGAGCCAGTCGAGGAGTTCGGGATGAGAAGGGCCGGGGCTTTGCAGGCCGAGGTCTTCAGGCGATTCTACAAGGCCCGTGCCGAAGTAGGACTGCCAGATGCGATTGACGAGAGTACGGGCGGTGGTCGGAGAATCGCGAGCTACGAGCCACTTGGCGAAAGTGAGGCGGGAAGCGGGATCTCCTTTTGGGAGAGGGTTCAGAAAGGCCGGTGTGTGTGGTTTGACTTCGTGCTGAGGCTTGGTCTGTTCTCCGCGTTCGAAAAGTCTCGTGACGCGTAGTTTTTCTACTGCTTTGGCAACGAGAGCGACGGCTGGAGTTGGGTGCTTTTTCCAGAGTGTTTCGATTTGCTGGTTTATGTCCGCGAAGGCGGGGTTGTGGGAGCGCCAATAACTAAAGACGAGGGCTTCTTGCTGAGGGCTACGTTTGTCTGAAAGCAAGGCCTCACGGACGCGGGGTGGGAGGGTGTCGAATGGCGTGGAAGATTGGCTGGAGAAGGAAAGGCGGAATCGCCCGATGTTGAAGGTTTGGTTGTCATCCGAATTGAAGCCGCCATGGCGTTGCACAAGAAAGGTTTTGAGGTCGCGTGTTGCTGCTTTTGTGATTGGTTCTTCCAGCTCCATTACGATGATCTGGGGATCGTTGGACCGGCCGGGGCCGTGATCTGTGGTCCAAGCCGTTTTGTGGTTTCCGTCGATTGCAAATTGAGCACCTCCGGTGATGCGTTCATCGGGACCTCGTTCGGCATTCAAGGGATATCGTTTGGGGTCAATTTTCGATTCCGGTGGATTGACGGAAGCATGTGCGATTTTAAATTTGACATCCTTGCCATCGACTCGAAGAAGGTATTCGGAAAGGGCGGCGGTTCCGGTCATCGATCGTCCTGGGCCGTTTAGCGGGAGGTAAGGATCGTTGAGAAGTTCGAGGCGGACGGAGCGAATTGTTCCCACGGTGCTGGATTGATGTTGGAAAGGCGCGGACATCATGGTGGCCGCGTAACCCTGGTTGATGAGAGATCCATCGGGGAGGTTCTGGTATTTTTGGCCGGCATCTCCGTATTGGACGATTTTTTGTACGGTCCACGTCGTGCGGGGTGATTTCAAAAGTTCGTCCTGCCAATCCTGATACAACCCCTGCCAGTCCGGATTTTCTGTCTTGATGCGGTTTTCAAGGGCGGTGATTTGCTTTTTGATTTGCCTGATTTGTGTGTCCTGGCCAACGGAGTAGGCTGGAGTGGATGTTTCCCTGATTGAATTCAGGTAGGCGAACATTCCGTAGTATTCGTCGTGGGTCAGAGGATCGTATTTATGGGTGTGGCAGCGGGCGCATTGCGTCGTGACGCCCAGGATGCCTTTGCCGACAGCATCTACGCGATCGAAGATTCCTTCGATTCGGAATTGCTCGGGCTTTGCTCCGCCTTCCTCGTTGGTCATGGAGTTTCGGAGGTATCCGGTAGCGATGTGATCGTCCTGCGTTGCATCAGGAACAAGATCACCGGCGATTTGTTTAATGATAAAGTCGTCATATCCCATATCCTTGTTCAGGGCCTCAACGACCCAGTCACGATAGAAATGCATCTCGCGCGGGAGGTCTTTCTCGTAGCCTGCGGAGTCTGCATAGCGTGCGACGTCCAACCATTCCCGCGCCCATTTTTCGCCATAATGAGGCGAGGCAAGAAGACCCGAAATCCGGGATTCAAGCTCCGAAGGTTGAAAGCTGCGAAGGTCGGTCAGTGAGGGCGGGAGACCGATGAGATCGAGGTGGAGCCGGCGCAGAAGGGTTCGTGGCACGGTGGGGGGCGAAGGGGCAAGGCCTTCGGCCTCGAGTCGGGCGAGAATGAAATGGTCGATCTCGTTCTTGGGCCAGGCATCGTTTTTAATCTTTGGTAATTTTGAACGTTTGGGTGGAATAAAAGCCCAGTGTGTTCCCCATTTCGCTCCTTCCTTGATCCATTGTTTAAGAAGATCCTTTTGCTTTGGTGCCAGTGGTTCCTTTTTATCGGGTGGCGGCATTTGATCTTCATCGCCATGGGGAAGATTGATGCGTGAAATGATGAGCGATTTGCTGATGTTACCGGGCACGATGGCGGGGCCGGAATCCCCACCCTTGAGAGCGAGGTCTTGTTGATCAAGTCTCAGTCCGCCCTTTCGGTTGTTTTCATCCGGGCCATGGCAGACGTAACAATTGTCCGAGAGAATGGGTTGGATTTCCGACGCGAAATCAACTTCGGCGAAGACGGTGGAAGCGAGGAAAAGGAGGATGACAGGGGAGCGCATTCGTTCAGGAGCATACACTGAATGGACTGAATTTCTAAACCGGAAAATCCTGATGGTTGAAATCGGAGGGAAAGCTGCTAAACCTCCTGAAAATGCTTGGTGTCGTGATACATTTGCTTTTTCTTAACTTCAGTTAAGTTTCATGAAGTGTCCCCGCTGTGTGCAGAAAATTCATCCCGGAGCAAGTTCGTGCCCGCATTGTGGGTTTGCGATGGAGCACGCGGACGAGGTTTTCGGAACCAAGGATATTAAACTGAAGAAATTTTCTGATGTCGCCGGAGTTTTTCGGATGAAAGACCGTGAGCCGATGCGGAAGGTTCTGGAGGATTTTGAAACGAAGTTTCCCCAGTTGTTTGTTTCGATTTATCTGAGTGCCTTTGAGGATTTGAACAGTCTGCGGCAATATGGTTTTTGGATGTTGAATCGGACTAATTATGTGGATGTAGACTCCCAACGTCCGAACGCGACCGGGATTTTGATTCTTGTGGATGTGAATGCCAAGAGTGCTTCTATTACTTACGGTTACGCGCTAATGCCCTACCTTAATGAAAGCTCGACCTTTGAGGCGCTGTCAGCCGGGCATCCGATGTTTTTGCAGGGCGATTATCGCGGGGCGCTCAAAGCAGTCATTCAGAAACTGGAGTCGCTTCTGATCAAAGGCTGGCGACGAGTCAGCAGGGATCCTGAGACAGTTCTGGCGGCAGGGGGGCAGAAACTTAAGGACGCTGGCCCGGACCAGGGAGAGATCAGGGTTGCTGGAACTTTAGGGGAGGTTGAAGGATGAAAAGGTGGTTCGCCTTCTTTTGCGCGGGGATGATCTCCTTGCTCGTTGCTCAAACGTTTGAGGAAGATGCGCAAGCGTTTGAAGAAGATCCTTTGGCAGAGCCAGAGGTAGACGCGTCTGAGGAACTCCCGGAGTGGAATGAGGAGGAGCTAAATGCGTTGGAGTCGGGTGACTACATTCCTGGTTCAAGTTTGATCGGGAGACTAGCGCGGGAGGTTCTTGATTCTGAAACGCAGGAGGTGATCGAGTTGGATCCAGCAATTCGAGGGCTTCCGGAGGAAGACCCAAAGTCAGGGGAGTGGTCCAAGGTGATTGGGAGGGAGTTTCTTCCGGCCTATTCCAGCAAGCCTGCGAATGGATATCTGGTTGATCCCCAGGAGCTGCTCGCGACGCAGGAGTTCCGGGATCGAGAGGCGTTCCTTAACTACCATGCAAGGGACACGGTTATTAATTGCTACCTTTATCTTTTTGACGGGCCGCAGGAACTGCCGGAGGGGGAGTCGCTCGAGAGGCTGGTAGAAACGAAATTTGAGGCGGACAAGTCTTCGGCAGTGATTTTTTATTTTATGGGGGATCCTGGGCGCTCAGAGCTTGTATTTTCCAACAGAGTGGTTGAAGCGGTTCGGGAGGAAGAGCGGGAGAAGGTTTTGCGGCTGGCGATTGAAGACGCTCTCGAGAAATCCGATCCAACCTCCCAACTTGATAGTTTTTCAATGCAACTCTCGATGGGGTTGAAGAGGCTGGAGGAGGTTGTGACGAAGGAGGGGGGATCTCTTTATGGTGGGAAAAGCTTTCTGATCTTGGAGGAAATCAACCCCCTCCTTAATCAGCCGAGCCTTTGGGAAAAGCTTATCTTAAACCAAGCGCTCTTCTATAGCCTGCTTGGCCTTGCCGTATTGCTTCCTGCTGCTTTGCTCGGCTTCATGGGACGCTTGATTGCGAACAAAAGAAGAGTTTACGTTTTCCCGGTTGCGGAAGGATCGCTTGTGCTGGATGCGCCTCATGCCGCAGGAGTTGGGGGCGTTCTATCTTTTGTTTCGGCGACGGCCCCGCCATCGAAACAACAACGGGACGTGCCAGACTATCTTCAGAAGATGTGACGATATCTTCTTTCTTGTCAGTTTGTTATCGCTGTTGGAGCCCACTTCAGCCATCATTCATCTTCAGATCTTAAAGGCCCGGCTAGCCGTTCATCCTATGCAGGTTCGGTGGTTCTTGCTGTGAGTTGGTAGGTTTTTTGTTGGAGAGAAAATCATTGTCATAATCTCTAAAGGTTGACGTTTTTGAGTGTCATCGGTTCAGGGAGTTGACTAGGGTCTGCCAAGAATCTCCTATGACACCTCTTTTCCGGAAAATTCTTGGGATGAACTGGGTCCTCGTCCTGACGATGTATGGACTTCTGGTGTTTGGGATTTTTGCGATTGAAAGCGCCGCGCGTCATTTGCCTGGACCTGTTGGTGTGTCGGGTGGTGAGTTTTTCGCAGGTCGGCAAAAACTCTGGATTGGCGTGGGCACCTTGATCTATTTTGGTGCTTCCCTGGTGGACTACCGCTGGGTTCGCTGGCTGGGAGTTCCCATGTATGTGCTTGGACTTGCACTGACTGTAAAAGCGATGGGGGTGAATGATGTTTCCCACCGTCTGAGTATCGGGCCAATTAGCTTTCAGCCTGCCCAGAGTGCCATCGCGGCTGGAATTTTGGCCATTGCGACTCTTGCTCAGGATTTGCCTAAAGTCCATCGATTCTTTGGTCAGCCTTTTTTTAGGGTTTTGTTGATTGGAGCTCTGACCGGGATTCCTTTTCTCTTGGTGGTAAAATTGGGTGATATGGGATCGGCTCTGGTTTGGGTGCCGGTTTCGGTGGTGGTGATGCTGGTGAGCGGGATCCCCTGGCGGTATTTGATTTTTCTCGCTGCCGTTGCGATTGGGATGGCTCCGATTGCTTACTATGCGGTTTTGCCGACAGCTTCGGAACGGGGAACCGAGAGAGTGGAGACCTATCTGGAATCGCTTGAGAGCGGAGTTGTTGAAAGCTCCGAAGGGAATACCTACGCGGCTTATTGGGTTTCAACTGCGGTGGGGAAGGCCGGCTGGAAGGGAACGGGGTTCGGAGCGACGGAGGAGCAGCAATCTCTTCATGCCAAAAAGCTGATTCCCTGGACGACTGCTCACAACGATTTCATTTTTGCGATTATTGCCGAAGAGCAAGGGTTCCGTGGTGCCCTGTTGTTGGTCACGGCGTTTGCACTTCTCTTGATACAATGCCTCTTTATAGCTTTTTACAGCCGCGACTTGGCGGGGAGAATCATCGTGGGCGGTGTCGTGGGCCTCTTCTTTGCCCACATGTTTGAGAGTATTGGAATGTGTGTGCTGCTAACGCCCATTACAGGTATCCCACTGCCGTTGGTGAGTTACTCCGGAACTTTTGTGGTAATCTGTATGTTTCTGCTGGGTTTGGTACAGAGTGTCTGGGTGCATCGCAGCAAATACAAATACGTCGAGGTCGAGACCTGATAAATGGGCTGTCCGGAACCTGTGGCTAAGGAGCAAAGTCGCTTGATCTGGAACATTCTTTGGGAATTTTTGAGGCAGCCTCTTAGTGATGTCCTTTAACTTGGGTCAAAAAGGCATTCCACTTTGGTCGGGGTTTTCCGCCAATCATCAGGAAGTGGGGGCAATTTTTGCACCTGAGGTTCTTGCCGTTGTCAAAGCGGACACGCTCCCAGCGCTGGTGGGAAAAATATTCTTGAGCGGGGTGTCGCAGCGCCGCATGAGCTCGATAGCGAGTTTCGCGGTTCGATCCACGGTAGCGGAGCGGGAGTTGCCTGCGTTTTCACACATTTCAATCCCAATGGATTTTCGGTTTCCGGTGCGCTCGTAAGCCGCGTGCTGCCCTTGCTTGTTTGTCCGGAGTGATTGATAGATGCTATTTTTGTCTACACCGAAGTGCTAAGTCATAGATCCGAGGGAAATGTGCCCCGACTTTAATCCGCTCCGCTAAAGGAGGCGGGCGCGTGTTCTGGTATAGGCACTACAACCAAAGTTCAGGATGGAGTGAATAGTGATGAAGCGCGTTTTGTGACGGCCAAATCTGCCATTCGGGATATGAGCTTTGGTGATCTTGATCGAGCTCTGATTAACTTTGGCCGAGGGCGGAGCCTCGGGGGGGCTGCGCAGCAAATAAGAAGAGCCCTTACTGCCACCAGGCAGGCGAGCGGCAAGGACACCAGAGCCTATCCTACTTTCTTTATTCGATATTCTGGACCTGCTCACGTATTTTTTCGAGCTCGGTTTTCGCGCTCACGACGTTTTGACCGATTCCGGCGTCGTTGGCTTTGGAGCCGATCGTATTCCATTCTCGATTGATCTCCTGACAAAGGAAGTCGAGTGATCGACCCATGGGCTCGTCGGAATCTAGATATTCTCGAAAACGATTGATGTGCGAGGCCAGCCTTGTGGTTTCCTCAGAGATGTCACACCGCTCTGCGAAGAGGGCAATTTCCTTGAGAAGGCGTTCGTCATTGAGGTCGATTTCGATCTCAGCTTCGCGCAAGCGGGTGTGAAGAAACTCACGCTGGCGTTCCACTACTTTTGGGGTGGCCCTTCCGATCTCTTCAGCATGATTTTCGAGGGTGGTGAGGCGTTCGAGAAAATCAGCTTTAAGGTCGGCCCCCTCGGCCTTCCGCATCACGACAAGCTTCTCCAGAGCACTTTCGAGGGCCGGGTGGATGGCTTCTGCGGCCTCTTCAGCATTCCAGCCGGAGTGCTCGAAGGTGAGGACGCCCGGTGCTTTCATAAAGTCCGCGGCGGCTGGTTTGATCGCTCGATCCAAAAGGTTCGAAATCTCATCAAAAGCAGCCTCGAGGGCTAAGGCTCGACCGGAGTCGATGCTGAGTGATTCGTCCGTACCCGAATTACGCTCGAGGTGGATCGAAACATTTACCCTGCCGCGGGAAACGAAGCGAAGAACCGATTTTCTGAGATCGGCCTCGAGGCCAGTGAGCTCACGGGGAAGACTGAAGTGGATGTCAGCTTGTTTGCGGTTGACGGTCGCGATTTCAACCCGGGCGATGATTCCATTACCTGCGTGTTCGGCACGACCGAATCCGGTCATTGATTGCATGCCCCAAGAAGTAGGTTGTCGGGGAGGGATTTACCAGAAATCACTTACGGTCTTTTTCCTCGTCCGGTAGGTCCTCGTCGGGAAGGAGAGGATCATAGTCGGGGTCGTCTTCGGGGAGAGGATCGTGGTTTGGATCTTCCTCCGGAGCATGATGCTCGCCTGGATAGTCCATATAGTCATCGCTGATATCTTCGTCTTCGCCTTCCTCAGTGAGACCCATATTTTCGTGGTCCGGGTGGTAGTATGGATCATGCTCATGATGGTATTCATCGTCATGATAGGAATCGTGATTCGGGTCCGGATCGATATCGGGATCTGGGCTGTTATCGGGATCCGTATCAGGATCACCATCCGGCGAAGAGAGCAAACGTGCCATGCGTTCTTTCTCTTCCTCCTCTTCAAGGCGTTTGATCTTTTTTTCGTGGAAGTATGAGAGCCAGATACAGATTTCGTAGAGGACGACCATTGGGACTGCCAGGAGCGATAGGGTCATCATATCCGGCGTCGGAGTAATCAGCGCGGCGATCACGAAGATAGCCAGAATTGCATAGGAGCGGGTCTCGCGCATCATGCTGTGACTGAGCAAGCCAATCTTGACCAAGGTCATGACGATCACCGGAAGTTCAAAGGCGAGGCCGAAGATGAGAACGAAAGTGGTGGCAAAGGAGATGTAGTATCCGATTCGCCAATCGTTGGAGATTCCCATGTCCTTACCCCATTCGTAAAAGAAGGTGAGAACGTTTGGCAGAACGAAGAAATAGGCAAAGAGAACGCCTCCCAGGAAGAGCCCAAAACCGATGAAAAGAGCAGGCCAAAGAGCCTTGCGCTCCTCGTCCTTGAGCCCTGGAACGACGAATTGAAGGAGGAAGTAGAGGAGGAAAGGAAAGGAAATAACAATTCCGGCAAAAAACGCCAACTTCATCGTCAGCATGAAGGTCTCGGTTGGCTTGAGTGAACTCATGAGCCGGAGGTTGCCCTCGGCATTCAGGTTGTCGGTGGGTTTGGTCTCCAGCAGCTTGAGGGCAAGCTCCCGAGCTTCGCTTTGATCGTCGGAGATCGATTTGATGAAGTCTTCGCGATCATCTTCCGGAATTTTCAGGGAAGCCCGGTAAACGATGGCGGCTTCGGTGAGTCGGCGGGTTCGTTGGTCGGTTGCTTTTTTCCACCAACGGTCGGCCAGCTCTGAATCAAATTGGCCAAGGGGCGCGGAGACGTCGGCAAAGGTGAGCGCGTTTTCCCAGTCACCAAGCGAGATTTCCTCGTCCTCCGGCAATGTGGCTTCGTGTCGTTCCACCCAGACTTGCTCGACCGGTCGCCGAATGATCGACATGAGTTCATCCTTGTAAACAAAGCAGACCAAGGTGGAGATCAGGAGAGTTAGAACAATTCTCGTGACCATGATCCTCAAATCCTCGAGGTGATCGAGAAAGGGCTTTTCCTCTTCCGGATTCGCCTGGTCCCTTAGTTTGAAAATTTTGCTGAGAAAGAACATGCGACGTGGCCCTGCATACGCGGGATTTTCCCAAGGACAATGGAAATTTTGTTAGCTTGTGAACTACGATGGGAAAAGGGTGAACTTTCAAGGGGTTGCCCTCCTGCGATGACTTGATAGATTTTTCGCTAGATGCCTGCTTTGACTCTTGCTGACCTGAAGGATGCCGCTCCAAAGGCGGGTTTTTTCGCGGACCGCGAATGGATTTGGTCTCCGGAGCCCTTTGAGCTCAGTAAGGCCCAAAAAAAGATGCTCAATCGACTGGGGCATCCCCTTCATCGATTTCAACAGGCGAGTGATGAGCTTTATCGATTGAGCGTGGAAGGGCGGCGTCCGGAGTGGATTGCCAAATTACTGGACGCGGGGAAGCCGGACTGGATGATCAAGCATCAACGTTCCGACGGGAAGCGAGGTGTGACTCCGAGGGTGATCCGTCCTGATTTGCTTCTGACGGAAGATGGTTTTGCGGCATCGGAGCTCGACGCGGTTCCCGGAGGGATCGGAACTCTGGCTTGGCTGAGTCAGGCTTACGACGCAGCCGGGTTTGAAATTTTTGGGGGAGCGAGGGGGATGCTGGATTGTTTTGCTTCGCTTTTTGAGGATGGCGCGGACATTCTCGTGTCCGAGGAATCAGGCGACTACCGACCGGAAATGAACTGGCTTGCGGGAGAGTTGGGTAAGACATTTTCGGTTTATGAAGCGGAAAAGTGGCAACCTGGGACGCGCGAGGTCTATCGATTTTTTGAGTTGTTCGATTGGGAATCGATTCCTGCGATTCGGGATTTGGCGGAGAGTGGGAAAATGACACCTCCTTTGAAGCCCCACTTTGAGGAAAAGCTTTGGTTGGCTCTCTTTTGGACGCCGTCGCTTCGCAAGATCTGGGAAAAGCAACTACGGGGAAGCCACTTGCAGATGCTGAGGCAGCTCATTCCGTATGGTTGGCCGGTTGACCCTGCGGAAATCCCCCCTCATGCCGCTATTCCAAGGCTTGAAGCGATTTCATGGGACGAGGTGGGTGAGTTCAGCCAAAAAGATCGCCAGCTTGTGCTGAAAGTCAGTGGATTCAGCGAGCTGGCGTGGGGCTCGCGGGGCGTGACAATTGGACATGACGAATCGTCTGACGAATGGAAGGCCGCGATAGGCCAAGCTCAGGCTGAATTTGCCACGCAGCCCAGGGTGATGCAGGAGTTTCAAGAAACAAAACTTGTTGAGCATCCCTACTTTGATCCCGAAACGGGCGAGCGTCGGATCATGTTGGGGCGGGCTCGTTTGTGCCCGTACTACTTTGTCGACCGGGAGGGGCGGACCTCGCTGGGAGGATGTCTGGCGACCATTGTTCCGGCGGATAAGAAAAAGATCCACGGAATGAAGGACGGGGTTTTGGTGCCTTGCATGTAGGGGGGGCTAGTATGTAGGCAAAAAAATCCGGACATCCTCGGGATGTCCGGATTTCGGGAAGATTTGGAGCGACGGCTACTGGCTCTTGTTCCAACTGTAGACGTTGTCCTCGTCATTCTTGCCACCAATTTTGCCATCTTTACCCATATGGTAGCCAATCACGCGGCGGTCCCAAATGATCTCGTTTCCAAGTGCCTGGGGCTCACGGAGCTGATTGTCATAATCATAGTTAAACATGAGACGGTAGTAGCGATCCTGCTTGCTGGGGTTGAACCAAGGTCCAAGGAGTTCGGCCCGGTTGTCGGTGCGCTCAAGGCCGCCGACTGCGGCATTCCCGGTCCCCTTGGCAACCTTCCATTCGAAGAAGGTCTGGAACTTGGGGTTCTCATCCTGAGCGACCCTGAGGCCGAGAAGTGGTGCCATGAGTCGATTGTCTGTGACTTGTTCGGCGTCGATGGCTGAAGTATTGGCCATCGGGAGAGCCTGATATTCTTCGAAGAAGGCATCACATGCCTGCACGAGTTGGACGAGACACTGGCGTGCTTCCGTCTTCTTTGTCTGTTGGATTGCCTTGTTATACATCGAGAAGCCGAGTGATGCGAGAACGGCGATAATTGCGATAACGACGAGCAGTTCAACGAGGGTGAATCCGCGCCGTCCGGACGAAGTAGGTGTGATGTGTTTCATGGTGTTTGGTTCGTGTTGTGAGTCTTGGTGACGACAATTAGGCGATTTTTAGAAGGTTGGCAATGAAAGCCTTTCTGCACCTACATTGTCATTACTTGATAACAGCCAAGCGGATCAAGGCTAGCAGAAATTTGGGGTGATGTCAGGGAGTTGGGACTGTAGAAGGCGAGGGCATGATTTTGGAAGTATCGATACGGTGGTTGTGAACATCGGTTTAGTAGTCCAAAGTAACACTATGCCGAAAGCAGAGGAGATGAAGAAGAGCATTATTGCGCTCTTGGGTAAGGAGGGTGGACGACCGCTCAACAAGAGCGAGATCGCCCGGGCAATGGAATTGCCCGGCAGTATGCGCAAGAAGCTCCGCGAGAATATTGCGGAATTGGCTAAAAGTGGGGAAATTGAGCAAGGAAAGAAAGGGCGTTTTTCCGTGAGTGGCGAATGCCGGACCCGCGAGGGATTGGTTGGTAAGCTCAAAGCAGCCCCGGGAGGGCACGGGTGGTTTTTCCCCCACAAGACTGATGAGGCGAATCTTGCCACGGGAATCGATTTCGATGAACAGGATCGTTTTTATATTTCGCCGCGTTCCATGGGCATCGCGCTCAATGGTGATATCGTACGGGCGAAGTTGGTGAAGAACAATTCCGGATCCAATGAACACAATGATCTTCGTGCACGGGTCATCGAGATTGTCGAACGGCGTTCCAGCAAGGTGACGGGTATCTTTGTTAAAAAAGGCAAATTTTCCTCCATTCGGACCAACGACGAGCGTTTGCCCCCTTCGATTCAGGTTGAAAATACCCTCGATGCGAAATCAGGGCAATTGGTGGTGGCCGAGATCACCGAGTGGGAACATGTTAAAGATACTCCCAAAGGTCATCTCATCGAGGTTCTGGGGTGGCCCGGCGATCCAGGCGTGGATGTGGAGGCGATCGTGCACCAATACGGGATCAATGCGACTTTTCCACGGAATGTCGTGGAAGCTGCCAAGAAAATTCCGATGAAAATTCCGAAGGAGGAAATCGCCAGGCGGGAAGATTGGAGGAAGCGCGACGTCATTACCATTGACCCGAAAACCGCTAAGGACTTCGACGATGCCATCATGGTCGAAAAGACCGCGAAGGGGTGGCGGCTGGCGGTGCACATCGCCGATGTCTCCCACTACGTAAAGCCCGAGAGCGTTTTGGATCTCGAAGCCCGGGAGCGTGGCAATTCGACCTATCTTGTTGACCGGGTCATCCCGATGTTGCCGGAGGAGTTGAGTAACGGGATCTGTTCGCTCGTCCCACAGGAGGATCGGCTAACGAAGTGTGCGGTCATGGATTTCGATCCCGAAGGGCGGTTGTTTAAGAGCTACTTCTGTGATGCCGTGATCTGCACTCCGCGTAAATATGCCTATGAAGAGGCCCAGGAGATTTTAAAAAATCCGAGTAAGGGCGGCAAATTGGGTGGAAAGATCCGTGAAGCCTGGGAGTTGGCCTCTCTCCTTCGCAAGCGTCGCTTTGATCAAGGCGGACTCGATCTGGATATGCCGGAAGTCAGTATCATCCTGAACGACGGCGTACCAACCGGATATCACCGTGAGGAATACAACGAGAGTCACCAGTTGATCGAGGAATTCATGCTCGCTGCAAACGAAGCGGTGGCTCGCAAGGTGAAGAATTCGAATCGTCCCACCATTTACCGGGTTCACGAAGATCCTGATTCGGACAAATTACAGGAATTTGCCGAACTGGCCCGTTCCCATGGATATGAACCAGGTGACCTGACCAATCGCCGGCACATCCAAAAGTTGATCGATTCGGCGAGAGGTTCGCTGGAGGAGCCCGCGATTAAGGTGGGACTTTTAAAGAGTCTCAAGAGAGCCAGTTATATGGCCATTCCCGATGGTCACTATGGCCTAGCGAAGACGGACTACTGTCACTTCACCAGCCCGATCCGTCGCTACGCCGATCTGGTCATGCACCGTGCCTTGCAGCCCTTGCTCAAGAATAGACCGAAGGAAACGGATCGGACTCCCGATGCCAAACGCTGCGTTGAGATTGCCGAGCACATCTCCGGAACCGAGCGCACGAGTGCCGACGCGGAAACCGAGAGTCGTCGCATGAAAATGTTGGAGTGGCTCGAATTGTCATCGAGAGAGAAGGAACCTCCGGTCTTTGATGCCATCATCACCGAGGTGCGGGCGATGGGACTTTTTATGGAATGCACTGACATTTTGCAGCGCGGTCTTGTGAAGCGGGATGGCTTTCCAGATGGGCGTTGGTTTTTTGAGAACAATGCCGACCGCTTTGCCAATAGCCGCGGACAGATTCTGCAAGCTGGCACCCGCATGAAGGTGGTGGTGGATGAAGTCGACCGGATCGGCATGAAGGCAGATTTCCGGATCGTTGAGTTGATTGGCGGTTCGACTAAAAAGCATGCGGCTCGCAAGTTCTCAAAAGGGAAGCCGGGTGGTAAGAAAGGTGATTCTTCTAAAGGGAAGCAAGACCATCAGCGCGTTAACAGGACCGCCCGAAAATCGGCCCGCAAAAACTCTCGGCGACGGAGGAAGTAGGAAATTCAAACTCGGTTTATTTTCCGTAAAGATCATCGAGATCAATCTTTCTTGGCTCGATCCTTTTGACGTCACCTGCGCCCGGTGAATTGGAATCGCCACGCCCAGGGGTGGGATCGAGATCGATCGAGTAAAGTGAGCGATCGAGATCGGAACGGAGTTGGCTGAGGATCTCACCCCACCATTCGTTATCGGCCAAGACGTCTTCCTGATAGGTTTCCTGCTGGGTCAGATCGAGAATCAGGTAAAGTTCGGATGAGAGGTTTTCAGCACGGGGTGGTCTGGCTTCAAAACCGTTCACGATCAAGCCATCGGTATAGTCGGCATGATAGCTGACCAAAAGCGGGAAGGCTTCGCGGCGTTGATTTGCGGTGAGCTGGTATCGATCAGTGAGTCTACGCAGTCGCTCTCGCGATTCCCGCTCGATCCGCAGGCCAATCTCCTCAAGTTCGATGTCCGAGACGGTCACTTCATAGTTGGTCGGATCCATCTGCTCGATCTTTCTTTTGTCGAGAGGCAGCGGTGCCGAGATTTCACTGCGTTTCGAAGGCCGGTGCTCGGGGCGCTTCGAAGGGGAAGGCTGCGTCATTACGTTCTCATTTCTATCCGAAGCATCACGGGAGGCCGCAAGGTAGGCCACCAATCCCGAGCTACCCAGAATCGCAAGAAAAACAATGAGTCGAAACTTGATCATCTTGGCTTACTTGAACTTTGAACTCATCATCCACTCATACCAATCTTTTTCAAACGCAGCATCATCTCCGTAACCAAAGGTCTCGAGAAGAAGGTCCTTCGTCGGCTTCGCGCCGTCGCGGATCGAGGTGATCAATTCCTGATATTTTTTCTTCCGCTCATCGGTGCTGATCATGAAGTAATTCAGCGCGAACATGTAACCGGATTCGTTGGGAGAAAGGGTGATGATTTGGGCATTGAGTGTTTTTTCAAGACTGACTCTTTTCCCGGCCTTACATAGTTTGCGTAGAATCTTGGGCCACGATTCCTCGGGTCCCAGAGATCCGCCCTTGCGGGCATCTACTTTGGCATCGGGGTTGTCCCGGTAGTAAGCTTCGAAATCGAGATAGTATATTGAGCAGCGATCAAAGATCATGTGCTCGGCGTAGTATCCCATGCCTGCCGTCATCCAAAATGGGAGTTCTGCCTTACATGTCCGGCTTTTCATTAGGGCGGTCCCGAGGCTGTGGACCAGGATCTCCTTGCGGTCCTGCTCGCGTCCGCCGCCGGATTCCTCGGGATTGTTTTTGCAGATCACGAGATAGCGATTCATGGGATCGAGGTAATTTCCGACCTGCTTTGTGATTTGCACGTTACCGCTGGTCCAGTTGTGGCGTTTGGCATCGACCATGACGCATTTATGAAAGTCATCACCGGTTCCGATCAGATAGGTGGTAAAGCGGAATTTTTCTTCTTTGCCGGCCTCCTGACCGGGGGGTGTGCGGAACGCGTTCTTCTCAAAATCGCCTTCTAGCCCTGGGAGAATCTCAAGCATCATTTCATAGGTTTTTTCGGCGAACTTTCTAGCCGGATCCGTTCCGGTGCCATTCATCCGAATCATAAAATGATCGAGTTCCTTCTCTTTCCACTTCATTTCCGGAAAGTGTTCGGTCTGCCCGGAAACAAAACCAGCTGTGAGGAGCACGGTGGCGAGGAACATTCTCATTTGGAGAGGGTATCCTACCGGTTCCCAGCTTGCAATGAGGGAAACATGACCTTGTCAGATTGCTATTCGTTTGAATATCATCTGTTTGAAAGCGAGGAAAATGTTAAGACA
>Ga0213866_10001108_pt1 | contig 20361 bp, 11 predicted proteins | sample PICome_11_FD_160079 | JGI IMG/M metagenome (GOLD analysis project Ga0213866, IMG submission 160079) | Coastal seawater microbial communities near Pivers Island, North Carolina, United States - PICO284 | ecosystem: Environmental > Aquatic > Marine > Coastal | place: USA: North Carolina...
CAGCGAACCATCGAAGTCCTCTTTCCCAAGCATCCCGGAGAGATCCAGCCCGCCTTTCTTCGCGCCGTCACCGTGGCAATCGAAGCAATAATGCTCAAAAACCTCCACCGCCTTCTCGTCAGCAAGAACTGCCGGTCCCATCAGGCACGCAACACTGAAAACGATAGATGCGACTTGCTTCACGACAATTCTCTTTAGCGGAGGTTCTTCAAATCAGCTCCGGTCGGGGACTGGAAAACATTTAAGCCGAACTCCGGGAGCACGGCTAGGAGATGATCGAAGATATCGCTCTGGATTGCCTCGTATTCGATCCAACGATTGTCATTGGTGAAAATATAAATCTCAATTGGCAGGCCTTTCTCAGTCGGTTGCAATTGCCGAACCAGAAGTGTTTGATCCTTTGAAATCTTGGGATGGCTCTTGAGATATTCACCCACGTAGGCGCGGAAAGTTCCCAGATTTGTTAGGGCGCGGGCGTTTACTGGCTCGGCATTTTCCTCTTTAGGAAACTGCTTATTCCATTCGCCGAGCTCTTTCTCTTTTCTATCGAGATAATCACGCAAAAGGCGGATCTTGCGAAAGCGCTCGATGGACTTCACATCCAGCAAAGCCACCGAGTTCATATCGAGCAAGAGGTTTCGCTTGATTCGTCGCACCCCGGATTTGCTCATCCCTCGCCAGTTTTTGAAACTATCGCTGATCAACACATGAGTCGGAATAGTGGTAATCGTTTTATCAAAGTTCTGCACCTTAACGGTAGTCAACGCGACATCGATCACGTCTCCATCGGCGCCAAATTTCGGCATCTCAATCCAGTCACCCCTCGCGACCATTCGGTTGGCGGATAGCTGTACACCCGCAACCAATCCAAGAATCGCATCCTTAAAGATAAGCATCATCACCGCGGTCAATGCGCCAAGACCGCTGAGGATAATCACCGGAGATTTTCCGAGAATTGCCGAAACCATAAAGATCGCCGCAGCCGAAAAAATCAAAATCTTAAAGATCTGAAGGAAGCCTTTGATAGGTATCTCCCGCGACACCGGGAAACGACGGTAAATACGTTCACACACATTGAGAATCGAACTCACCGCCAAAGAGACCATTACGATGATGTAAATCTCTGCGAGAACTCTGACAGCCTCGGACGCCGTTGAATTACGGAGCGCGGCCTGCCCTCCGGCCCATACCATCATCCCAGGGACCAACTGCGCGATCCAGCAAAACAAGCGGCTAGAGACCAACTCATCATCCAATGTATTGTCGCTCCGTTTTACCAGCACCCGGATTAGGCGCACTACCAGGCGCAAGGCGATGAAGTAAATCCCAACTGCAGACAAGAGCACCAGCACAAGGATCAAGCCATCTGCCAAGCCCGAGACCCATGAAGCATAGCTCCCCACTCCACGGCCAATCCATCCTTCCATCATCTCATGCAATCCGTTCACGCTCTCTAACTGACATAAGAGAACCTCCGAGGCAAGCCGAGTTAGATTTGGGGGATCACTCCCAAACTGCGAGTTTATGCTGAAACTCGGCGACCAGTTGGGGCCCCTAAAGCCGAGCACTGACAAGGAGAAGCGCGAGGAGATTAAGAAGGCCATCGCCGCCTCTTCCCAGGCGTGGTATCTTTCGCCAACTGATGCGCCATACAAGACTCCTAGTTCCGATTTTCACGATCATTTTAAGTTCATCCATCAAAGGAAAAACCGAAGACTCAAACTCTCTTTTCCCTCCTGCAAAAGACTTCGCGGTTGAGACGATTGCAACAGATCTCTCAAACCCGATGGAAATGACGATCGCTGGTGATCTTGTTTTCATCGCCGAGCTCCAAGGGAACATCAAAGTGCTTGATCTAACGACAGGTGTCACGCGAGTGGCAGCCCATCTTGAAGTCGATTACCGAAAGAAGGGCCCGAAATGGAGCTGGGACGTGGAATCAGGTGTTTTGGGAATCGCCGTTGCCCCTGACTTCGAGAAAACCAAGTGGGTCTACATTTGCTACACTCGGCCAGGTGGCGAGTCGGTAAACCACGATCATGTTGTTTCACGATTTCGCTATGAAGACGGAATGCTCAACAAAGCGACCGAGCAGGTCATCATCAAAATTCCCGCCCTCCGCGACAAGGACCGTATCCACGAAGCCGGATCCCTTGCCTTCGGCCCAAAGGGAAATCTTTTCATCAGTAGTGGAGATAACCAAGACCACACCCGATTTCATTACGCCGCACGCACCTCGACAAACAGCGCGGTATTAAATGGGAAAATCCTGCGGATCCGTCCGCGAGAAAATGGTGGCTACACTATCCCCGACGGAAACCTTTTCCCGGTCGGGACTCCAAATACCCGCCCCGAAATCTACGTCATGGGCTGTCGGAACCCCTTCCGTATCTCTATCGACCAACGGACCAGCCATCTCTATTGGGGCGAAAACGGCCCTGCTGACCACTACTGCGGGAGTCTCAAAAACGTCGATAAAAAACTCCTCCCACTGGGTTTCGATGAATTCAATCAAGCGCGTAAACCAGGCTACTTCGGATGGCCCTTTTTCATCGGACCCAACGAATCCTACCCCGATTACTCCTTCGAAAAAAAGGAAGTCATGGGAGTCTTTGATCCGGCCAGGGCCATCAATCATTTCAAAGAAAATACCGGAATCGAGGAACTCCCACCAACACAGAAGCCTATGATCTGGTACAGCCATCCTCCCTCGAAAAATTTCCCCTCCCTCGGAAGCGGCGGCGCATCTGCCATTGGCGGACCGGTCTACTATCACGACAAGTCACATGGGGACGAAGGGCTCCCCAAATCCTTCGATCACCACTGGTTCATCGCCGACTACGCCCGCGGCTGGGTCAAGATGGTCGAGCTCGACGACAAGGAAAACATGGTCGCAATCAAACCCTTCCCTGCCAACCACCGCTTTCAAACACCCACGAACATCAAGTTCAATCGCTCCGGCCAGATGTTCGTCCTGCAGTATGGCAAGGGCGGCTGGGATCCCAACAATGGCGGTAGTCTAGTGAGAGTCAGTCACCGCATCGACGGCGGTCTCGCCGGAAACCAGGTGGTTGCCGTTCGGCCTCTCAGAGGACTCCCGCCCAAGCATCAGGGCACCGCATTGATGCGACAGTTCAACTGTGCGGCCTGCCACCAACCAGGAAGCACCGCCATCGGGCCGTCCTTCGAAATGATCGTCAATCGCTATGCCGATCTTCCCGCAAAAAAGCCCTATCTGAAGGACCAGATTAAGAAAGGAAGCAAGGGCATCTGGGGAGAGGTTCATGCCATGCCGCCTCATTCCTACTTGAATGACGAACAGCTGACCCAAATCGTCGAGGCTCTCCTGGGACTGGAGATGGCCAATCATGACGCCCGCGGCATCTCCCTCACCCTCGCCGTACCACCCAGCCCAAACTATCCCGGGACCGGGTCCGCCGAACTCGTCGATGGAATCACCGGTGATCCGAACCAACTCAAGAATGATTGGCTCGGCTTCGAAGGCGAAGATCTCATCGCCACCATCGATCTTGGACAAACAACCTCGATTCACGAGCTAGGACTTTCATCGTGTCAGGTGACCTCTGCAGGGGTCTTCCTCCCATCGACGATTGAGTTTCAAGTGTCACTTGACGGAATTATTTTTAAACCGGTCGCCACAATCACCAACCAAGTGCCTGGGAAAAAACCCATCGAAGATCTTATCTTATCGACAACGATCAAAGAGATGAAAGCCCGCCATATCCGCGTGCATGCGAAGAGCCGGGGCATCATCCCCGATTGGCACAAAGCCAAGGGCCGCAAAGCCTGGTTATTTGTGGATGAAATTCTCGTGAATCCCAAGCCGTAGCCAAAGGTCTACAATCATGAAATCGAGGTCCTCCATCCTTGTAATCCTCCAACTTCTCGTTCTGTCCGCCTTGGGTGAGAACTACGCCCCTTCCGTTCCCAAGCCAACCCTGAGCGAAGTTTCATACGGACCACACGCCAGACACACTCTCGATTTCTGGAAAGCTCAATCAACCAAACCGACTCCACTTGTATTCGTCATTCACGGAGGCGGCTGGCAGGGTGGATCAAAGGAACGGATTGATCGTTTTGCTGATCCTAGCGCTCTTCTTAAGGCTGGCATTTCAGTCGTTGCCATCAATTACCGCTTCATTCCACAAGCCTTCAAGGCAGGTATCAGGCCTCCGGTCCGCGCCCCCCTTCACGATGCAGCCCGTGCCCTGCAATTCGTGCGCAGCAAATCCACCGAATGGAACATCGATAAAAAACGGATCGGGGCCGCAGGTGGGTCCGCGGGTGCCTGTTCGTCGCTCTGGCTAGCCTTCCACGACGACCTTGCCGATCCAAAAAGTGACGATCCTGTTGCCCGGGAATCGACACGACTATGTTGCGCCGCCGTTATGGGAGCCCAAACTACTCTCGACCCCAAACAGATGAAGGAATGGACACCCAACAGCAAATATGGGGGCCATGCCTTCGGCCTGAAACCCTTTGATAGATTTCTCGCGGAGCACGACTCCATTCTTAAATGGATCGCCGAATATTCTCCCTACGCTCTCGTCTCAAAAGGAGATCCTCCGGTCTACCTGATCTACAATTCCCCACCTGCTCTCGGCAAGGCCCAGAAAGACCCCACCCACACTTCCAACTTCGGCGTGAAGCTTCAGGAACATTGCCGCGCCACCGGAGTCAGCTGCGAGCTCGTTTACCCCAAGGCACCCAAGGCAGTTCACGCCAATCCGACCGTCTACTTAATCGACAAACTCAAGAAGCCTTCGCAGGAAGACTAGACCAAATCAGCGGTAAAGCAGAACCCCCGCCCTTCTTTGAGCAAACTTCTCAAGTCCCGCTTCCCAGGAATTCACGATCTCCTTTCTTGGCTTCAAGCTCTTGATCGCGGTCTCTGTTTTCGGATGTCGCAAAAGAGTGTTCAGTTTTTTAACTTCCCACTTTTTGGGATAGAGCTCCCGTAAGGTCTGTGCCAACAAAATGCCCAATTCCACTGAAGGACAAATCGCGGGATCTTTTAAAATAATACGCACCCCACCGCATTCCTCCTTGGCGAATTTGCTCGCGGTGGGCGTGAAGCGAACAGGCACGAAAGCCAACCCGGGCAACCTGGCCGCAGAGAGCTTTCGAGCAAACACCTCTTCGTCAATGTAGCTCGCACCAAAAACTTCAAAAGGAAACTTCGTTCCCCGCCCAACCGAAACATTGGTGAATTCCAGCAAACCAAGACCCGGATAAAGCGTCGCCGCTGCCAGATTGGGCATGTTGGGTGAGGGTTTGATCCAAGGCAATCCGGTTTCGTCAAAGCGCATCCCACGTCTCCAATTCTCAACAGGAATGACGGTGAGCTTTAGCTTGGGGCAATGTTCCTTTTGATACAGCCGCGCAATTTCTCCAATTGTCATTCCGTGTTGCACCGGCACCTGGTGAAAGGAGGTGAAGGTCGGATCACCATCGCGCATGGGACCGACCACCTTATTGGCTCCGATGGGATTCACCCGGTCGAGAACGACAAATTTCAAGCCCGCCTCCTCCGCCGCCTCCATCGCCAGGCCCATCGTTGAAATGAAGGTATAGAATCGCGTCCCGATATCCTGCATATCAAAAACGAGGACATCGATTTTCGCGAGGTGTTCAGCTTTGGGTTTGCGACGATCTTCCCCGGCATAAAGACTCACAACCGGAAGTTTCGTTTTATCATCCACTCCATCCTCAACCTTCTCATCCAAAGTCCCCCGAATCCCGTGCTCGGGTCCGAAGAGTAATCTTAGGTCCACCTTGTCTGAACGGTGCAAGAGATCAATCGTGCTAACACGATCACGGTTGATTCCGGTTTGGTTTGTGATCAAACCCACACGCATTCCCTTGAGTGCTGCGAATTGATTCCGCTCCAGCAAATCGACACCATTCAGGACATTGGGAGAGCTGGTTGGCTTTGGCACCACTTTTGGGAGAATCTTTTTCACGGTTGAAAAATCGAAACCTGTGGCCTTTGCGGCGAGAGTTCCCAGCTTACTTCGCAAGGCGAGAACGTTGCCACCAGAAGAATGGTTTCGGTTGCTCAGAAAAATCACGAAGCTCTCGCTCGCGGGATCAATCCACATCGAAGTCCCGGTCCATCCGGTGTGGCCAAACGATCCTTTCGGAAACAACTCTCCCCGCAGCGAGGAATAGGGAGAATCAATATCAAACCCCAACCCCCGACGGGACTTGATATTCGATGGCGACTGCACCGAGGTCATGAGGCGGATCGTTTCAGGTCTCAAAACGCCCCCGCCTTCGTTCAACAACATTCGCGCAAACCGGGCCAAATCATCGGCCGTGCTGAAAAGCCCCGCATGCCCTGCGACACCACCCATGCGACGCGCGGTCGGGTCGTGCACGACTCCCCTCAAAAGACTCCCGTCGGCGAGAAGCGAGGTGGGAGCAATTCTGCCCTTCAACTTAGGATCCGGCAGAAAGAACGTCTCCTTCATCCCCAAAGGAAGAAAGATCTCTCTCCGACAGTAGTCTTGAAGCGGTATTCCGGAAACTCGTGCCACGATTTCGCCCAGCAGAATAAAGTTGAGATCACTGTATCGATAAGTGAATCCCGCCATACCAAGGGACGACTCACCCGCAGCCAAGGCGATGCCGTTTTTGTAGCCACTCCACTCATAGCCACCACGCAATCCCGCGGCCAAACCCGAAGTGTGTGTTAGAAGATGCCGAATGGTAATCTTGGCCTTGTTGGCATCTCCACTTAACCGGGGGAGGTATCGTTGCGCCGGCGCATCCAATTCAACCTTTCCTTCCTCAATCAACTTCATCATCGAGGGAGTCGTTGCCACCACTTTGGTCAAGGAAGCCAAATCGTAAATGGTCTCCTCCGTCGCTTCTTCGACCTCCGGCCCAAGCTGCCGTTTACCATAGCTCTTCTGATAGGCCTCCTCCCTGTGTTCCAGATGAAGAACCCCACCCGGTATCCGTCGATCAGAGATACCCTTCTCAGTCAGGACATCGATCTCCCGCAACACCAGGGGGTTTAAACCCTGGGCAAAAGCAACCGGACATATGACAACAAGAACAAGAAATCGAAAAATCACAAGAGCTGGCTTCTAATTGATAAGCTTGGAGTTACTTGGACGAAGCATTCACTCTGATTCCCAATAACTTCCCACTGAACCTGGCTTTGGGAGCTTGTGGATCGACGGTATGAGCGTCATCAAAGCCCATACTAAAGTCTTCGGCGGGAACTCTGGTGATCCAATGATTTCCCCTGTCCGACTGAATGGGCTGACGCTTGCCAACCTTAAGAAAGAGACGACCTGAAACATCCAGCCCTGCCGAAAACTCCACCTTACCCGGATCAACCGGTACTTGGACCCGCTCAAGATGACCCTTCCCGGTCGAAACCGCAAAGACGAGATTTTCTCCCTTGAGGTATACTCCGTAACCGACCTGCGTTCCACCATGAGCCATGACCACTTCATTTACTTCTCCTTTGGTCTCAATCCCTCCTAAAATGGTAAATGGTTTCTTCACCAGATCAGGAACTTGTCCTGAAGAGAAGACGTCCCCGAGTTTCACTTTGGACCAATTGACCGGCTTACCCCCGCGAACCGAGGCCCTGTATTTTTGACTAGAGGGATACAACATTACCGGATTTTTCACGGCTCCAACCGGGCGCTTGTTCTCTTTTATCTCAAGCTCCATCGCTGCAGCCAGCGCGGTCAGGCGCACCACCACTTCCGGATGCTTCGCTGAAACATCGGTCGTCTCTCCGATTTCCTCATCAAGATTGTAGAGGCGACCCTTTCTTTTCAAATCCTCTGGCTTTTCCTTGAACCCCATTCCGACACTCTGGGCCGTCACCGCGAGTTTCCACGGACCCGATCGCACCGCCTGCAGGTTGTTTCCCCCGAAATAATACCACGCTTCACGTTTCGTTTGATCGACTTTTCCATCAAGGACCTGGGTTAGGTCATAGCCATCAATTTTAATTGATGGGTCCGGCTGACCGCCCGCCAACGTGACGAAAGTCGGGAGTAGATCCGGCGTTCCCGAAATGGCATCGCTGGAAGCTCCGGCCTTCACCCGACCCGGCCACCAGGCGATGGTTGGAACCCGGACCCCACCCTCCAAGGTGCAACCTTTGGCACCGCGCAAGGCGCCGGAAACTCCTCCGGCCTTTCCTTTGGAAGCCCAGGGACCGTTATCCGAACTAAAGATAACCAAAGTATCTCTTTCGACACCCGAGGTTTTGAGAGCTTCAAGAATTTCCCCGACACTCCAGTCTACTTCCCTGACCCAATCTCCATAAACACCATTACTCGACGAGCCAACGAAGTCTTTGTGCGGAAAGAGCGGCACGTGCATCGCGGTATGCGGAAGGTACAGGAAAAAGGGTTTCTTCGACCTGGCTTCGCGCTCGATGAATGCAACAGCTTCCTCGGTGTACTCTCGCGTGACCCGACGCTGCCCTTCGTCCTCTAAGAGCTCCGCCACCTTTTCGTCCCGCAATAGGGGCGTAACCCGCTTACCGGAACCGGACGAGGTCCGCTGCATGTCATTGGAATAGGGAATCCCAAAATACGAATCGAAACCCTGTCGTGTCGGGAGAAAATCCACTTGATCACCAACATGCCACTTGCCCACACAGGCTGTGGCATACCCCAACTCTTTGAGGTAGTCGGCAATCGTTTTTTCTTCCGGATTCAACCCATTCTTCCCAGCCGGAAAGAAGACTCCGGGCACCGACACGCGGGGAGCGTAGCACCCCGTCAGCAACTGGGCCCGCGACGCCGAACACACCGGAGCCGCATAAAAGCTGGTAAGCTTCATTCCCTCTTCGGCCATGCGATTGAGATGCGGAGTCCGGTTCACTTTGGAACCAAAAGGTTCAATGTCTCCATAACCCATGTCATCGATGAAAATAATAACAAAGTTGGGCTTGGCATCCGCAGCCTGAGCGAATGGAAGGAATCCCGGAAACGCGAAGAGCAAAAGGTGGAGTCGTAAAAACATGACGATCAAGAATGACGATGAATATTTGAGAATTTTCACTTCTTCTTTTTCTTTCCACCCCTGGTCTTTTTCTGCCAATCCGCCACGGCAGTCTCGCCCAGATCACTCTGATAATTGGCATCAAACTTTTTCATCACTCCGACCAGTTCAGCATAGACTTTCCGGTCAGCTTCACTCCGGACGGGCTCTGTAATGAGCTCGCGGGCATATGGAACCGAACAATCAAAGAACTGCACCTTCTTCTCCGGCCCGCCCTTTCGATAGACCAAACGAGTGGCGTTGCGCACCACGACCGAGGAGGCGGCCTCCGTGGCATCGTTCCGACTGTAAAACAGATAAGACCAAGGCTTCTTACGTTCCCCCTTTCCGGTCAGCGCCGGCATCAAACTGACTCCATCAACATTCTTGTCCGCCGAGGTGTCAATCTTGGCAAGCTCACAGAAAGTAGGCAGAAGGTCGGAAAAATCGACCAACTCGTTCGAAACTTTTCCGGCCTTCACCGCCCCCGGCATGGTGACAAAAAATGGCGTGCGCACTCCACTGTCATGATTGGCTTTCCCCTTTCCTCCGGCAACCGGCTTCCCATTCAAGGAGGTCACAACCGGGGAATCAGTGCCATTGTCTCCGGTAAAAACAATCAGAGTGTTCTCGCTGAGTCCCAGTTCTTCAACTTTCGCCAAAATCCGCCCCACCAGTTTGTCAACATGCTCGACCATGTTTTTGAAATACTTGGCATCACCTTTGTAAGTCGGGCTCCCGGGAGACTTTGGGTCGTAATCAGGAGTGCCCGGAGTCGGAACGAAGGGGCAATGAGGAAGGATCATAGGATAATAAACAAAGAATGGATTCTCCTTGTTGGCTTCCAAAAATTTTTCAATGAAATCAACGCAGATATCGGGACCAAACTCACCATTGCGGAACTCCCTAGCCACGCCATTGATACTCAGATCCGGGCTGGTATGACGGCTATCGTATTTTTTACCATCGATGGTGTGACTGTTTCCCCGCTTCAGCTGCCAAAGGCATGATTGATCGAAGCCAAAATGCGTGGGGGCATCGGCCTTCTCACCCAACTGCCACTTCCCGGATATACACGTCTTGTAGCCGGAATCGCGAAAGTAGTTCCCGAAGGTTTTTTGTCCGCGATCGAGCTTGCCGAAGAAGGTGTAGTTCCGGACATTGGCCTTACCTGTCATCAATTTCACCCGCGAAGGAGTACAGATCGGATTGGCGAAAGCGTTTGTAAACCGCATTCCCGTCCTCGCCATGGCATCAATGTTGGGCGTCTTGTAGTCATCGCAACCGTTGGCTCCCACCGTCTCATAACCCATGTCATCGGCCATGATCATAATAATGTTTGGCCTCTCAGCCCTTGCGTTCGTGAGAAAGAGCAATACTGGCAGAGTGCGGGCAAATCGGAAAATCCTCATAGGCCGACAATCATAGAATGCAGGCCGCCGGCAACAAGGACCATTCCAGCAGGATTCACTCCAAGATCCCTGAAAGCCTCATGTAGTAATTGGAATCATTCTTCGCACTATCGGCCTGCAGAGAATCCTCGCCTTCACCTGCAAAGGCCGCCTCGGTCTGCCACGAAGTTCCTCATCGCCAGTTCATTTTCACCATCCCCCCCGCCGTTCGAAATCGAAACCATGAAGCGCATCGAGCCACCGTGGCAGGCTATCAAAGAAAAGATTCCGGATGACGACCCAGATTTCAATTGATTCAACCAGGAACGCCAGCCAACAGGCACCGAGCCCGAGTCGTTCGACCAGAGTCCCACTTGGCAACCCGTGGAGACTCCGTCCGATGACGGCCGCATCTGGGCCCTCAACGACTCCTGAGACCCGGACTCGTCAGAAGCCAACGGATAAACCGCTGCCAAAAAGAAACGTGGCAACGCGGGTTGGATATCTGTACCCTCTTTTTTTGTCATCTTCCTTTCCAGTAAACTGCGGCACAGACTGGGGATTTTTCCTGCCAAAATCCCCGCGATCACCAAGTCACGGTCTCAGCCCCTCTTTCCCCCGCAATCCCTTTTCTCCCCCATGTGTTACGCCAACCTCCTGTCACCGCGACTTTCCCGCCTAAAAAAATTCCTAGCAACATATGTACGATAACCACAACCCTAATAATAATAGAAACCGCGTGGAGCTGATATTTATTGCAATCGTCTTGATATTATTCATAGGAGCCGCTCTCATACTACGATTTATGCCTCAATTGTTATTACGCTGAAGGAACTCCGAGATAATTAGGCATGAAAGAAAATCACCCCCCTATCTTCCCCTCTCCGATTCCTTCAACGAAGCCCTGAGGCGCTCACCTAAGCAAATTCCTAGCAACCAGGAAAGATTGTGGCTCTCTAAGCGTAAAATCTTAGGATGAAAGTGGGTTCGATCGTTTTAATCGCCAACTTTTTTGGGGTTTCTTTGGCTGTTGCGGTCGACACGGCGACGCCGAACGCCGAACAACTTGAATTCTTCGAGTATAAAGTGCGGCCGCTTCTCGCCGACAAGTGTTATCGGTGTCACTCGGCCGAGGCAGAGGAAAAAGGCAAATTGAAAGCAGGGCTTTTTCTCGATTCACGAAAGGGGCTCCTGAAGGGAGGAGATTCAGGATCTGCTCTCACACCGGGAGATCCGTCGAAAAGCTTTCTCGTCGAAGCGGTGAATTATCGCAACGAAGACATGGAGATGCCCCCGAAGGGAAAATTAAAGGATGGACAAATCAAAATCTTGACCGATTGGGTCAAGATGGGTGCTCCCTGGCCCAGGGCGGAGTCGACCTCCGAAATCGCTCAAGTTCGGCCTAAGGAAGCCTACGATTGGGATCGTTTCCGTCGGCAGCATTGGTCATTCAAACCGGTTGCTAAATCCGAATTGCCGCCAGTCGAAAATCGCTCCTGGCCTCGGTCGCCAATCGATCACTACACACTTTCAAAACTTGAAGCAAAGAAACTCGAGCCGAATGCGTCTGCTGAAAAGCGGATTCTCATACGCCGGGCCTATCTTGATTTGACGGGGCTGCCGCCGACACCGGAACAAGTCGAGGAGTTTCGCCAGGACGCAGCGGCAAATGCTTTTGAGAAAGTTGTCGACCGACTTTTAGCCTCGGATCATTACGGCGAACGTTGGGCAAGACATTGGCTCGACGTTGCACGTTACAGCGATGGCCTGGGTGGATTTGGTGATAATAGGGCGCTGCCAGATGCCTGGCGATATCGTGACTGGGTTGTCAATGCCCTGAATTCTGACATGCCGTATAACGAGTTTGTTTCCCGTCAAATTTCGGGGGATATCATCGATGATCATCCGGACCCGGTAGCGACTGGGTTCTTCGTAGTTGGCCCGAGTTACACCTCTGATGGGGGCGACCCGGAGGCCAAAGCGCAGGCCCAAGCCGAGACTCTTTCGGACCGGGTTGATACCTTTTCCCGGGCTTTCCTTGGCTTAACTACTGCTTGCGCGAGATGTCATGACCATAAGTTCGATCCTATCACGACGCAGGACTACTACGCGATCGCTGGAATTTTCAAGAACACTCGGATTGGCGAGCACCCTCTCGTTCCTCAAGCTGTTGTTGACGCCTACAGGGAAGGTCAGGACGCAATCAAAAACCAGAATAATGCCCTCAATCAGTTCCTTAATGACGAAAGCAAACGGCTGAAGATCGAGCGGAAAGACATCGAGAAATCGATGGGGGAAGAGGCTAAGAAGAAGGTCGCTAAGATGCGTGCCGAGTTGGATCGTTTGAAGAAAGTAGCTCCGAAAAAATATGAGACTGCTCATGTTCTTCAAGAGGCTGGCAAGAACAACATGCATGTTGCCCTGAGGGGGGATTTGCGAAAGAAGGGAGAACTGGTTCCTCGCCGATTCATCCAGATTCTCGCTGGAGAATCGCCACCACTCTATACCGAGGGGAGTGGTCGCCGCGAACTGGCCCAATCCGTGACTGCTCCAGACAATCCCCTCACTGCTCGGGTCATCGTCAACCGGGTCTGGCAATGGCATTTTGGCAAAGCCTTAGTGAGAACTCCAAGTAACTTTGGGGTTCTAGGTGAAAAACCAACACATCCCCAACTACTCGACTGGCTCGCCCACGATTTTGTCGAACATGGGTGGTCGCTGAAACGGCTTCATCGCCAGATCATGCTTTCGTCGACCTGGCAAATGAGCAGCCGATTTGACAAAGAAAAATTCACAGTGGATGGTGACAATCGCTTCCTGTGGCGAATGAACCCTCGCCGGCTCGAGGTCGAAGCGTGGCGTGATTCCTTGCTCGCTGTCACTGGCGAACTTGATCAAAGAGTTGGGGGGAACCCCGATGGGGAGATTCTACGGAGTAAGCGCCGTACTCTCTACGCGACCATTAGCCGCACTGGCGACCGTTTTGAGTCCGATGCCTTCCTGCGTCTTTTCGATTTTCCGGCGGCGGTTTCCACAAGCGCGTCCCGCCCAACCAGCACTGTCCCTCAGCAATATCTCTTTATGATGAATAGTCCTTTTATGAACGAGCGAGCGAGAACCTTGGGCGATCATCTGAACGGCTTAAAGGTGCCAATTCCCGACCGAATCAAAAAAGCTTATCAGCAGCTTTATTCTCGCTACCCAGATCCTGCCGAAACTGAGCTTGGGAAGCAATGGCTCGGCGATAAGCCAAGTCCCAAAAGTTGGCATCAATATGCACAAGTTTTGTTAAGCGCCCACGAACTCATTCAGATCCAGTAGTATTATGAAATTCCTCGAACACGAACTGGCGTATCGCCGCCGGGCGATGCAATCTCAAATCACCCGTCGGGAGGCACTCGCAAAAATGGGGGCGGGAATTGGTAGCATCGGATTAGCGAGCATGTTTGGAAACAACGCTTTTGGCGCTGAAGATTTCGCGAATCCCCTCGCTCCAAAGAAACCTCATTTCGCGCCAAAGGCAAAGCGGCTCATCCAGCTTTTCATGCCTGGAGGACCGTCGCAGGTGGATACCTTTGACTACAAGCCGTTACTTGCGAAACATGCTGGGGAGCGTCCCGAAAGTGTCGATCGGAAATCTCTTCGGAATACCAAAATGGGCCTCATGCCCTCGCCGTTTGGTTTCAAACAATACGGTGAATGTGGCAAGTGGGTCAGCGACATTTTTCCAGAGGTCGCAAAGTGTGTTGACGACATCTCTTTCGTCCACTCGATGCATACCGATATCCCCGAGCATGCCGGTGGTATTCTTATGACCAACCTTGGGGCCCTACAGCCTAACCGCCCGAGCATGGGATCTTGGCTGACCTATGGACTTGGTGCGGAAACCGAAAATCTTCCAGGATTCGTGGCGATGTCTCCGCGGGCCCAGCCGCGGGGGAAGCTCGCCAATTGGGGAAATGCCTTCTTGCCTGGGGCTTACGCAGGTTCATACGTCAATATTCAGAACATGAAGCCGGATGCCGTGATTCGTGATTTGAAAAACTCGAATCTTTCACGAGAGGAGCAGCGAAAGCAGGCTGATCTCTTGACGAAGATCAACAAGCTGCACCTTGAGCGTCTCGAGCAGGACCAAAACCTCGAGGCTGGGATCCAGGCTATGGAGATGGCTTTCCGGATGCAGTTCTCAGTGCCGGAAGTCTTCGACGTTGCAAAGGAGAGTGAGGAAACCCGGAAACTTTATGGGGAGAGCGAATTTGCCAAAGGCTGCCTCATTGCCCGACGCCTAGTCGAGGAGGGCGTGCGCGTCGTTCAGCTCTCACATTCTATCGACGGATACGATATTGCTTGGGACACCGGTCACGGCGATATCGAAGGCGGTCATGCGAAGCTTGCGAAAGCTTGTGATCAGGGGATTGCGGCTTTGCTAAAAGATCTTGACGGACGTGGTTTGCTCGATGAGACGCTTGTCGTCTGGGGTGGAGAATTTGGGCGTGCGCCCACTTCCGAAGGAAAAAAAGGCCGCGACCACGACCATTACGGCTATACGACCTGGATGGCAGGCGGAGGAGTCAAGAAAGGCTTTAGCTACGGTGCCACCGATGAGTTTGGATTATCAGCCGTCGAGGACCGCGTCCACGTTCACGATATGAATGCGACAATTCTCCACCTCATGGGCCTTGATCACGAGAAGCTCACCTACCGCTATTCTGGGCGTGACTATCGTCTCACCGACGTTCATGGCCACGTGGTCCATGATCTTATTGCCTGACCGAAGACCTGGTTAATGCCTCGACTTCCAAACCCCAAATGACATCTCTTTTCCTACCGAACCAATCGCACTAGCGGCTTGAATCAGCGCCCCCTTTCTCCCCCTCTCCGATTCACTCAAAACGCCCTAAGACGCTCCACCTCAAAAGAAAATTCCTGGTAACCTAGCGATGGCCCCATCAAAAATCTTATATTGTTGCATTACCTCACTTTCCCTCGTGGCTCTGAATCAGACGGTCGCGGAAGCCAGTCAGGTTGAGATGCGAGTGCTCAGAACCTCACTAAGCGAGGGCATTGTCGATTTATCGGTTCGTCTCTCTTCTCCACTTGATTGGAAAGATGAAAGTTATCGTTCAAAAAAGGAATTTACAATAGATGCACCGCCGGGGATTCCAAATCCAGGGACAACAAGACATCAATTACAATGGAATAGCGATGGGACCTTTGAATGGTTTCAATTTGATTTTATACAGGCTGGCACCTATAGGATTGTAGACGAACACACGATCGAAGCACGTCTCTTTGGTGGACCGATACTTCTTGGTTCTTTCGACCCGGTATCAAAGGTTCTGAAATTTGATGGTTTAGACTATGTTGCTGACTTTCCTGTTCCAGATGTGACTGTCGAAGTGTCGGGAAATTTAAGTGAATGGACTAAGGTCGAACAATTAGAGGAAATCTCCCAAGATTTTACGGAGGGACACACGCTTTCAGTAAGGTTTAAACGGAGAAAAGTTGGCTCAGAATACTACAGGGTGAGAATTAATGGTGGAGCTACGATTCCGGTCAATATTAGTGACGACGAGCCAGAAACTTTTCAGCTTGATCCATTTGTTCTCGAAGAAGCTTCGCTAGACGATTGTCTGCTCACGCTTGATGTTAATTACGGTGGAGGTTGCAAAGAACATGAATTCGAAGTTTTTATGAGTCCGTCACTTTTCAATGAATCGCTTCCAGTAGAGGCCAATTTATGGCTTAAGCATAATGGCAATGGTGATTTTTGCCGTGGGCTGGTATCAGACAAACTGGTGATCGATATCACCGCCGTGATTGAGCAGTATCGTGCGCAGTATGGGCGAGATGATGAAATTATCCTTAACGTCCATGGTTATTTTTCTGATAAGCCGGATGTTGTAAAGGTCGTGAGATACTCACCTTAAGGAGGATGTGGTCAGGGGAATAGGCGTTGAGATGTAGGCCCACTTGGTGGAGTGAATCGGAATTCAGTGAGTTATAAATACGGAGAAGAAAATAGGGGATAGATCGAATAGGGGAAGAAAGCCCATTTGCTGATTAAGCAGAGCGGATTTGGGTAAAGTGTGCTCTTATTGTCGAATCCTTTTAAGGGATTAGAACAACGTAGAAACGCTTTTTGGTTTCAATAGGAACACCGACTTCAGTGAACGAAGTGGTTGTTTCTCCGGCAGAGGCAGCAAAACCGTCATCCAGTTCTTCCCACAAGTCTAGGTTACCTTCGCTGAGGTCGTCAGTTGCCAAAATACTGTAGGTGCGGCCTTCCTTGGAATTCCACGTTACGGTTACTGCTTGCGTTTGTCCACCTGCCTCAACTTCAGTGCTAACCGCAATGATTTCGAGAGGTTTGGCACTTGATCCTCCATCAACAAGAAGAACAAGATTATCAATCGCGAGGTTCATACTTGAGCCACCAGTGCGCCCCATCACCTGGACTCGGAAATCTTGCAGGTCCATATCTTTAATCTCGAAGTCAGTGAAGATGTTTTCAACCTCCCCCTGACCGTTACGGTCGGTATACATTTTGACATCAACGAGGGCACTATTGGTTCCAGAATCACGGTCGACATCAATCGAGAGCGAAGCCCAAGAATTAGTGGGTAAAGAAAATGGAAATCTTCCACTCGCATCAATTCCATCCCAGGTAATTGAGGCTTCGGTTGATTGGAAGGTCTTGAACCCTACTCCAAAAGAGTTATCCACAGTCCCATCCTCTTCGTTTCCGATACCCTGAACCACACCAGAATCGCCATTGTCAGCGGTGGAAAGAAAATTGATTCCCCAGCCATCTGCTGCAACTTCGCTTGCGAGGAAATCCATTGTGAAGGAGAAGTTCTGCCAACCTGTGTAGTCCTCTTCAGATTCAAAAGAGATGTAGTTTCCCAAGTTACCTATTGTCTGTAGAAGTTGGTAGTAGGAGCCGTCAGATTCGGCGTTAGCAGCTACGAGTCTCCCGACAGGTGCTCCTCGAAGTGCCTCTTCGGTATACTTTTCACCGGCATCATCAAAGTTGGCGATAATCCCGTCGCGTGTTCCTGTTGTTTCAGCTTCCGTAGGATTGCGACCAACGGAAACTTCGATCCCATCATTCACGCCATCGCCGTCGGTATCGGCAATATGTGGGTTAGTTCCAGTTTGGTCAGCATTTACAAAATCAAGGAGAGGGTTTTCGACGCCATCGAGGAGGCCATCATTATCGGAGTCAGCATTAATAGGACTCGTTCCAGTTTTGCTCGCGCTTACGAAGGTCCCACCACCATCCTCGACCTTGTCACTTAGGCCATCAGAGTCGGTGTCTGCTAAAGTTGGGTCGGTCTCCGATTGGAGCTCCCCAAGATTATTGAGCCCATCATTATCAGGGTCACCGTTGGGGCCATTTTTGATGTCGACCGATCCGTCATCATTGTTGTTCAAACCATATTTTATTTCCCAGATATCTGGGAGACCATCCCTGTCTGCATCACTCTCACCCTCTTGAACAACTCGGAAGTTGCTTACGATTAGCTTACCATTAAGAGTCGAGGTTGAATCAAAGTTTTGACCACCGATACGGAATCCAAATTTATCTCCTGCTTTAACGATAACTTGTTGGTCAAAGCCGTTGAAAAAATAACCTCCTGAGGTGGTAGTGAGATCGACAGGACTTTCTATGACCTCGTCGTTTACAATGATTCGAAATTCTGCAAAGGCCTGCCACCAAGCGTGCATCCCGGTGAATTCCCAATCAAAAGTAATTTCTGCATCGTTCGCTAGCGTGATAGTGAAGTCTGCGGTGCGGTTGCTCACCCCGCCACCGGGTAGGCTAACATTGTAAGTGAATTCAGCGCTCTGCGCAGCACCATCAAGGTCGCTTTGGAACATGTCCGTAAAGCCGTCGGAAACGACTTGGTCGGTTGCAAGAATCTCGGTGTTCTCCCAGTTTGTAATCTCAAATCCGTTGGTGAATCCAATTGTTTGAGCATGAGCGCTAGCCCCCAGCGCGCTCAGAAGGATAATGAATAAATTAGGTCTAAAACGTTTAGTTTTACTTGTCGACATAGGGTAAAGGGTATGAAACGCCCGGCAAAGTAGCAAGCTTGAAGATGGGCTGACAATTATGAGCCAAATTTATAGGCATTGTAGCATAACACCGAATATCTATTGATAATTCAGATGATCAAATCACCTATGCCTCTGTTCTCTTTTTGGGCCAAAGTGGCAGCTTGAATAGAACTATTTCCGAATACAATAAATGCGAGCAGAGGTGCGGATGAGGAGATTTTTACCGGCAATCGCAGGAGTGGCCATCCCCATATCATCTTCGGCCAATGGGTTGGTATGCAAAAGTTTGAAGCTCTTACCAGCCTCACAGACATTGGTGCCTCCGTCTTCGTTGAAGCAGAAAATTTTCCCGTGATATGCCCAGGGTGATGCGGTGAATCCGGTGGAGCCGGGCAGGCGTTGTTTGCCGTATATCGTAGTTCCGGTCTTAGGGTTTAAGGTGGAGAGGTAGCCACGGTCGAGCAGGACGTAAATTTGGTTCCGATAGAGAAGAGTGGAGGGGTTGTAAGGAGCCGCTTTCCAGTTGCTCCAAGCGATGAAATCATTCGAGGTTTCTTTTGAATTGACCGATATATCACCCCTAGCGCCAGGTCTGATTGCGTAGAGTGGGCGCTTGCTGTCACCAACGTATCCGGAGGATATATAGAGAAGACCGTCGTGAGCATAAGGTGTAGCAATCGTAATGCTAGACATTCCCTTGAAGGACCAAAGTTCCTTTCCGTCCAGATCGTAGGAACGAGTGCGGCCAGAGCCCGGTACGATGATTTCAGTTCGTAGCTTGTTTTCCCAAATGTAGGGATTGGACCAATTGGATTTTTCGTCACGAGAAGTTTTCCAGATTTCTTCACCGGTCTTTTTGTCTAATGCGATGAGATAAGATGTTTCTTCATTGTCGTTGACGAGATAGATCCGGTCTTTGTGAAGGATTGGAGAGGAAGCCGTTCCCCAACCGTAGCGAGTTGGATAAGCTGTGACTTTGTGGGACCAAACGACTTTGCCTTCGAAGTCCATGGCGTAGAGTCCCAAGCTGCCAAAGTAACAGTAGACAAGTTCGCCATCAGTGACCGGGGTTTCGGAGGCGTAGGAATTCTTGAGGTGAATAGAGGATTTGGGCTTTCCTTTGTGAACGTCCTTGTTCCACAGGATTTCACCAGACTTAAGATCTAGGCAGATCACTTTCCAAAGGTGGATAGACTCGGGGATTTTGAGACGGTTTCCGCCGAAGTAGAGCCCCTTTTTTGGGCTCTCGCTTTCGCCCTGGTTGACAACAGTCGTTAAAAATACCTTTGTGCCCCAAACAATGGGGGAAGACCAACCACGACCAGGGATATCGGTTTTCCAGGCGACATTTTTAGTGGCCGACCAGGTGTCTGGGAGATCAGCATTTTCAGAAATCCCTCGAGATTCGGCCCCTCGGAACGAGGGCCAGTGATCTTGACCGAAAACTGAAACATTAAGAATAATTGAAAAAATGAAAACACGCATGTACGAGACGGTCACCCAAATGGAGTCGCTCGTGAAGTCGAAAGGCGAAGAAAGATTAAAATATGTTTTTGCTGGGTTAAGCAGCTGAAATCATTGAGGTGAGGTGCCTTGTGATTATGACTACCCTTTTGTGGAGAATGGGTAAGATTCATTGACCATCCGTCAATGACTTTGGTTGCCGTTGTTTCCTCGCGCACGAAAAAGAAGGAGAAGTGGCACCGAGTGAAGAGAAGCGCTTTACTAAAAAGTTGAGAGAGAAAAGCACTTGCTCAGTGCCGGTGCTTTTGACTTATTGTCGAACCTCTGAAGCACGAGAAGCAAAAAAGGATCTAGTCTCTCCAACGTAACTTAGGTCATTCAGCTCTTTTGATGACGTAAA
>Ga0213866_10001110_pt1 | contig 20343 bp, 27 predicted proteins | sample PICome_11_FD_160079 | JGI IMG/M metagenome (GOLD analysis project Ga0213866, IMG submission 160079) | Coastal seawater microbial communities near Pivers Island, North Carolina, United States - PICO284 | ecosystem: Environmental > Aquatic > Marine > Coastal | place: USA: North Carolina...
AATACACAACTCCTTTGGAGTTCAACACAATGAAGGCTTTTCAACATGTAGATTCAGTAACTTGGAGAGAATAGCATGAAGAAAGCATGGAAAAAATTTGATAACTTTATGAAATCTGGTAGGCTTACTAGAGTAAGTAAACTAGTTATTGGTTAGAGTGTATCTTAAAATGATCAAATGATTTTTGTACAGCAATAGCCTGTACAATAGCATCAGCAAGTGCATCATGGTGACCTGTTTGATTACCCTGAGCGTCTTTTCTCGGGTCACCAGGCATAAGATTAAATATAGTTCTGCTGTCTGCTTCTTGCCAATAAAACCAATTTATGTGATGATCAAAATCTTGATATAAACTTTCTAAAATACCATAGTCAAAACGTGGACCTTGAGCCCACTTGATATCAACACCAACTAACCATTTATTAAATGCAGTACAAAATGTTTTAATATCTATTCTGTCCTCTAAACTAAATGCTTCTTCCTGTATTTCTGGTGCTTGTTTCCCCCACCATGCAAGTGTTCCTTCATCAACAAATCTGCCTTGTGCAGTTTGTTCGTCAACATCTAGTCTCATAATAAAATGGTCATATGGTTCAGCCATACTGAAAGGATCAAACTTACATCCTCCCACAGTCAAAACAACACTATTAGGCTTTGTGCCTAGTGTTTCTATATCTACCATTGCATGTATGGCCATAAGATTACTCCATTTAAAGTAATATTATAGCAAAAGATATACTTATGTCAAGTACTATAGTGAAATAACTGTATCGTCTGGTAATTCCTCAGGGTCTCCTAGTGAGTTTAATTGGCCTGCACCTTTTACACCTTCTGCCCATTTCATTTTCTCAAATGGATCTTGTGTACCTTCAACCACTTTATCCCACCAATCTGAGTGTTTACCTATTTTATCTAAATACCAGGCAATTTTGGCCGCACTACTTACTCTGGCACCTTGCATGTCTGCATGTCCAAAGTCTTTAGGGTCATTAGGATTTCCTTCCATATACTTTCTGTTTTGGAAAGTTTCGTCATCGTTGTTGCCTGTGATGTCAGCTCTGTCATGTATAAACTCAAAATCTACTCTTTCAAATATGTCTAACATATATGCAATATGACTTAGCCAAGCATCATTTTGTGGATTTTGGCTTAAATGCCCCATTAGAATAAACCAATCTTTAGGCACAATAGGCAATATAGCATAAGGATGACCTTCATGATTATCTTTAGGTCCTAGTAATTTAAATTCTCCGTCATACTGTCTTATTACATCGTCCCAACCTTCTGATACCATTAGGCAATCATCGTTCCAAAAGAATAGCCATTCACCTGTGGCCGCACCTGCCAGGGTATTCACGTATATATGTAAATTTTCGTATCCTAACGGTTTAAACACACTTGCTCTTGCTTCAACTTTATGTGTATTAAAATAAGGTGCCATCTCTTCTTTGATAAATTCTTGTATTCCTTCATCGTCTTCATCTATACCAAATAAGATTTCTACTTTATCTTTTTGATTTGCTTTATCTATTAGAGTGTGGATACTTTTTTTAAGTAAATCTCGTCTACCTCTTGTAGGGAGTAATACTGATATCGTTGAATCGCTTACTGATTGTCTTTTAGGTTGTTGTTTTGCCACGTTGTACCTCTTGTTTTCTAGAATAATTGTTTTCGCCTGTGAATAGTTTTCTAATATTTCCTCTAAATGTATAATGCCCAACATGATTTAATGCTGTTCTAGGATCTAAATAAATTGTTCCGCCCATGTTCTGCCATAATCTACAAAAGGTATAATCCTCTGAAAGATATCTTCTACTTTCTGGATCTATCATTGTATCAAATAATGCATACATAAATGGTTCAAACTTTTGGTCTACATTAATATCATTTACATATTTCATTTCTGGATGGTTATCAAATAGTTTTTGTATTACAGATTTTTCAATGCACATAAATCCTGTACCTGCATCTTTTAGTTTAACTAAATTATCTTCTATTTGAACCTGTGGAGTAGGTTTACCATCTTCGTCCTTTAAAAAATCAAAGTTTACAACATAATTTGAACTATGTCCTTCGATTGTTTCTTCTGTTTCTTCTTCATTAGCTCTTGCGGCATTTATAATACTAGTCCAGTTAAGAGCTTTTTTAGGATATGCTCCTACCACAACAGGCTTATCATATGCTACCATTCTGAGTATATCTTCTGGATTAAATTCTATGTCAGCATCAATAAAAAATAAATGTGTTGCCTGTTTGTTCTCCATAAAGAAACTTGTTAATGTGTTCCTACCTCTAGTAACTAGACTTTCATTTGCTAATGTACTTACAGTATATTGGATGTTATATTTGTTACATAGTATAGCAAGTCTCATCATACTTCTAAAGTATGGCTCACCAATTTGACCACCATAACAAGGTGTGGCAATAAAGATATGTTTTTGTCTAAGTAATCCTAAAGGTATTTCTATCCTAGAGTCTAATAAATCAAACATTACATCATTATCTTTTTGCTGTTCTGTTTTAGGGGATTGTGTTTTTGTTTTTTTCTTTGCCATGTTTACCTTGTGTGTCCTAATAATAAGTCCGGGTCTTCTTCATCGTTAATATACTCAAATATTTTATCTAAGTACTTTCTTTCCTTGTCATTATTTAACAATATCCTTTCATCAACAAATAAAAGATCGGTATTATTTTCAAATGCAAGGTCTATAAGTTCGTCTCTACGTTCCTTATCGTATGTCATTCCTAAAATGCTTGGAAATATTATACCCTGAATATTTGGATCACGTATAAAGTCTTCTAACATAGGTTCCCAATGACAAAAACTTAGTTCTAATGGATAGTCTGCTGGCTCTATTCCAACATCCTTACAAAACTGTTGCATAATCATACTTGTTACAAAGAAAGGAGTTGTTTCACAAAACCTACTATTCATATCAATATAATTAATCCAAGTTTTGTTTGTATCTATATTTGTTAAAGGTTGTCTATATGTTCTATGTAGTCTAAAGTATCCACCTGGTCTGCGTCTGCCATAGTTACCACCTTTTACTAATACTCTGGTATCAAAACTCCAACGTGTAATGTCAGTATCATTGTTTATATTGCCATGTAAATGACCTTGCTGGAACAACCAACTCTGTCCTGGTGATGCATTACATGGTATGGAATTTTCTAAACAAAGTTTTTGTATTTCCTGATAACTTAACTGCTCATCGTATGCCTTTTGAGTTATCATTCTACTTTCTTCCCATGGTAAAATTTGCATAGTATTAGAATCATATGCCTCTGTTATCGGACTCCAAATACTAAACATACCTGGGCCATGCCCAAACCAAATACCCTGATGAAAGTTAAGTGTTCTACCATGTTTTGCTTGGTTTGGTATTACTACTCTTACACCTACAACATCTTGTACCATAAAGTCTGCACCATCTAGACGAGGCCTTGCAACATCGTCCATAAAGTCATCTAACTTTTTAGCAAACTCTTCTGTTTTACAGATACGTTGTACGTCCCAAACAAAATCATTTATTTCGTTAGGTGCCATTACTTCGTGTAGTTTTTCTAATTCTTTAACTTGAGGATACTTTTGTTGAACAGCATCTATAAAATACTGCCTCCAATTATATTTTTCATGATCGTGATCTATTAATTGGTTATCCCATCTAGGGTCTAATTTATTTAATTCCATTCATTTTTCCTTATAAATGGTGGAGCGAACAGGGGTCGAACCTGCGACCTCCTGGTTGCAAACCAGGCGCTCTCCCAACTGAGCTACCGCCCCAAATTTATTATCTATCCATGTATGCTTTTATATTAGCACCTATTCTTTCAGCATTTGCCTGAATGTTTTTAGCAATCTGTTCTGCATTCTTTTGAATGTTTGCCGCAATAACTTCACCACTCCATGGATTTGGTGTTACTTTGGTTGCTCTTTTTTTTGCTGGAGCCTTTGCTTTTGTTGTCTTTGCCTTTGGCATAATATCCTTCCTGTGCTATTGCACTTTATTTAAGTAATGGTGCTGGTTGTCGGATTCGAACTGACGACCTACTGATTACAAATCAGTTGCTCTACCAACTGAGCTAAACCAGCCTTTATTACGACAAGTATTTATAGATTAGAATTTTATTAAGTCAAGAAAAAGGGCGAAAGAATCGCCCCCTTAAATTTTTGTTGTTATACCTGTGGAGGAGTATCGTCACCTTCTTGAGGAGCCTCTGGAGCCTCTGGTGCAACCTCACCTTCTACTGGAGGTACTGGTGTTGGTTCTACCGGAGCCTCTTCTATTACAAATCCATCTGCATCTAAAACAGGTTCAGTTGATACTGGTTCCATTGGTTCAGACATATCTGCATTTGCTTCATCATTTTGCTCATGATTTTCTTCAACAAAGACTGTGTTTGCTGAGTCATAAGTATACCATTCACTAGCATAGTCATTACTCCAATCACTGCCTTCTACCCATGTGTTTGATTCACATTCATATGAAACAGATGCGTTTGCATTGTCGCAATAATTGTATGTGTCCCATTCCCATTGAGTAGGTTCCATCCAACACTGACAGCACTCGTCCCAATAAGCCGCATCGCTGAAGCCTTCTGGTTTTTCGTGGGTCGGTGTCATTGGATGTAAGTAATCACCTTCTGCCGGTGCTGTAAATACTGCTTCGTATTCTTCTACTGGTTCTTGATGATGTGGGATTTCCCAAAGTTTCATCTCAATTTGATTGAGCTTTTCTCTGAGTTCGTGTAGCATATTTGCTAGGTCTATTCTTGGGTCTAACATAATATTTCTCCTGTATGTATTTATTTTCTAGAATATTATGTGTGTTAATTTGTATGTAGTTGTATTTATCTTGTGGACATTAATCATAAAAAAAGCACCTAATGGTGCTTAATTTATCTATCATTAAATGGTTTTTTAGACACGAATTCGTTTAATCGTTCTGCCTCTTGTAACACCTCTTCTGTCGTAGGCATTTCTTCTGGATTTTTTGCTTTAGCCTGTAGAATTTCTTTTGCTTCTCTGACTAAGTCTAAACGTATCTCATACGGAGTCTTGTTTGACATTTATGTTACCCTATAAATAATTTATATGCCAATATTTATCATAGTTATACTAATATTATATAACTATACTTTACTCTACGTGCCTTAAAGTTTTTGCAGATGCTAAAATGGCTGTAGGTATTTGATTAGGATTTTTATACAATGATTTTGCTAAGTCTAAATCAAATCCACCTGCGTTTGGGTCTAGTTCTCTTGAACAAGTATCAATAATACATGCTAATCTAAAGTGCTGTGGAGATAACCAAAAATCTTTATCATCCATCTTTCTATTATAATTTAAATTAAATTGTACTAAGTTTACATAATTCCAATTATAGTCTCTGTCATGGTTAATCCAACTTTCAAATAAGTCCCAAGTTTCTTGGTCAAACATTTCTAGATCTGCGGTACTAGATAATGCTTCTTTAAATGTAATTGGTTCTGGACCACCCCATGCAGATTCCCTTACTAAATCCCTAAACTTGTTTGCAAGATCAGTAAGATATGGTTCAGGATCTTGACCTCTTGTAAGTAGGTAAGTTCTACTATCATTTTGAGGATCTGCTTTTTCTTTATCTTCTAGATTAGTTCTTACATTAAAGGCTTCACTAATTATGCGATCTACTGATATCATTTTTTCAACTGGACTTAAAACGTCTGATTCCATTATCTCATCAGTTTTACTTTTTAAATTATCTAGTTCCATTAATCAACTCCATATACGGTTTATAATATGTATTTATCTTTATTTTGTTTTTCTCAAACTTTTTATTTCTTTTTCTAAGTTGTCTAGTTTATCTGATATTAATGGATACTGTTTTCTAAACTTAGCATCTTTCTTTGCGACTTCTATGTCGTATTTAACTGCAAGATATTGCATAAAGTTATCAATTTTCTGTTGAAACCATATACCCATTTTTGTTTTTTGAAACCACTGATAAAAACTACTACCGATAATGCTTGATAGGATAGCCTTAAGTGATAATATAATTAACCAATTCATATGTTTTCCTTATTTAGGTAATTGCTCGCCGTTGTCATCCATGTTGTATAAGAATTCATGATATAATCCCATACTGTGATCAGCAAAACCATCAATTAAATTAAAAGATTTAAGTGCCATCCAATGTCCTCTACATTTGTCTTTAAAACGTTGAAGCCATGTTGCTGGTCTTATATTACCATATGTATTAATATACCTTAATACGCCACCGTGTTTAAAACATAAGAATGAAGGTGGTACTGCCGTTACAGCATCATTATTGTTTCTATATCTATAATATTTAATACCATCTAATGCTGATAGGAACCCTTTAGTGCCAACTCTTGGTTGACCAAAAGTATGTAGTCCGCCTGATACTCCTAAAGGACAAGTATTTAATTCAGCCGCAACTAATACTGCCATTGCTCCACCTAAACTGTGACCTGTAATCCATAAAGTTTTTGTTTGCTTTTTATCATGTTTTTTAAGAGCATCGTATATACCAGGCATAACTTTTTTGTATTCTGCATAGAACCCTCTATGTACTCTTCCTGATACATGATGCTTTACTGGAAACATTTTTAAGTCTGCTAGTATATCATTAATTTGTGTTGGCTCTGTACCTCTACATGCAATAAGTACATCATCTTTATCACTCATTACATAAGCCTGAGCTCCATCTACATCAATAAATGTTGGTGGTAAAGGTTTATTTAAGAATTTTTTAAGCGGTGATAAATCTTTTATTCCAGGCCTTGCCTTTAATAAATCTTCTGGTGATTGATAACATTGGTGAGCATACATACTCAACAACAACCCGCGATCGCGATACGACATATCTTTAATTGACATTTGTTACTCCTTAATAATCTAAAATTATTATAGTAGTATTTATCTGTATTAAGTGATATTTTTTGGGGTAAATTTTTGTTTTATTCTGTTATCGCCATTCATACCATTTTTATAATAATGTTCATATAAACTATGGTTTTTTACACTTTCCATGGAACTAACAGTATATCCAAATAAAGTTCTTCTTATTGTACCTGGCTTTGTCCTATAGGTATGCCAAGTACTATTTCCAGGTAATTTTCCATTTTGATTATTAAAACCTGACATTACAAAAGCTCTATTATACTTATGTTCTATTTCTTTAACAAATTGTTTTTTATCATTATATAGCTCTGTACCATTATTATGATCTTTGTTTAAATAAACTACAAGTGAAACGGCCTTGTATATATTTTCTGTATGCACAGGATAATCTTCAACTTCAGGTTTTGCTCTAGGAAAGTATGCATATTGTGAAGTATATGTCTTTTCTTTGTCTTGTTTTATATCTAAAGTATCTATTAATTTAAAGTACTTTGATAATGGCTCATCAATATCTATATTATAATCATATAGTTGTTTCATTGACAATCTTTGTCTAGATCTGTTAGTATTAAAAACATCGTAGATGTCAGTATTTTCTATTTTATAATCTATTTTACTTTGAATAAAGTCTAGGGTATCGTTATCAAAAAAGTTATCTATAATAACGTATTTAAAAGGATCGTTATAATACTGTATTTCCATAATTACCTTTAAGTCCCTCCAATATATGTCCATCCAATATCATTTCTAATGGATGCATTTCACCATAAAATTCATTTGTTTGCCAACATTGTTCTTGTTCGTTCCAGTCCCACCATGGTGATACATTTATAACTATATGTGTGCGATCTGTTTTACATGGTCTCATACTTACAACTCTATGCAAAACAGTTGTGTCCCAGGCATAAGCATATCCTTTTTTTAAATGGACTGGCTCTGGAAGTGTTTTTAAATCAAATACATATGGTTTTGCTGTGTCTACAGGTATATTTACTCTTGTGCCTATAAAAAAAGAACCGTCCCTGTGATAAGGCCAATCTTGACGCATAATTCTATTTCCTGACATAGTAGATACCCTACTCTTAATTAAAGTTCTTTTTACATTATTGTTTAATAAATCGCCTAATGCACCATTTTTACTTGCTCTTGTTCTCACATTAAAACCATAAGTATCACTATAATCATCTTTTAATTTTATATTAGGATTGGATTTTGTGGTTTGATCATTTAAAGAATATTGATCATAAGAAAACTTTATTCGGTCAGGACTACCTAAAACACTTTGATGCTCTGGTATATTTTCTATATGATTGGGATTCCATGTTAACCCAAACCCGCTATATGGCTTTTCATCTCCGTTAGGATCTTCTGAAGACATCCAACCATAATCTCCATAAAGCTCTTTAGCCTCGGAAATAGATTTAGATATAGCATCTAAGTCAAATTCGTGTTTAAATTCCATTAACATAGGAAATTTTTGTAAATCTGTTTTTTGTAATACTTTGTTTTGCTGTTCTATTTGATCACTATTATTGCAAATCCATGTCCATGTCATGTTTTCCTTGTGATCTTTTTTATACAGTTTTATCATACAATATGATGTTCTCTACTTTTTTCTGCTGTGTAAATCTTACCTGTTTTTCTTCCGTAGTATGGTTCTTGTTCTATACCTTTTGTACCGCCATCATTATTAATTACTTGAAACATTAAACTAAACAAGCCAATTATGGCTGGTACCACTACTGCTATTAAAATTACTCCGTCCATTATTTTCCTTTGTCTTTATACTTCGCTTTGCGAGGTATAATTTTAGTTTTATCTTTTTGCACTTTATGTCCGTAAGGCGTGTCATGAGTAAACAACTCAAGATGCGATCTTGTTGTTGGTGTCTTAATTTTCTTCGACATGTTTCTCACCTATTGCTATTGCCTCTTCTGTACTGTATGGACTTTCGTGTGCCATTGGTTCTTTAGTTTCTGCTATGTTAGGCCATATTTCAGACATCTTTGCATTTATTTCTATAAAAGGAATCTGATCTGTAGGTAACTCATCATCACTCCATATTGCTTCTACTGGGCATTCTGGTTCACACAATGCACAATCTATACACTCATCAGGATTAATCACTAGCATATCAGGTCCTTCATAGAAGCAGTCTACAGGACATACCTCTACACATTTTGTATCTTTACATCCGACACATGGACTGCCTACTACGAAACTCATAACTGTACTTATCTAAAATACATATTATACTTACTAATTTGCGTTTGTCAAGTAAAAAAAGAAGTTATGATTAATAAAGACGATACTGCACCTAAAAAGATTAATGCTACTAAGATTGCAAATAGAATAATTCGCAATGGAGTGGGTTTAAAAGAGCCGCCATTTTTGCCTACGCCTATGACGGCTCTTAATGCGTTCTTAATCAAAATATCATCTGGTTAAGGCCCATAACTGCCAACATCATACCAAAAACTAATACTTGTACTACTGCTGGTATTACTACAAACATAACTAAAGGATCAAAGTCCATCTTGTTCCAATAATCGGTTTCTCTCCATTTTGCAAATTCTTCTGGAGTTGCATCTGTTACTTCGTATTTCATTTTTTACCTATGTTGTGGATGCCAAGGCTGAATCCAGTATTTAAAAAATATCTTAAAAATTTTATTCATAATATTAAAACATCTGTGCAAGACATAAAAACATTGAACCCCAAAGTAGAGCATAACATAATGCTTCTATTTTTGCTTCAACCTTTTTAAATATGCCAGACTTATCTATAATTTTAAGTGCCACCGTTCTCATTCTTTTCTATCTCTGTAAATGTAAATGTTAAACCACAGGAGCAATAGCAAATACACTTGTTATAAAGATCGAAATTAGTGTAAACAGTTCTAAATGTTCTTTTATTTTTCTAACTTGTTTTTGGCTCATTTACTACACTCCAACTCGTAATATCCCTTACACTTCGTAGAGCACCGTAAAGTTGGTCGTTCACTTGGATGGAGCAAACTAACCATAACATAACTACCTGTTTCATAATATGTGTAATGGAGGTTAATATATTAATGACTTATGTCATTATATAAAGTGTATTTATATATAGGTGTTTGAATAGTATAGATAATAGGTTAATTTTGAACGATTTAGAAATCAAAGGTATATCTGTTTATACATTCTAGTTCATTCTCTCTCACATAAGTTAGAAAATCCTTGTAAACTTGTTGTGCATCTAAAGAATATTTTATATTTCGATTAAATGGAGTCTTAGATTTTTGATCATTTCTTTGAAAATTAAATCCATCATGTTCTAATAATCTAAAGTTAATGGAATTTTTATTTTGTGCCATTTGTGGTCTTCTATACAATATATCATATTGGTTATAGATACCTGATTCCTGAGCTAAAATCTTTTTCAAAGTTTCAAACCCTGTTGTTTCTGTTCGTTGAGGGATAAGATCAGGTATAATGTTTTTATAATATTGATACTTGTATTCGTAAATGTCTTTTCCGTAAGCACTATTACCTACTGATTCTTCAGCATATATTTTTTTATTTTTTAATACATCTAAATTATTTTCAAATGATTTATAAACCGCTTCAGGACTATGGTAGTAAATATCTCTTAGGCATTCTACACCTATACTCTTACAAAAAATATAATAAGGTGCCATTATGTCTTGGAAGAACCGTTCCCCCGCCATTATTAATTTATTATTAGTAAATTTTATACTTTTGTCATTTTTAATAATTGGAGGATCACCACCCATTAATATATGATCTATGCCAAATTTTTTCTTTAATAATTCTATAAAGTATAGATGAACAGATATCTGAGGACTGCCATTAAGATAATTTGCACCATACTTGTAATGCATAAGGTTATTATAAAAATTTTCTAAATCGATATCAATAATATGATGTTTTATTTTATGTTTTTTAGTAATTTGTTCAGCCAAATAAACATCTTCCACATTTAAAATTACACCTTTCCATATTGATCTGTATGTAAAAGCAGTAACATTTTTATTTAACTCTAAACAGTACATCAAAGAAAATTGGCTGTCGATGCCACCACTTAAACATAAATTAATGTCTGTTTTATTACACAGTAATTCAGATATACATTCCATTAAAGACTTATCTGTTTTAGTTGCATTAATTTTACAAAAATGCTCAATAGAAAAATCCATTTGTATTCCTGGAGGGTCACCTAATTCTATGTAATAATCTTTGCTCATATATATTTTATATTATTGTAAAAAATGATAAATACATTGTATAAATATAGTTATCATGAAATTTTAATTAGGAGTTCACATAATGGCAACATATATCGTAGGAATGGATCCAGATACACATGCTGATGATACAGCGGCAAAAAATGCCATCACATCTGCAGGTGGCACAGTAACGAAAACATATAGTTTTCCTTTAACATATAAAATAGATTGTACAGCAGAACAACTTAGTGCAATGACTGGTGTAGCAACATCAGAAGGGGCAGACGCAGAAGCCGTTTTAACTCCTGCATTTAACGTAGATCATTTAAAGATTTTATCTAATGACATAGGTACTACAACTGCTAATTATAATCCAATAAGTACTGCTGAAGGTGAACATCTTTACTTAGTAGATACTGGTATTAATACAACCCATAATGAATTTACAGGCGCAACTGTTAATAACCTTTATACTGCGTTTGGAACTGATTTTTCAGATACAGCAGGACATGGTACGGCAATGGCTAGTTTGATAGTAGGCCAAAATATAGGTACTGCCAAAGATGCAACTTTACATAATGTAAAAGTAATGAACTCTAATCCATACACAGGAACAATTGGTGCAATGGTAGATGCTTTAGAAGAAATTTTAGTACATCACAATGCTAATACACCAGCACAAACTAAAGTTGTTATTTGTTGTTGGACTACTGGCAAAAATCAATTACTTGATATAAAATTACAGCAACTTGAAGACAATAATATGATTGTTGTTTGTTCAGCAGGTAATGATGCTAATGATGTAGACTTTTATTCACCAGCAGGTTTAGACCAAGTAATGACCGTAGGCGGACATAATGCTAGTGGTGTTGTTGGATATTTTTCAGGTGGTAGTACTAATGGTAGTAACTTAGGACCAGAAGTAGACATTTTTGGAATGTCAGATGACGTTTCCATAGTTGATGTTTCAAATAATACAGATTACACAACATCAGACGGAACATCAGTTGCTACGGCTCAGATAGCAGGATTAGTTGCACAATATATTGATTTATATCCAAGTGCAGATGCTAGAACAATTAAATCGTATGTAACTGCTGAAGGTTCAGTTTTAGGTAGAGGTGGTGCAATTACTTTTGATTCAGGACTTATAACTGATACAGCACAAGAGGAATATCATTTACAAAAAGTTATAGGCGTAAGTCCTCAAATAGGCGACTTATCATTAGCGGCTAAGCCTTCAGGTATAGCAGTTTATGTGCAGTCAGGACAATCAGCATCATCAAATATAGAAATTAACAATAGTGCAAGTAATGTTAGTGTAATGAGTTTTAGTCCAGTGCCTCCATTTGCCACGTTTGCAAATACAGGTGTAAATATCGGAACTATTGCAGTAGATACATCATCTAATATGGAACATGTTACAGTACCAGGAATATATCATTTTGCTGTAAAAGGTGAAGTAGGTGGTTCTATATTAGTTGAAGAATATTCAATTGGTATTTATAATGCAGATGTTTCTGAATTAGATTCATCTCCAGAGTTTTATTATGACTCAGATGGTGTTGGAGCAGAAGCATATGACCAAGTTGTAAATTTTAATGCTACAAAAGAATAATATAACACAAATTTTAAAGCCAGTTCATAGTAACTGGCTTTTTTTTGACTAGTAAATATGTATATGAATAAAGTTTTTTTAGACGTTACAACAAAGAATTGCTTGTTCAATAGTATTGAGCCACAAGGAAGTTATTTATTTCATAGATTCGGTAAAAGAGTTATTCCAGAAGAGCATTTAGATATAGATCTTATTACAAATTATATTGATGAGGAAAATATACAACAAATTATTTTAGAAAGTGTTTTTGGAGACCCTTTAGAATACAAGTATATAGAAGAACTGTTTAAATACTGTAAAGAAAATACTATAGATATTGTAATTGTATGTAATGGGTACTCAGATAATTTAAAATTATTAGAGGAATATAATGCTTATGTTTTATTTAAAATATACGGTTTAAATAAGTCTTTTGATATTATAATGCCTGGATATAATACTTATACACTTATTAATAATCTTAAATATTGTGATAAAATAATATATCATCTATATGAACAAAACCTGTGTGATGTAGAACATGTTTACAAAACAGGTAAAGAAATAGAATTTGTTAAAGGTCCATTAGTACATTCAAATATTAATCATATTTTTACATCTGGTGGTGAATGGTTATATGATATCAATGGTCTGGATAATTTAGATATAAAAAACTTAGATTATGAATCATTATTACCATTTAAAAATATTAAAATAAATTTAAATAAAACAATGAAGGGATATCATTTACTAAAAAACTATGTAATGCCTATAAAGGGTCAAAGTATATTAGACACTAATGTATATAATATAGAATATAAAGAAGATTATTCTAAACAAATATCAATATCATATAAAGGACATATTTTTAATACTATAGAAGAAAGAAATGCAGTATCTAATGCATATATACCTGATTGGAGGGTAGACTTATTTGGTACAAATATTGGATACCATAATTCAATTTTGTCTATGCTTAGTAAATTTGCAAATAATAAAAAAATATCAATCTAGAGTTTTTGTTATAGATATATCACTTATGTTATTACAAAATGCATAAGGACATGTAGTTTTACTTTGCGGTAAATTCCAATTAGTATCTGATATATTTCCAAAGTTTACAGCACCACACCAACTACTATACATGTCACCACTAGCATCTATGTTTAAACTTTCAAAACCCAAATGACATCGCATACCTTGAAAACTGTTTAGTTTTTTATCTATTATCTGATGACTTTGAACATACTCAGCAGTACCATCATCATACAAGAATTCTGTCATCCAAGCATTTGGATCAGGCTTAGGCTCTGGAAATTCTTCTGCATCTGGTATATTTAACTTTTCTCTTTCTGGTATAATTTGCTGTATAATGCCTGGTTTCTTTAACACTTCTTGCTCTTCTGTAGTGTATTGCCAATATGTTTCCTGCTTGTTCTGGCGTCCTAAGAGCTTCTTATACATGGTTTTAACACATATACTTACCATATTGTAATCATTATGTTTACAACCTTTAAATAAATCACGCAATTCCTCTGCGAATTCGCCCAATTTGAGCACGTCTCCGCCTATTCCAGCGATGTTTATGTCAATATGTACATAATCCTTAATTTCGTTTATAACTGCTTTAAAATGCTCGGAATCTTGGGATTGGGGATGGTAAGTTAGAATTACCTTATCCATATAGTGTTTTGCTTTACTCCACCAATTAGTTGTTCTACTACCATTTGTGTATACAATACTAGTACTATTTTGCTCACTTATTGTTTTTATAATGTCTTCAAAGCCTGGTATAACAGTGACTTCTCCTCCTATTAATTCATACTCTGTCTGTTTGTCTAATGCTCTATAATGCGAAGAAAGACGCGATATTGCTTCTATATACTGTTGTTTATTTAACCAAGGCTTAGAACCGTCATGTAATATAGGAGGACAATATTCACATTCATAATTACATGAATTACCCATGTTCCATTGTATTCTTATTACATTGTTAGTGTTCCTGGCGTGTGGGCCACGTACAGAAACGAGACTAGGCATTATAAGCCTACATTGACAGTTAGAGCCCCCATAGTAACAGAATGAGCACAGGTGGCCATTGAACCTACCATTGCTACTGGTTGTCCTTCAGCAAATACTGTTGTAGAGCATCCTCCAACAATAGCAGGAGAAATATGTGGTGCTTCTCCATGCGTAGATACCATATCGCCTAATGTTGCAATAGGCAACCCTTCTACTTTAACTGTCATGACTTTGGTTGTTGTGATAACACCAGTTCCTACCAGACTCATCTTTTTTGCTACTTGTGGCATAGTATTATTTATCTTTAAAGACTATGTGTTTTTATTGTCTCTATCTGAAATAAATTGCAAATAGTCGTCTGATGATGTTCCTGCATCTGCTGGCCCAACTGATAAATATTGTTCTCTTAAAATAAATGTTTCTTTAGAGTGACTTGTAAGAGTATATGGTACAACTGCTACTGCCTGCTCTTCTTCTATAGAATTAGTAACTACTACTAATTGAGGGTTTTGTAATGTTAAATTTTCTGTTTTTTCATCGAAACCCATTAATGTTGCTATAATTTCTATTCCAGCAGTTGTTTTTATAGAAACTACTTTACCTAGATTTTCTTTTAATATTTCCGCGTACATTATAAACTAAATCCTTTAAATGTATTATCATCTACGTCTTGTTTGGTACCACCAATAACATAAGATGATATTTCTGTCTCTTGTGGTGCAACTTGTACTGAACCACCTGTAATCCATGCCTGTGTCCAAGGCAAAGGATTAGTACCACTATTATATATCTTTTCTAAGCCTACGGCATGCATTCGTTTGGCCGCAATAAATTCAACATATTGCTTTAATAGTTCTGCATTTAGTCCTATAATACTTCCGTCTTTGAACAAATAATCTGCCCATGCCTTCTCTTGTTCTACAGCATCTATAAACATTTGCTTACATTCCTCTGCTGTTTCTTTTTTAATTTTAGCAAAGTCTTTGTCGTCTTGTGGTAAAAATTTTAGCATTTGTTGTGTACTTGCTAAGTGTACATTTTCGTCACGTGCAATAAGTTTAATAATTTTAGCATTACCTTCCATTCTTTTAAGTTCAGCAAATGCCCAACTACATGCAAATGATACATAAAAGCGAACACCTTCTAAGATGTTTACACTCATAAGTGCTAACCATATTCTTTTCTTATGCTCATACTCATCATAAGTTTTATAACCTTTTTCCCTTAACAAGTTATACTCTATAAGTTTGTCATAATTTTCAGTAATACTATCTGCACAATCACATATTTCTTGTATGTCTAACATCTCATCAAAAACTTTGCTTGGGTCAGGATATATGTTTCTGATAATATGTGTATAACTTCTACTATGAATAGTTTCACTAAATGCCCAAGTTTCTATCCAGGTTTCTAATTCTGGAAGACTTACTATAGGCAGAAAAGCCAAATTAGGGGAACGGCCTTGTACACTATCTAAAATAATCTGTCTTTTTAAATTACTTGTAAAAATATGTTTTTCAAAATCAGTTAAGTTTTTAAAATCTGTTGCGTCTTTAAGTATGTCTACTTCCTCTGGTCTCCAAAAGAATCCTAACTGCTTATCAGTCAGTTTATCAAACTGTTTATATTTTAATGTATCATATCTCTGTACGGCTACGCCTCCAGCAGGATCTAAGAACATCTTAGCCTTAGTATGATGTGTTTTATTTTTGGTATCTAATACTGTCATATTTTACAACTCTCGCAATCTTCTTCGTCTATTTCAGTAATGGCAAGTTCGCCCTGAGCGTCATCTTTATGAACATCGATTTCGCCCTGTCCGTCATAGGTGTTGTTATAGTATAATTGTTTGCCACCGTATTTATAAAAAGTTAGTATATCTTGTATTAAAACGGACATAGGAACCTTCTCATCTTCGTAGTGTTCAGGGTTATAACTAGTATTTACACTAATACCTTGGTCAATATACTTCTGTAATACTGCCATTATTTTTAAATATCCTTGAGGGGACTTTTGATCCCAAAGTAAATCATACTTATTTTTGTAATAAGGATATCCTGGTACCACTTGTTTTAATACACCATGCTTACTTTGTTTAATACTAACAAAACTGCGAGGCGGTTCAATACCATTAGTACTATTACTAATCTGTGCGGATGTTTCAGCAGGCATAAGTGCCATTAACGTACTATTTCTAATACCATGTTCTTTTAAACTTTTCCTTAGTTCTTTCCAATCTAAACGTTCCTTGTGTTTAACTAACTCGTCAATATCTTTTTTATATGTTTGGTTAGGTGTAATGCCGTGTCCATACTTAGTTTCATTACTCTTAGGACATGCACCTTTTTCTTGTGCTAGTTCTAAACTTGCTTTGATAAGTCCATAACTCCAGGCTTCTGCCCATTCATCTACAAGTTCTAAATTAGGTTCTTGATATGTGCTATCATTTTTTGCTAACCAATATGCAAAGTTAATAATACCAACACCTAGTGGGCGTCTGTTCATTGTGCTAAGTTTTGCCGCGATCACAGGATACTCTTGATAATCTAATAATTCATCTAATCCTCTAACTGCTAAATTACATATCTTCTGCATTTCGGTTGTGTCTTTTACTACACCCCAATTTACAGCACTTAATGTACATAAACTTATTTCTCCCTCTGGATCATTTACATCTGACAAGGGTTTAGTTGGTAGATCAATTTCACAACATAAATTACTTTGTTTAATTGGTGCTACTTCTTCTATAAATGCTCCATGTGTGTTAGCATGATCAACATTCATTAAATATATTCTACCTGTGTCTTTTCTCTCAGTCACAAAAGCACTAAACAATTCTATAGCAGGAATAGACTTTTTCCTGATACTTGTCATACGTTCTGCTTTCTCATACAGTTCCTGGAATTTTTCTTGATCAGCAAAGAAGGAGTCGTAAAGACCAGGCACATCATTAGGACTAAACAATGTAATGTTTTCTCCTTTGATAAGCCTTTCATACATCAGTTTGTTAAATTGTACACCATAGTCCATATGACGTACTCTGTTGTCCTCTGTTCCCTTATTATTTTTTAATACTAGTAAGTCTTCAACTTCCAAATGCCAAATAGGATAGTATAGTGTGGCCGCTCCGCCTCTTACACCACCTTGGCTACAACTCTTAACTGCTGACTGGAACATTTTATAGAAAGGAATAACACCTGTGTGAGTTGCGTCTCCACTTCTAATTTTAGAACCTACTGCTCTAATACTTCCTGCACCTATCCCAATACCTGCCTTTTGACTTACATACTTTACAATACTACTACTTGTTGCATTAATGCTATCCAAACTATCATCAGTTTCAATTAATACGCAACTACTAAACTGTCTTTGCGGTGTTCTAACACCTGCCATAACTGGCGTAGGCAAACTAATTTTAAATGTGCTGATAGCATCATAGTATGCCTTCACATAACTCATTCTAGTTTCTGCTGGATACTTGCTGAACAATGTTGCCGCAATCATCATGTATGCAACTTGTGGTGTTTCGAATATTTCGCCTGTTGCTCTATTCTGTACTAGGTACTTGCCACGGAATTGTTCCATAGCCGCATAAGTTAAAACTTCGTCTCTGTTATGATCTATATAAGTTTGTAATTGATTTATTTCTTCTTTGGTGTATAGCTCTACAAACTCAGAGTCATAAAACCCTGCATCTATGTTATCCTGAATAATATCACATAGACAAGGAGGTTCGAAGTTACCATATACTTGCTTACGCAAATGGTAATTTATTAATCTACCTGCTACATATTGATAGTTTGGGGATTCTTCACTAATAAGATCAGCGGCACTTTTGATAAGTGTTTCTTGAATATCTTCTGTTACTATTTTATCAAAGAATTGAATTTTAGAATTTATTTCAACTTCACTTGCACTAACACCAGAAATATCTTCACATGCATACATTACTACTTTATGTAGTTTTTCTATATTTAAATCTTCTAGTGTGCCGTCTCTTTTCTGTACTTGCATGTGTGTAAATTCCTAAAAATCTATTTTGTAAAGTAATATTTATCGCAGAATAATTCTACTATATAACTGTATTAAAGTCAATAAGAAAGTTTATTTTTATCTAATTTATGTATTTGGAATATAGTTGAATTATCTTTAACGTATTCCCAACTTTCAATTTTACCTGGCGTAAAATTATAAACGTTATCGTTATTTAAAAGTACTATTCCAGAGTCTCCTGTTGTGTTATTACTTATCACTGGAAACAATAATTGGTCACTAGTAATGAAACCTTTATTAATAAGAATTACTGTAATAAGTATAGTAACTCCACTACAACATAAGTATCCTTCACTTACTATTTCAAAAGGAGTTGGCCAACTAGATGGTGTATAGTAATCTAAATACCTAGATAGTATTTTTATTTCAGAAAACTCGTTCAGTATTTCTTGTTCTGTAGAGAAGTTCTTTTGCCTAACTTCTCTCCAAATCCTTAATCTATCTTCAGAGGTTTGTGTTTTAAGAAACATTAACTGTTAAGTTAAAGGTGCGTTCCATTTTCTTACAAGATATTTCATATTGCAAGGTTGATTTACACTACTTACTGCTGTGAGTGTTAATACACTACTTGACACATTTGCTGTGAACTGAACATTTCCTGTTACGCCGACTGCTTTATCTGTACCATAGTCTTGAATAATTACATCTGCAGGATTACCAGAACCGTAATCATAACTTGATAATTGTAGTATTCCAACTTTTCTATATAAATCTGAGCCACTTCTAAAATCTAAACTGTAATCTATTACAAATGTATCATATGTAGTCATGTCAAATGTTTTAATATTTGTATTGGCTTCTTTAGGTATACTTGCTGTTTCAGTAGTATCATAACCTACATCAGGTAAACCACTTGCGGCCCCTTCGGCAGTTTGTAATTGAATATTATTTTTAACATTAGTAAGTCCACGTGAGTTTACACTTAAACTTCCTAATCCTCCATCTCCTGGAGTGTTATAAGTACTATATTCAAAATATAATTTGTTTACTAATGTACTAAAATTTCTGGCTTCTTCATTACTGTTAAAAGTAATCTCTGTACCTTCAGTATTTGTATTTAAACTATAATCCCCAATACTTGCCTTAACTGTTGTATTACTTGTATACTCTTGATTAGTGTTAATCGATTCAAATAAGTTTAATGTAGGATTAATCATAACATCATGTAAAAATACTTCTAATTTTGCTTTAATAGTATCGTCTTTTGTATACGACTTAGCAGTTAATTGTAATTTTGACAATGTTCCATTTGCTTCATCTTCATGTAATGTGAAGTCTAAAGGTGTACTGCTTTGAGCAGATTTATGGGTAAAATATACCTTGGTTGAATCTTCTGCTACGCCTGTTTCGGAACTATACTTTGGCAATAATTGTAAACTATGCCAACAAGGAGTAATTGTAGTACCTGTTGTGATATTTCCAGTGTTGTTTACTATTCCACTTGCTGTAGATAATGCTGTTGTGACACCACTACCAGTTGGTACGCCTGATAAATCAAACTGTAAAATTCTTGTATGGTCTAAATTACCACTT
>Ga0213866_10001112_pt1 | contig 20295 bp, 16 predicted proteins | sample PICome_11_FD_160079 | JGI IMG/M metagenome (GOLD analysis project Ga0213866, IMG submission 160079) | Coastal seawater microbial communities near Pivers Island, North Carolina, United States - PICO284 | ecosystem: Environmental > Aquatic > Marine > Coastal | place: USA: North Carolina...
CCGGACCTATGGGCTCTCCTTCTTCCGGGCCGGGGCTCCGACCGAGAAGCAGAAGGCCACTGTCATCAAGCAACTGAATTCCCACTACCCCGGGGATTCGGCGGCTGAGAACATCGAACTCTCAAATGTGCTCGGTTACCTTCAGGCTCCCGACATCGTCAGCCGCTCGGTTGAACTGATCACCAACGCACCCACACAGGAGGAGCAAATCGCCATCGCCAAAAACATCCGCTTTGTGAAACAAGGATGGACCGACGCATCCGAGAAAAAGCTCTTCACCTGGTTTACCCGCGCCGCCGGTTACAAGGGAGGGGCTAGCTTCACCAACTTTATCAATGAGATCAAAAAAGATCACCTTTCCCGGCTCTCTGATGGTCGGAAGAAGGCTCTGGCCGAAATCATCAATGCCCAGCCTGTCACCAAAAACCCGCTTAACAATAATCGCCAGCTCAAGTTCGTCAAAAACTGGCAGATGAAGGACCTCACTCCCCTTCTCGGTTCGGGGCTTGAAGGTAATCGCAACTTCAAGAATGGCCGTGAGATGTTCGCAGCCGCCACATGTTACTCCTGCCATCGATTCAACGAAGAAGGTGGAGGAATCGGCCCAGATCTGACCAGTGCCGGAGGCAAGTTCAGCCCTCACGATCTGCTTGAGTCTATTATCGATCCAAGTAAGGAGATCAGCGATCAATACGGATCCATCACCTTTAAGCTGAAAAATGGAAAGGAAATCATCGGGCGCATCGCCAACCTCGGTGGAGACAACTACAAGGTCATTACCGACCTCATGGCTCCGGGGGCGATGACTAATATCAAGACCAGCGACATTGCCTCATCCGAGCCTACTAAATTCTCAATGATGCCACCGGGTCTTCTTAATATGCTGGAGGATGACGATATTCTGGACCTTCTTGCCTATATTCTTTCCAAAGGGAACAAGAACGACCCCCTATTCCAGAAATAAGGATCGGGATTACTGAAACCACATTGAATTAACTTTTTTGATTGTCAGATGGGATCAGCCCGGCCCAACCTGCACCCAATCATGAAGTTAAGACACTTTTTGCTAATCGCGTGCCTCCCCGTCACTGCGGTGTTCGGAGAAATGCGCACCTACACCAGCAAGGATGGCCAAAAGACCTTCCGCGGTGAACTCATTGAGTATGAGTCATCGACAAAGAAAGCAAAGATGCGCATGGCGCGAGGGAAAGTTCTCACCTTCTCAATCAATGTCCTCTCAAAGGAAGATCAGAAGTATGTTGAGGAGCAAGGTCCGATCGTTCAGGCCAAAAAAGCGCTCTCGATAGAGACCAAACATTACAGTAAGCGAACCGAAAAAAACAAGCCCGCCCAGGGTCAGTGGTATTTCGAAAAATACGATCATAACTACATCGTCACCGTTGAGAACAAGCGCGACGAGATGTTAAGGGATGTGACGGTCGAGTATACCTTCTTTATCGAGCGCAATCGCCGTGAATATCAAAACAAGATCGAAAAAGTCAGCGGTTCCGACACTATTGATTTGGTTCTATCCAACGGGACGGAAACGATCACGACCAAGAGCGCCAATCTGGAATCGTGGAGCGATAATCCCGTGATGCCCGCCGGCGGCGGCGGCGGATGATGTTTCACCGAAGATCCCTACGGTCTGTGGGGAACATTCAACCAGCCTCCGATCATGGTCAAAGGCGGTAAGAGTAAATATAGAGACAAGCTTCTTGGCCTCGTGGTTCATCTCAAGGTGAACGGCGAAATCATCAAGACCGGTTCCAGTAACGACAAAGTCCTCGCGATGTCCGAGGACACCGAGTAATATCACCGACACACCCGACCGTTTCAAGGTCACCTCCGGGTGGCCTTTTTAATTGGCAAATCAACGGGATTTTAGATGCGACAGGCTTTGGATGAGCGACCCTCATTTTACGCTTCGTTTGTTAGACCTTTCGATCCTCCGAATCGCTGACAGAGTCAAGCTCAAGCAGCTCGCACCTCCTCAACCATGCACAAAAAGCTTTCTGACCCCGACCGCCCTTCACGCGACCTAACGCGGAACCTCGCCACTCTTGTTTGCTTGGTGGGCGGAGCCCTCGCACACGGACAGGAAGCCCCCATTATCAGCGAATTCATGGCGAGCAACGATGAAACTCTCGTCCTCGATAATGGCGAAAGCCCTGACTGGATCGAGCTCTATAATCCCGGCACAGCGAGTGTCGATTTGGCCGGTTGGAGCCTCTCTGATAATGCGGCAAGCCTCGATAAATGGAGTTTCCCTGCCGGCGTTTTGATCCCGGCTGGAGGATACCTTTTAATTTATGCCAGCGGACAAGACCTCCGCAATCCGGCAGAGGAGCTCCACACCAATTTCAGCCTGAGCCAAGATGGTGAATTTCTTGCCTTGGTCAATCCGCAGGGAGAGATGGCCCAACAGGCTTTTACACCCGCTTACCCGGAACAGCTCACTGATGTCTCCTTTGGAATTGCCTCAGGTCAGACCGAACCGGCCTACTTCACAAACCCGACTCCGGGCGAAGCTAACAATGACTCGATCCTTGGCTTTGTAAAAGATACTTCGTTTAGCCACAAGCGAGGCTTCTTCGATGAGCCGTTTCAACTCGAAGTCACCTCGGCAACTCCGGGTGCTTCAATTTACTACACCACTGATGGATCGGATCCCGGTCCGACCAGCTCATCTATTGACGCTCCGGATCCCGACAGTCCGCCCGTCCTCTCATTGGCGGTTAGCACCACCACAATCGTGCGTGCCTACGCCGCCAAGCCCGGGTTTAAAAAGACCAACACCGATACCCAGTCCTACTTTTTCCTTGATAAGGTCATCAGCAATCCGGCCATGGCCACTTCGGTTACCGAACACCCGGTTTGGGGGCCGCAAATGCGTGACGCTCTTCTTGAGATCCCTACAATTTCATTGGTCACCCAGGAAGCAATCCCAACCCAGCCCATTATGAGCCCTCCGGAGATTCCGGTCTCCATTGAGATGATCTTCCCGGATGGACGCGACGGCTTCCAACTCGACGCCGGAGCCGAACGTTTTGGCGGGCAATACACCGTTTACGACAAGAACGCACTCCGTATCAGCTTCAAGGAGATCTATGGCAAGAAAAAGCTGAAATTCGACCTATTTAGCGACACTCCCTATGGGGGCGATACCGCCGTTGACAGCTTTGATCAAATCCTCCTGCGAAACGGAAGTCACGATTCCCTCTTCGCGACCAATTACTCTCATTCACGGGGAGTTTATTTTCGCAATCGTTACTTCTTCGATCGCCAGCTTGAAGCCGGTCACCTTTCCATGAGAGGCAGGTTTGTCCACGTCTATTTGAACGGCACTTACTACGGCCAGCATCACCTCATGGAGAGGCCCAATGCTGATTTCATGGCAACTCATCTCGGCGGAGAAGAAGAGGAATATGACATTATGAAGGGCCGCAGCGGCATCTTTGTTTCCCAAGGCGAAGGCACAGCTTGGAACTTTCTTAATGCTAATAAGAACAATTATGAAGTCGTAAAAGACTACATAAACATCGATAACTACATCGACTACATGCTCCTCAACTTCTACGGAGGAAATGAACACGATTGGTATCCTCAACACAACTGGGTCGCGGGACGCAGGCGGGTGGACGGAGGAAAGTTTAACTTCTTCATGTGGGACAATGACTTTCTGATTCGTCGCGGCGGGAATTCGACGACCCCCTCACCCGCAAACACCACAGACAACGGCGGTCCCGGCAACATGTGGAGCACCCTCATCAGGCTTCCCGAATTCAAAACCCGGGTTGCCGATCGCGTCCAAAAGCATTTCTACAATGGTGGCATGCTCACAAAGGAAAGGGTTCAATCTGACATCACCGAATTGGCGGAAAGAATATCCAGAACGATTATTCCCGAGTCAGCCAGATGGGGCACCAAAGCGCCCCAACTCTACACACCCAGCTTGTTCCAGTCTTATGTCGATTGGATTGTCGATATCAATGCGGTATCACGCACCAACATCGTGCTGGGACAGATGCGTTCAGCTGGCTTTCTTCCGGACACTGCTGCTCCTGAATTTAATCAGAACGGCGGAGAGATTCCCCCCGACTTTCCACTGCTCATCACTCATACCGATGGTGATCTCTACTACACGACCGATGGGACGGACCCACGACTGGAAGGGAGTGGGATCAACCCGACGGCACAACTGGTCGAAGCCAACATCGAGGTCTTTCCGGCCGGCTCATCGTGGAAGTATGACGACTCGGGATCCGAAAATGACAGCGATTGGAAAAACTCACAATTTGACGATACGACCTGGAAGGAAGGCCCGGCCCCCCTCGGTTTTGGAAATATCACCAACACCACGGTCGCGACCCCTGTTAATTCCAGCATTCCGCGAAAGGTCACCGTCTATTTTAGGAAAACCTTTGAGATATCAAACCCAGATTCAATCAGCACCGGATTTATCGACCTTCATGCCGACGGTGGCGCTGTTGTTTACGTGAATGGCACCGAAGTTCTGCGGGACAATATGCCGGACGGCGTGCTCACACCTGAAACGCTCTCAACCTCCGACGGCAACGAAGGCGTTTTTGATACCTTCAGTTTCGATGGAGCCCTGCTATCCGAGGGAGGGAACCTAATCACCGTGGAACTGCACAACCGGTCGGCTGGCAGCAGTGATATGGTCTTTGACCTTAAACTCAGCTATGAAAGCAACAATCGTACCGCGGCCATCCCCATCAACGGAACCCAACAAATTAAGGCACGTGTTCTCAACGAAAATGAATGGAGCGCACTCAACGAAGCGGTATTCATCAGCGACCAACCGGCATCCTCCTCTAATCTCGTCATTTCCGAAATCCACTACAACCCCAGTGATGAGCAAGGAGGTGGCTCCGAGTTTATCGAACTGATGAACATTTCCAAACAAACCATCAGCCTTGCCGGAGTTTCGTTTACCGGGGGGATCACTTTCACCTTCGATAACGCGGCAACTTTGCCTGCCTCTCAGCAAATCGTCCTGGTTTCGGATCCGGCCGCCTTCGCAGCAATCTACGGCAATGACTTTCCGATCGGTGGTGTCTACACCTCAAAGCTCGCAAATAACGGAGAGCGAATCACCCTCGCTGGTGCCGATGGCATCGTAATCCAATCCTTGCGTTTCAACGACAAAAGCCCATGGCCTTCGGCGGCCGACGGATCCGGCTATTCACTCACCCTCGCCTCAGCTCGTAGCAACCCCGATCCATCACTTCCCCAAAACTGGCGAACCAGCCTAGAAATCGGAGGATCCCCTCTCGTCGAAGATTCGTTCCCCCTTGATATTCAGTCCCCCGAAGACCTTCTTTACGCTGTCACGGGATCGGGGGCGCCGCCTGTCCTGACATTTACGAATGGCCAACTGATTTTCGAACACCAACGGCTACACGGCGCCGACTCAGCCACTTTGGTGGTGGAATATTCGACAGATCTTGAGAACTGGAGTTCGGAAGGTCTGACTTTTCTCGACCAAATAAACACCGGTATCGGTAGTTCCGGCCTTACCGGATCAAAGCTTAGCTGGGGCCTACCCTCCAGGCTTGGTCAACGTGTCTTCGCCCGGATTAAAGCGACAATGATAGAATAAGTGCGGGGATTGCATCGGCCATCGGATTGTGCCAATCTGTCGCAGCTTTGAAATCTGCGGTCCTAGATAAGATCCTTTCCCGGCTTGATCAGATCGAGCCGGAGGAAGTACAGGCGCTTCTTTCCAGATTGGTTCGCGAAAAAGGTTTCCTACAAAAGGTCTTCGAAGCCCTCCAAGAGGGCGTCCTCCTTCTCGATACCGCGGGCGGAATCAGCTTCATCAACCATGCCGGTTGTCGTTTTTTCGGAACCACGCCCGAACTTGCCCAAGGTAAACCTTTGGCCGAAGTCGTCCGCGGCGTTGACTGGAGCAACCTGATGCAGTCCAACCGCCGCACGGTGAGCCGTGATCTCGAGGTCTTCTACCCGGAAAACCGCTACTTGAACTTCTACCTCTCTCCGGTAGCCGAAGAAGGTGAAGCCGACCTTGGGCACGTCATGTTGGTTCGGGATGTCACCCGGTCCCGCGAAGAAGCGGAAAAGGAAATGGAGTCCGAAAAGCTCAACGCTCTCACCCTGCTGGCCGCCGGAGTGGCCCATGAAATCGGAAACCCTCTAAATTCCCTTTCACTCCACCTCCAACTGCTCGAGCGCCGTATCCGGGATCTTCCCGAAGGTGACAATAAGCCGCTTCAAAAGCACCTAGGCACGGCCCGCAATGAAATCGGCCGTCTCGACATCATTTTGAAGCAGTTTCTCCAGGCCATGCGCCCCACCAAGCCCGAGCGGGAAACCACGAACCTCCACCGATTACTTGAGGAAAGCCTCCAGGCGCTCAGTCCCGAACTCGAGAACCGTAAGATCCCGGTAAAACTCGATTTGGCAGAAGATCTTCCCTCCCTTGAACTCGATCCCACTCAAATTAAACAAGCGCTCTATAATGTCATTCGCAATGCCTATCAGGCCGTCGAGCAGGGTTCGGGAGAAATCTGGATTCACAGCAAGGTCTCCGACTACGAGGTGTGCCTTTCAATCTCGGACAATGGCAGCGGTATTTCGCCGGAAGCGATGGGGGCGATGTTCGAGCCCTTCCGCACCACCAAAACCAACGGAACCGGACTTGGAATGCTTATCGTTCGTCGCATCCTCCGTGAACATGGCGGAGAACTAGAAGTCGAAAGCGAGGAGGAGGTTGGCACCAAGGTCACGCTTTACTTCCCGCGAACCGACAAACAGGTTCGACTGCTGGAAAACATGCCTCCTATTGAAGTGTAGAAATTTTTTGTGAAGACTCTGCTGATTGTTGACGATGAAAAAGCGACACGCGATGCGCTAAGAATGGCTCTCGAGGATAGCTTTGACTGCTACGTCGCTGCTGATCTCAAACAAGCCATTCAGGTGCTCAATTCCGAAGACGTTGACCTCCTCCTCACAGATCTTCGTCTCGGCGCAGATTCCGGGATGGAGGTGCTCGATTCCGCTCTGGCCCTTCCCCATCCGCCGGTCTCGCTCATGATGACCGCCTATGGCTCGGTCAACACTGCAGTGGAAGCGATGCGGCGGGGAGCCTGGCACTTTGTAACAAAGCCACTGAATCTCGATGAAGTGGAGCTGCTCTTGAAGCGGGCTGTTCGCAACCGAACGCTGGAAAAGGAAAACGTCAAGCTGGTCGCCGAAAATGAAACGCTCAAGGAAAGCAAGGCCAGAGCGTCGCATGGTCTCGGGCGCCTGATTGGACGATCCCCCCAAATGGCCAAAGTTGCCGCCAAGATCGAACAAATCGCTCCGACCCGCGCAACCGTTCTCATTGAGGGAGAATCCGGAACAGGCAAGGAAGTGGTCGCACACACCCTCCACGACCTTTCCGGGCGCCCAGGGGAAAAATTTATGGCAGTAAATTGCGCCGCCCTTTCCTCCCAGCTTCTTGAAAGCGAACTATTTGGTCACGAAAAGGGTTCCTTCACCGGAGCCTCGCAACGTCGGGTGGGAAGATTTGAACAAGCTAACGGCGGGACTCTCTTCCTGGATGAGATCGGAGAAATCGACGCTCAAACCCAGGTCAAACTACTCCGGGCACTTTCCGAACGAACCATCGAGCGGGTTGGCTCAAACTCCCCGATTAAAGTCGATGTTCGCATCATTACTGCGACCAACCGTCGGCTGGCGGAGATGGTTGAGGAAGGAACCTTCCGCGAGGATCTTTACTTTAGACTTAATGTTTTGGGCATCATCATGCCGCCCCTCCGTGAGCGAAAAGAGGACGTCGTTCTGCTCGCAAATTCTTTTCTATCGGAATTTGCCCGTGAAAACGGTCGCCCTGAGAAGCCTCTCACGGAAGCAGCAATGACCTACCTGCTGGGATACAACTGGCCTGGAAATGTTCGGGAGCTTCGGACCGCCATCGAACATGCCGTGGTAATGTCGAATCAGGATGTCCTCGATATTCAGCACCTCCCGGACTTCGTGACAGGAGGTGGGCACCACTTCGAATCATCTTCACTAAAAAACACCCTTGCTCCCAAGGAGGAATTCAACTTGCATGCCCTTGAGCAACGGGCGATTCAAGGCGCACTGCGGGTCACGGACGGAAATCGGACGAAAGCCGCAGAACTACTTGGAGTCAGCCGGCGCACCCTTCAAAGAAAACTTCGCGCCATTACGCTTATTGATCCACACACATCATGACTAGTTCCAATAAAGTCGGCGGCTTCGACAGCGCCGTGCTGATTCGTCGCCTCCTCTTCTTTGTTCTCCTTTTTGGATTGGTATTTTTTTATCTGATCCTGACGTTCAAAGGTCTCACCTCGGCCAAGGGAATCGAACAGGCTCAAATTGGCCGTGAAATTGCCCGGGGCAACAACTCAACCACAAAGGTGATTCGTCCCGCTGCAGTTTGGCAGGCGGAAAAAAATGAAAAGGAGGAAATTGACCTCAGTGCTTTTCATGACACCTACCATTCTCCCCTAAACCCTTACGTTTACGGGGCTGTATTGAAAGCTGTCGGAGGAGATGACTTCAAAAAATTCCAAATGAAAGAGGACAAGAACACGGTTTACGCCCTCGATCGCGTGATCTCAGCCGTTTCAGTAATCCTATTTCTCGTTGCCGTAGGTATCAATTACCTACTTATCTCGCGGATTTTCGACGTCAAAATCGCAGGAGTTACCGCTCTCCTCATGATTCTCAGCGAACTGATGTGGCAGTTTACCCAGACCGGGCTGCCCCAGATGCTCATGCTCCTGCTTTTTTCCTGTGCGCTTTTCTTCATATACCGGACGTTGGAGGCCTCGATCGAGAATCGCGCCGCCACCGGCTCGATCCTAACTGCCGCGGTCTTTCTTTCACTTCTAGCTCTTTCCCACTGGCTGACCATTTGGATCACCTTGGGCTTCGTCATTTATGCCGCCTTCTTTTTCCGTCCCAAGGGGATTTCCGGCTTTATAATTCTGGGAGTGCTTCTTGTCTTTAACCTCTACTTCATCGGCAAAAACATGGAGTGGACCGGAAATCCCGGAGGAACTGCATTTTTGACTCTCTACGGAGGACTCAGTGAATCAGAGGCAGGAATCATGCGGACCAGCGATCCGGGCGAGCAAACCTACCAAATCGTCTATAATCTTAATTCTTTCCTGATTAACACTGCTGCCAACATGCTACGTCAGGTCAATGAACTTTATAATAACCTCGGCGCCATCCTGGTGGCACCGCTCTTCTTCTTTGCACTTCTCCACCCATTCAAACGCGAAGCAATCGCCAAGTTCCGTTGGATTGTTCTTCTGATGTGGATTATGGGCGCTCTGGGAATGGCTACTTTTGGACTTTCGTACAGCGCGCTCGACGCGAACCAACTCCACGTCCTTTTCGCTCCGGTCATGACCGCTTATGGTTTGGCATTCGTCTCTATCCTGTGGGCACGGATCGACCTGCCGGCCGGGAGCGCCCTGATGCGATATGGCCACTTCGTTATCGTCGTTCTCATCAGTGCGGGCCCCTTGATCTTGACGATTCCCCGGGGCCTAACCCAGGCCATCGCAACGCAGGACCGTGCCAAAGCCGTCTGGCCCCCCTATTGGCCTCCGGTCTTTAGCAAGACTCTTCATGATGCCACCACGGAGAACGAGATCATCTTCTCGGATCAACCGTGGGCGGTTGCCTGGTATGCGGATAGGATCTCGGTTTGGCTTCCAAGAAAAATCGAAGAATTCGAAGACCTTGAGCTTCTTGTAGATGATCAGGAACTCTCGGTTGCGGGCATCGTTATCACCCCCATGTCGTTTCAGGAGAGCGTTCTTTACAGCCCGACACCCTTCGGCTTACGGGAGGACTTTTCGCCCCTCATGCTGGACGGCCCGGCCCGCGGCGCGACGGATGGAGCACTTCGGGCAGGAGGTCTACCAATGATGACCAGTGGCCTTTCCCAAGTGATGTCCAAATATCCGGAAGTCAACGACATCTTCCAAAACAGGATTTACTTCTACTCCAAGAAGCGCCTTTTCACCAGGTAACCCTGGCGCAATCCGTCACAGTAAATGGCTGCCAAGAAAAAAAACTCCGCTAAACGTGTCACCGGCTCCTTCGAGGAGGCCGCAGACGAGCTGGAAGAAATCACCAGACGACTTGAAGACGAACCCTCGTCGCTTACAAAATTGCTCGAAGACTTCGAAAGAGGCCAAGCCCTCTTGAGCTATTGCCAAAAGACTTTACTTTCCGCAAGGAAACGCCTCAACCTCATTGAGGCAAAAATTCAGACGGAAGAAAACGACGAGGATTCAGAGGAATCTTCCAAAGAACCTTCCGACACACTCGATGACGATGTCAGACTCTTCTAGCACACCCCTTCTCGACACAATCCAAGGCCCGGACGATCTCAGAAAGATCGAGGCGGAAAAACTTTCTTCGCTTGCAGAAGAGATTCGTGAAACACTGATTAATTCCCTATCAAATACCGGAGGACATCTGGGCCCCAACCTTGGAGTGGTTGAGTTAACGATCGCGATGCACCGGGTCTTTGACTCGCCCGAGGATAAGTTTCTCTTCGATGTCTCGCACCAGGGATACGTTCACAAAATGCTCACCGGGCGTGCCAAGCAGATTGGCAGCATCAGGCAATACGAGGGCCTCAATGGCTTCCTACTCCGCACGGAATCAGAGCACGACTGTTATGGTGCGGGGCACGCCGGCACCGCACTTTCAGCCGCGCTAGGAATGGCTTCAGCCAGAGACTTGAAGGGTGAAGACAATCATGTCGTGGCCGTCGCTGGTGATGCTGCTTTCACCTGTGGCCCAACCCTCGAGGCTCTCAATAACATTGCCGAGGCAACGGACCGTTGCATCGTCGTCCTCAACGACAATGAGTGGTCGATCGACAAAAACGTCGGGGCGATTGCCAAGTATTTCAACACCCTCCAAACGCACCCAGCCTACAACGATATTCGAGCCAAGGCCGCTTCACTTGTTGAAAAAGTGGCCGGACCGGGCGCCCGAAAATTTGCCCAGAAGATTGAGCGCAATGCCAAAAACATGATCATGCCCAACGTTCTCTTTGAGAAATTCGGCATGCGATACTATGGACCAATCGACGGTCACGATCTCCCTTCTCTGATCAAAAGCTTCGAACATCTCAAGGAGCAGGACGAGCCGGTCATTCTTCACATCATAACCGAAAAAGGGCGCGGCTATCAGCCTGCTCTCGATAAGCCGGGGAAATTTCACGGTCTCGGGCCTTACAACGTCGAAGATGGATCCACCGCATCGGGAGCTCCCACCTTTTCCGAACTCTTCGGCCGCGCTGTCACCGACTTCGCAAAAGAAGATCAGACAATCACGGCAATCACCGCCGCAATGCCCGGCGGAACAAAACTGGAGACCTTTAAAGCCGAGATTCCAGAGCGCTATTTCGACGTCGGCATCGCAGAGGAGCACGCCGCCCTCTTCGCGTGCGGCCACGCCACACAGGGTCTCAAACCTTTCCTTGCGATCTACTCAACCTTCATGCAACGGGCCTATGACATGATTCTTCATGACATGGCCCTCCAGAACCTTTCCGTCCGTTTGTGTATGGATCGGGGTGGGCTTTCAGGCGATGATGGCCCGACCCACCACGGTCTTTTTGACATTGGGTATCTTCGCCATGTCCCCGGCCTCGTCCACATGCAGCCAAAGGATGAAGATGAATTCATCGACATGCTTTGGACTATGGCAAACTACGAGGACGGCCCGATCGCCATCCGCTACCCGCGGGGAAACGGACCAGGTGCCACCATCAAGGAGGAACCCGAACTCCTCACCATCGGTGAGGCAGAGGTCCTCCAGGAAGGAACCGACGTCTGCCTCATCCCTCTGGGGACCATGATGGAGCTCGCCCTCGAAACCAGGGAAAAGCTCGAAGCGAGTGGCTACAGCGTCTCCCTCATCAACCCCCGCTGGATTAAGCCTCTCGATGCCCGCACCATCACCAAACTTGCAGCCGACTCCAAAGTCGTCTGCACCTTTGAGGATCACGTTCTCTACAATGGTTTTGGACTTTCGATTATCGAGCTTCTCCACGATGAAGTCATCGATACTCCCGTCGAGCGAATCGGCTGGCCCGATGAATTTGTCGAACATGGAAAACCCGACATTCTCCGTGCAAAACATGGCTTGACCTCGGAAGCCGCCATCGACAAAGTCCTGCCCCATCTCGAAGCAAAGTAGTCTCGGACTTTCGGACTCGGCTTCTGGCAGCCCCCTTTCGAAAGCGGGAGGGCTGATTCATGCCACTCCGGGGCAATTCAAAACTGGAAAAACAAGCCGTCGGGAATAGAGCCTTTCAAAGCATCTCTGCCGCTGGTCCGGGCAAACCGGAACCTCTGCTCCAAACATTTATTGAATCGCCCACAGATGCTTGGCACCTCGAAGAACAAGCTTTCCGTCCACGAAGATAGGCGATGCGATCAAGGGCTCGCCCATCTTGTTCTCCTTAACTTCGCCCAGCCCCTTTTTGCTGACCTTGGCCATGAAAACCACCCCGTCCTCGCGAGGCATGCAAAGCTGGTCTCCCACCAAAATCGGAGATGCGTAATAGGTGCTCGCCGACTTTGGAAGCTTCCCTTCCCAAATCTTCTCGCCTGTCTTGGCATTGAAGCAGGTCACCTGGCCGCGGCTCTTACCACGATCGACAATCTGGTAAACGAGGCCGTCGTGCCCGACCAGACTTGCAGCATCAGTGGTATCGATCTTTTTTCTCCAGAGAACATTACTCCTGGTCACATCCCCTTTACCTCCCAGCTTAACTCCCATGAGGTATTCGCCGCGCCCATGCGGCACCACCACCACTCCATCTGTTACCACCGAAGAAGCAATCGTCCGCCACATTCCTTTCCCCTCGGGATTAATTCCTCCCGAAAACCAAATCTCCTCGCCGGTCTTGGCATTGTGGCCGGTGAGGTGATCCGCGCCAAAGCTTACCACGGTATCAACCCCGTCAACTTTCACCAGATGCGGTGAGGTGTAGCTGTCTCCCGACTCCTTGGCTGTCTCGAACTTTCGATCGGTCTTCCAGTTCTCTTTTCCTGACTTCAAATCAAAGGAAACGAGGTAGGAATTTCCTTCGGTCTGCATCACAACGATGATGACGCTGTCCTCATAAAGCAAAGGAGAAGTCCCCTGATCCCACCATAGTTTGTCTTCTCCGTAGAGTTCGTGAAGATCCTTTTCCCAAAGCTTCCTGCCATCCGACGAACAGGCAACCACCCGGCCGGACTTGAAATACCCCACTACCGTTTCACCATCAGTCACCGGAGATGAATTCGCGCCACTTCCAACTCTCTGGCCTCGTCCAGGGGTCTGATCCCCATAAGCCTGCCGCCATTTTTCTTTTCCAGTCAGATCGTAGGCAATCAGTGAATCCTTTCCGTCTATCGGCGAAGTCAAATAAAGCATTCCCTTCGAAACCACCGGTGTGGAGCAGGCCCTTCCGGGAAGTTCGGTCTTCCAAACAACGCTCTTGCCATCAGCCGCGAACTCCATGGGCATTTTCCCTTCGGCCACCGCGCCGTTTCCGTTTGGCCCCCGCCAATCGGGCCATTGCGCGTTCAAAGGCAAGCCGATGAGCCCCACGATCACTATACTGATTACACTCTCCATTGTCATTACGGGGATTCTAGCGGATAATTTCACACTCTTCCAAGTCTCAAAAAGCCACCTTTCTTAAAAAGAATCGGCCCTTCGAACCGTTTCCTTCACAGAAACTTCAACTTGATCCCAATTTCTCAGAGAAGGATCAAAAGTGAAGTCGCTCTTTCCCCAGACAGTGCTACCGTCCAGCCACATAAATTCAGACCATCAGCATTCCTTTATGACTCCAGAAGAATTATCAACCGCCATTCAAGAGCGTTCCGCATTTGTGACACCTCTCCGTCAGGAGATCGGACGAGTACTCATCGGCCAGGATAACCTCGTCGACCGCATGCTTATTTGCCTCCTGACCGGAAATCACCTTCTTGTGGAAGGACTACCAGGACTGGCCAAAACCCTCGCGGTGAATACCCTGGCCCAAACCCTTCATGCCCAATTCGGCCGAATTCAGTTCACACCAGACCTCCTGCCGGCCGACGTAATCGGAACTCATATTTACAATCCAGGCACCCAGGAATTCAAAGCGAAAGAGGGTCCCGTCTTCACCAACCTCCTTCTCGCAGACGAAATCAACCGCGCTCCCGCCAAGGTTCAGTCGGCCCTTCTCGAGGCCATGCAGGAGAAGCAGGTCACCCTTGGGGGACAAACCCGTGCACTTCCTAATCCCTTTCTCGTGATGGCTACTCAAAACCCGCTTGATCAGGAAGGCACCTACCCTCTCCCCGAGGCTCAAATGGACCGCTTCATGATGAAGGTCATCGTCGAGTATCCAAAACGTGACGAGGAGCGCGAGGTGCTTCGCCGCATGTCCTCCACTGTCATAGTCCCTAGCGCAGCAGTCGTCACCAGCCTGGAATCCATTACCTCCGCCCGCGGACTCATTAACGAGATTCACGTGGATTCCAAAATCGAAGACTATATTTTGGATATCGTCTTCTCCACCCGCGCCGAAGGTCGCCTCCAACTCTCCGAACGTCAGGCTGGCCTTGACCTCTCGGCTTTCGATCCTCTCGTCACCGCTGGAGCCTCACCTCGTGCAACCATTCAGCTCGTCCGGGGTGCACGCTGCATGGCCTTCCTCGAAGGGCGCGCCCATGTGCTCCCGGAAGATGTCAAATCCATCACCGCCGACATTCTGCGCCACCGCATCATTCCGAGCTATGAGGCCCAGGCAGAAGACATGAGCGCTGACACCATAATCAATCAACTTCTGGACACCCTTCGCACTCCGTAACATTCCATGCTGGCTTCAGAGTTAATGGAAAAAGTGCGCCGGATTGAAATCCGGAGCCGACGTATAGTAAAGAATATGACCGCAGGCGCCTGGCATGCCTCTTTCAAAGGGCGCGGCATTGAGTTTGCCGAAATCCGCGAATATCAGGAAGGTGATGAAATGCGCGCCATCGACTGGAATGTCTCGGCCCGACTCGGCTCTCCATTCATTAAACTCTTCACCGAAGAACGTGAACAAAACGTCTTCTTTCTCGTCGATCGCTCCGCTTCCGGTCAATTCGGCTCCGGCGTGACCACCAAAGCGGAATACACCGCCGAAGTCGCCGCCGTTCTGGCGTTTTCAGCGACCTTGAACAAAGACAAGGTCGGGCTGCTCCTCTACTCCGATCAGGAGGAACTGCAACTCGATCCCGGACGCGGACACCGCCACGTCCTCCGCATGATTCGCGAACTCCTCGCCTTTGAGCCGGAATCTCCCCACACCGATCTCGCAGGCGGGATCGAACACCTCCTCAAGACGACTCTTAAAAAGTCCATCGTCTTCATTCTCAGCGACCTCATCACGCCGGCCTTCGATAAACCTTTGCGCGCCCTCGCCCGTAAGCACGAAGTGATCCTAATCCATATTTCCGATCCCATCGAGCGCTCGCTTCCTGATATTCCAGCCCTCTCGATTAGTGATCTTGAAACCGGCCAAGTGACGCGCCTCACAAAAAAAGACGCCCGCGCACTGGAAGCCCGCAACACCGCCACGGCTGAGAGTGCTGCATCAATGTGTCGACGAGCCGGAATCGATTACGTGCCGCTCGACACCGCCACTGACTACCTTCCTGCTATCATCGCGCTTTTCCAAAGGCGAATCTCCCGTCGATGAAATCTCTGCTGACCGTCCTGAAAATAACCCTCCTGGTGATCTTCCTCGCAGGGGTGGGCTTTGGCTATCTCTTCTTCCGGGTCTGGCAAAAAAACGAGCGGCCCAAGGTGACTTCGAGTTCGTGGACAGAAACCGAGATCCTCCTGGGCCACGCCTCAGTTCTCGAACTGGAAATCGAATCACCATGGCATCGCGAAGTCATGCCTCTTCCCCAGTCTTATCCAGAGTCCCTCGTTCCGGCCCTCGATCAAGCAGAGTTCAAAAAGGGTAAGCTCAGCCCGCTTGGAACGCGGGAGTGGACCATCCGCGTTCCTTTCGTCGCAACCAACACCAAGGACCTCGAGGGTGCAACCGCATCATTTCCGCTTAAAAGAACAAAGCGGGTTTCACCCACGACCGTAAACCTCACTCTTCCTCCCTTGAGTGTCATCACTCCGGAAGAAATTCCGGAAGACCCTCGCGTCCCGAGCGACTTCCTTACCGAAGAGGAAACAGCGGAAGCCTCGCCGAAGGGAGCCATTCCGCCAGTTGAAAAATCAAACCTTTGGATCTGGTCACTGGGAGCACTAATCATGATCCCGCTCGTCATCTATCTGCTCAAGCGCACCGGTATCATCAAGACGACCCCGCCATGGGAAAAGGCGCTTGAAAACCTCTCAAAGCTCGACCCTCGAAGCTCACAAGTCGCTTTTTATTCCAAACTCACTGATATTCTGAAACAATATACGTCGGAACGCTTCTCAATCCGCGGGCGCTCCAAAACCTCTGCTGAATTCCTTCAAATTCTCAAACACCACCCGTTAATCCCCAATGTCTACCTGGAACAACTTGAGGCCTTTGCCCATCTTGCGGATGAGGTAAAGTTCGCCGACCACACTCCTGATTCCACTGAGGCTCCGAGATCGCTTGAGCTCATCAAAAAGTTCGTCAACGATACCACACCCGAGCCCGAAGAGACAAAAAGCAAAACGTAACCCGGTTAGAAATTCGCTGGTTCGTAGTGAGGATCATCGTCGGCCATCTCAACAGAGACCAACGCACTGGCGCTATCAATCATTTTGGCACAAGCAGGGCTTAGATGACGGAGCCGAATCCTTTTCCCAGTAGTCTTGTATCGTTCGGTGAGAGCATTGAGCGCTTCCAGGCTCGAGAAGTCGGCCACACGGGCTTCTTTAAAATCGATAATCACTTCGTCGGGATCATTGGAGGGAACCAAGCGTTCTGCAAACTCCCGAACCGAACCAAAGTAGAGCACCCCTTGAAGGTTGTAAATCCGAACACCCTCCTGACTGTCATCAGGACGCAATCGAACGTGCTTCGCGCTCTCCCAGGCGAAAACGAGTGCGGACAGAATCACACCCACGAAGACCGCCAACGCGAGATTATCCGTCAAAACAGTGATGACGGTTACCGCTACAATCACGAAAATATCGTGAAATGGAACCTTACCCCAGGTTTTCAAAGTCGCCCATTCGAAGGTCCCGATGACCACCATAAACATCACTCCGACCAAGGCCGCAACCGGGATATGAATGATCACCGGTCCACCAAACATGATAAATATCGCAAGAGCCAGGGCTGCCACAATTCCAGACCAACGCCCGCGACCACCTGATTTAATGTTGATCAAACTTTGACCAATCATAGCGCATCCTCCCATTCCACCGAAAAGCCCCGAAAGAAAGTTTGCCGACCCCTGGGCCAGACATTCACGGTTCCCCTGACCGCGGGTCTCCGTGAGATCATCAATCAATTGCAAAGTCATCAGAGACTCCACAATGCCAACCATGGCAGCGGAAAATGCAGTTCCAAAAATGAGCAAGATTGTGGTTTTGTCCCAAACGATATCACCCGGCCAAACGAGTGGTGGAAAACTGCCTTTAAGCTGCCCGTTTCCTCCTTGCCCCCTGAGGACATCCTCAATGGTCTTGGTGTCAAACAAGCCAAAGTAGCTTGCACATCCCAATGCTACGATTGCCACCAAAATTGAAGGAATGGCACTGGTCAACTTGGGAAGAAAATGAATCACAGCCATCGTGATCGCAGTAAGAATCGACATGGTAACGAGCTCATTTTCCGGCAACCACTCTCTGTTTGCATCTTGAAAAGATCCGAACTGCGCCAGCAAAATCACAATCGCGAGACCATTAACAAATCCCATCATGACCGGATGAGGGACCAGACGGATAAAGCGCCCGAGTTTTAAAACCCCAAATATGATCTGGATCAGCCCGGCAATCATGATCGCCGCAAAAAGATACTGCAGTCCCAAATCATCGACGCCTCTCTCGGCACCCACCTGATCTCCAGCCTGAACCAATTTCCCGACAACCACCGCGATCGCTCCCGTCGCCCCCGAAATCATGCCCGGTCGCCCGCCAAAGGACGCCGTAATGAACCCCATGAAAACAGCAGCCCAAAGACCAAGCAGTGGGTTCACCCCTGCAATAAAGGAAAAGGCAATTGCCTCCGGAACCAAAGCCAGAGCAACCGTCAGGCCCGAAAGGGTGTCATCTTTCCAATTGCCGTTGCGCTTGCGAATCAGTTTAAAAATCATGGTTCAGAGAAGTTGTATGGCCGCAGGCCTTGTCCGACAGCCATCAGGGCCTCGGGCCTTACCCCTGACCTCCCTTTTTGGCAATCCCTTTCCCGGTTGGTCCAAGATCACCCCCGGGCATTTCACCCTAAAAAATTCATCACAAGCAAACGCCCAATTCATCAGCTCCCGATTTTCCCGCGAAATCCAGTCTCTTCGGCGGAGCCACCTTCACCTTTCCCCGCATCGCTCCTTCCACCCCGCTTCCCTTAGAGCAACCGCCCTTCGCTCACTTTTACAACCTCGAGGACAAGCTCACCCTGCTGCCACCAATCCAAGTTTGTAGTCGTGATGAGTTTCTGGGAATCTGCAGGCAAAAGATTCATGAGCGCATTTCGGCGGCTGGGATCGAGCTCACCAAAGATGTCATCAATGAGGTAAATCGGCGACCGATTCCCCAACTCCCGAAGAATTTCTCCCTGCCCCAACTTCAACGCCAGCGCCACCGTCCTCTGCTGGCCCTCGCTCCCAAAATCCTTGGCTTTTCTCCCTCCGATCTCAAGTTTGACTTCATCCCGGTGGGGACCGGCCAAGGTCACTCCCCTCCGTGTTTCGGAATCCTCCACCTCCTTAAACGCGGCTTCAAGATCACCCTTGGAGCGATCCTGATAAGTAATCCCCAGCTCTTCATCGCGACCACTGATCGACTTCTGATTCGCTTCGACACACGGCCTGAGTCGCTCGCAAAGCTCTTGTCGCAGCCGAATCATTTCCGAACCATGCTCAATAAGCATCTGCGTGTAAGCAGCAACCACCCCTTCACGCGCCGAGTAGGATTTGAGATACTTGTTTCGCGCTGCCAGTGCCTTTCGGTAACGACCCCAGTGACGTCGGTACTCAGAATCAATTTGCGTCGCGATAAAATCCAAAAAGCGACGCCGACTCTCGCCGCCTCCGCGCACGAGATCAAGATCCTCGTTTCCTATCCAAACCACCAGTCCGCTCTCCGAAAGATAGTCTCGACGAGCCACCACGTTTTCTCCGTCGACCCGCAATGCCAGTCCCTTTCGATCCCCACGCACTTGCAAGGTTCGCCCCCACGCGTCTCCGGCAATCCCAAAGTCATCGCTCCCTTCACGAATCAACTGCCGGGTTTGACGGGCCCTTGGTGATTGGAGACGAAGAAGCAAACAGACGGCCTCGAGCAAGGATGTTTTTCCCTGGGCATTTTTGCCAAGAAAGATTTTCCCCGCTCCCGTAAGCTTGAGAGATGCCTGCTCAAAGCATCGAAAATTCATCAGGCGCAGGCTGTCGATCACGCCCTAAGATTGCGGGCAAACCGCCTCAAGCAGCAAGATCTTTCCCTAGGCATTCTCGCCCAAAAAAATCCGGCCATCCTTTTCAAGCGACAGGAAGCCCTGCCCGAAGCATCGAAAATTGACCAGACGCAGTCCCTCAAGCACGCCCACAGCATCCGTTCCCAATCGGCTGATGACAACGCGAAACGGGTGTGATTTGGATCGAGGTTTTGGCCTCCTTGTTCAAGGATGCCCGGCGTCCTGCCGGGTTTCTCTTTCTCTCCAAGGAACCGGCGGGACGCCGGTAATCCTTGAGAGCTGGCACCAGAAAAGATCGTTCGAGAGCTCAGGCAGACTTGACGAACGATCACACCCACCGCCACCCGGTCACGACTCCAGCCACCTTCTTTTTCCCAGCAACCCCACCAGGCCCACGACCAGCAGGAGGACAGCCTTGGGCCCGGAATCGCTCCGGCCCGGATTCCCACTCACGGCTCGGTCTCTCTGGCCAGCGATGAGATGATCAGGCCGCTATTACTAATCCCTTCGCGTCCAGCACATCCGAAATGGCGTTCTCCGGCGATATCAAACTCAGATCCCAGATAAGCAAGCGATTGTTCAAGGGACTGAATCTCTACATACTTTCATCATTGTTCGATGTGAAAACAAGACTT
>Ga0213866_10001114_pt1 | contig 20256 bp, 15 predicted proteins | sample PICome_11_FD_160079 | JGI IMG/M metagenome (GOLD analysis project Ga0213866, IMG submission 160079) | Coastal seawater microbial communities near Pivers Island, North Carolina, United States - PICO284 | ecosystem: Environmental > Aquatic > Marine > Coastal | place: USA: North Carolina...
GTGCGGGTGGCCTCGAGGTCGGCGTCGCTGGGGTCATCCAGCACTGCACTGGCACTGGCCGCAGGGGGCATGTCGACGGTGTAATCGGGACGCAGGTTCTGCATGCGGCGGTAGCCGGCCGGGTCCTCCGACAGGATGTCGGGGTGAGGACCAGCTTCCTTCTGCAGCTCCTCTTCGAAGCCGCTGAAGCCGGTACCGGCAGGAATCAGGCGACCGATGATCACGTTCTCCTTGAGACCACGCAGCCAGTCGCTCTTGCCTTCGATGGCAGCTTCCGTCAGCACGCGGGTCGTCTCCTGGAAGGAGGCGGCGGAGATGAAGCTGTCGGTGTTGAGCGACGCCTTGGTGATACCCAGCAGAACCGGGGTGAACTCGGCGGGTGCACCACCGGTGATCGCCATGGCCTGGTTGGTGTCTTCCACCTGACGGAGTTCGATCAGCTCACCCGGCAACAAGGTGGTGTCACCGGCATCCTCGACCCGCACCTTGCTGGTCATCTGACGAACGATCACCTCGATGTGCTTGTCGTCAATCGAGACGCCCTGGGACTTGTAGACGTTCTGAACCTCAGTCACCAATCGGTGCTGCAAGTTGGCGATCGCCTCCTGGGCGGCCTCCATCAGAGGCTTGCGGCTGCGCAGATCCTCGAAATAGCACTCGAGAAGCTCGTGGGGGTTGATCGGGCCATCCGTCAGCAATTCACCAGCGGTGACCTGCTGGCCATCGCTCACCATGATGTTGCGGCCGAGCAGGATCGGATATTCGCCGATGGCGTCATCGGCTTCGATCACATTGACGGCGAGGGAATCGTCGTCTTCACCCTGCTTGATCTCAACGGTGCCGGGCTTCTTGCAAAGGATCGCGGATTCGCGGGGGCGACGGGCCTCGAGCAGTTCTTCGATTCGAGGCAGACCCTGAACGATGTCACCCGTCTTCTGGCGTTCGAACACAAGCAGGGCAAGACCATCACCCCGCTGCACCAGGTCGCCATCGCGCACGTGCAGAACGGAATCGGGAGACACCATGTAGGGACGTCCCAGACGCAAGGTGATGCTGTTGCCGTTGACGGCTTCGATCTCACCGCAGCAGCTGGCGGACTCCCCATCAGCGATGGGGTCGCCATCAACAATGCGCTGACCCACACTCACCACCGGCTTGCCGGAAGTGCTCACGGTGGTGGTGTCCTCAGGACGCTCCACGATCATCCGGCGCACAGGGTCCGCTTCGGTGGCTTCCGGCAGCTGGGCCAGACCCGCCTGTTTGCAAAGGATCTGGGTGGTGGCGACAACATCGCCAGCCTTTACCGAAATGCCGTCTTCGACCTGCAGCTCGGTGTGGGTTGAGCCATGACTGGAGTCAGACATGGTGTCGCGACGCACCAGGATCGACTCCAAAATCACGAGGCGCAGACGGGATATGGTCTTGGCCCGCTTGTCGGGGGCCTGCTCCACATCCACGGTCATCTGCGGGGTGGTGTCGAAGGTTTCGAGCAGCAGCTGCGTCTTGAGCAGCTCCACACCTTCAACGGACTTGATCAGTTCGCCGTCCTTGAAAGCCAGACGCTGGGTGGCCTTGATGCCGAGATGAGGGCCATTGGCCTGCTTCACATGGGAGAGCTCAGGCAGCTGGGCCTCGTTGGGGATGGTGTACTCCTCAACCGGACGCAGCAGCAGACCCTTGCCTTCGGGGGTTTCCACCGTCTGGACAAACTTCATCGTGTCGACGGACAGCCCTTTGGCGATGTCCTCGCCGGGGTTGACCATCTGGCCATCGCCCTCGAAGCGCTCCAACGCCTTGGCATCGGTGCAGAGGTGGAACTCACCACTGCGGACGATGATTTCGCGCAGGATGTCGTTCTTCTGTGTGACGGTGACGATGCCGGCGGTCTGGCTGAAGATGTCCTTCACGACCTCGGTACCGGCCTCGATCCACTGACCGTCGGTAATCATCAACAGGGAGATGTCCTTGTTGATCTCGTGGGTCTCCTGAGGGATCCACAGCAAGGTGCCGCCCTTGTTGACTTCGTAGCCGTTCTTGGCGGAACGGGCCTTCTTGATCGCCAGCCCCGGGGCGAACTTCACCAAACCACCGGTGCCGGTGCGGAAGCGATCATCCGCCAGTTCAGCGATGACCTCACCGGAACCAATCTTGCTGCCCGGGATGGTGTTGAGGCGGTAACGGGTGCCGTCCTTGGCCTCGAGATTCCAGATTTCTCCAGAGTGGGTGGACTCCTCCAGAAGCTTGAAGTCCTTGAGGGTCATCGCCGTGGTGACGATCTGCACCTCGCGAGAATCACCGATGGAGTCGCGCAGGCGCACTTCACCGCCGTACTCGCTGCGCTGGCTGGCTTCGGCCAGAACCTGCCCCTCGGTGACCTGCGTCTCACTGCCAACCACGGGCTGGGCGTTCGGCGGCAGGTTGTAGACGTCACCGGAGAGCACCCACATCCGACCCAAACGCTGGGCCTTGAGGGTGATGTTGCCCTGACGGTCGGTGACCTCACGGGGCTGGATCGCCTCCTCGTAGCGCACCTGACCGGCCAGGTCGCAAATCACATCCTTGGTGGCCTTCTCCACACTCTTCTTGACGGCACCAGCAGCGATCTGCGCCACTGTGACGTCGGCATCGATGTCAGCACCGTTGTCGACAAACAGCAGGGAGCCGTTGGTGATCTCGATCTTCTGGGCCTTGCCCTTGCCTGAAGGCTTGATCGTGAGGCTGAAATCAATCTCAGCCTGCTGGGCATTCACACCATGGGGGGTGCGGTAGGGGCGAACCCGCGCCTTGCTGCCGAACTCAATGGTGCCCGCCACCTTGGAGCGAACCACACCGGTTTCAGCGGTGGACACACCACCGGTGTGGAAGGTGCGCATGGTGAGCTGGGTGCCAGGCTCACCGATCGACTGGGCAGCGATGATGCCGACGGCTTCACCGAGATCCACCAGTTCGTTGTGGGCCAGCGCCCAGCCATAGCACTTGCGGCACACGGAACGGTTGGCTTCGCAGGTGAGCGGCGAACGCACACTCACAGCCTTCACGCCGGCGGCCTCAAAGGCCTTGGACAGCGGCGGATCGATTTCGGTGTCGCGCTCGGCCAGAACCTCACCATCGGCATTCACCACCTGGGCAGCAGTCAAGCGACCCACCAGCCGGCTGCCGAACTTGCCGTCCTCGGCGTTCACCACGATGTGGCGGGTCGTGCCGCAGTCGTCCTCGCGAACGATCACATCCTGGGCAACGTCCACCAGTCGGCGGGTGAGGTAGCCGGAGTCGGCGGTGCGAAGCGCCGTATCCACCAGACCCTTACGGGCGCCGTAAGAGGAGATGACGTACTCAGTGACCGTCAGACCCTCACGGAAGTTGGTGCGGATCGGAAGGTCAATAATTTCGCCCTGCGGGTTGGCCATCAGGCCGCGCATGCCCACCAGCTGACGCACCTGGGACATGTTTCCCCGGGCGCCGGAGTTGGCCATCATCCACACCGAGTTCAGCGGTGCGTTCTCGTCAAAGTTCTTCTTGACGGCATCCACCAGACGCTCGTTGGTCTCCGTCCAGGTGTCAATCACCTTGGTGTGACGCTCCACCTCGGTGATTTCACCCAAGCGGTAACGCTCTTCGGTGGCCATGATCTGTTCTTCGGCCTGACCCAGCAGATCCTTCTTCGCCTCGGGAACCATGAGGTCGTCGACGGAAATCGACACGGCAGCCTGGGTGGCGTACTTGAAGCCGAGATCCTTGAGGTTGTCGGCCATGGCCGACGTCACCGCCGTGCCGTGGTTTTTGTAAGACCAAGCGACGAGCTGCTTGAGGGCCCGCTTGTCGATGACCTGGTTGCGGAACGGCGGCGGGGTTTTCGAAAGCGGGCGCGATGCGCTAACGGGAGCCTCTTTGGCGGCCTTGGAGGCTTTGCTGGATTTGGACTTGCGAGATTTCGAAGAAGAGGTCATGGCTGCGCGCGGATCAGGAGTTAGAGAGGAAAGACGTCTGGCTTGATTCAGGCGGCGGCCACCGCGTCGATGATCGTGTGATTCATCACCACGCGGCCCACGGTGGTGAGGATGTAGCGGCTGATCAGAGCACCGTCTTCATCGAAACGGTCGCGGCGGTAGCTCCACTGCTCGATGCGCGTGCCGTCACTAAGGGATTCGCTCTTGCTGGGGGCATCCAGCTCCTCATCGTCCTGAACTTCGCCGTTGAAGCGAACCCAAACCCAGTCGTGAAGACCGATCCGAGTGTCCTCGAAGGCGCGGATGACATCCTCCAGACCCGCAAAAGTACAGCTGCGGTCTCCGAAGTCAGGCTGGCTCGCACCAGGCTGCAGCGCCGTCAGGTAGTAGGAGCCAAGCACCATGTCCTGAGACGGGGTGATGATCGGCTCTCCGGTGGCGGGCGACAGGATGTTGTTGCTGGCCAGCATCAGCATGCGGGCTTCGGTCTGTGCCTCGATGGCCAAGGGCACGTGAACAGCCATCTGGTCACCGTCGAAGTCAGCGTTAAAGGCTGGACAGACCAGGGGGTGCAGCTGAATGGCGCGGCCATCCACCAGCTTGGGTTCGAAGGCCTGGATGCCGAGACGGTGCAGCGTCGGTGCACGGTTCAACAGGATCGGGTGACCATCGATCACCTCCTGCAGAACTTGCATCACTTCATCGTCGGCCCGCTGAATCAGCTTCTTCGCCGCCTTGATGTTGTTGACGATGTTCTGGCGGATCAGGCGGTGGATCACGAAGGGCTGGAACAGCTCGATCGCCATTTCCTTGGGCAGACCGCACTGGTGCATCTTCAGCTTGGGACCCACCACGATCACGGAACGACCGGAGTAGTCGACCCGCTTACCCAAGAGGTTCTGACGGAAGCGGCCCTGCTTGCCTTCGATGATGTCGCTCAGTGACTTGAGCGGACGGTTGTTGGCACCCACCACGGTGCGACCGCGACGGCCGTTGTCGATCAGGGCATCAACGGCCTCCTGCAGCATCCGCTTCTCGTTGCGGACGATGATTTCAGGGGCCAGGATTTCCTGCAGCCTCGCCAGACGGTTGTTGCGGTTGATCACCCGCCGGTAGAGATCGTTGAGATCACTGGTGGCAAAGCGACCGCCGTCGAGCTGCACCATCGGGCGCAGGTCGGGCGGAATCACCGGGATCACATCCAGCACCATCCACTCGGGACGGGCATTGGTGGCGACGAAGTTGTCGATCACGCGCAGTCGCTTGATCAACTTGGCGCGCTTCTGACCCTTGCTGCCGTTGATCTCCTCACGCAGCTGCTCAGCCACCTCATCGAGGGTGAGGTCTTCCAGCAGTTGTTTGAGGGCCTCGGCACCGATGCCCACCACGGGCTCATTCTCGATCTCGGAATCTTCGGCGTAGATCTCGTCTTCAATTTCCAGCCACTCGTCTTCGGTGAGCAGCTGCTTGTACTTCAGGTCTTTGTGGTCGCCGGGATCCAGCACCACGTAGCAATTGAAGTAAACGATCTGCTCCACATCCCGCAGGGGCATGTCCAGCAGGATGGCCACATAGCTGGGGATCCCCTTCAGGTACCAGACGTGGGAGACGGGTGCCGCCAGCTTGATGAAGCCCATGCGGTGACGACGCACGCGGCTTTCGGTGACCTCCACACCACAGCGTTCACAAACGATGCCCCGGTGACGCACCCGTTTGTACTTGCCGCAGTGGCATTCCCAGTCTTTGGAGGGGCCAAAGATCTTTTCACAGAACAGCCCGTCCATCTCGGGCTTGAGGGTGCGGTAGTTGATGGTCTCCGGCTTGGTGACCTCACCAACAACCTGGCCGTTGGGCAGGGTGCGCTGTCCCCACTCCATCACCCGATCGGGTGAGGCGAGGGTGATCTTGACGTAATCGAAGTGGTTCTCGGTGCGGAGGTTGCTATTGGTCATTGACGGTTAAGGAAGAAGGAGCGGGGAATCGGTTCGTTGATCCGTCAGTCCTCGTCGTAATCCGCGACGCCGAGGGATTCGTAGGTGGGCCTGCTGGGGGTGCTGCGACGTGGGTTCACGTCCTGCATCAGATCCACTTCCTTGCCTTCGTCGGTGTAGACGGCGATGTCTAGACCCAGGGACTGAAGCTCGCGCATCAGCACCTTGAAGGATTCCGGTGTACCCGGGCGGGGGATCGGCTTGCCCTTGACGATGGCGTTGAGGGCCTCGTTGCGGCCCTGCATGTCGTCGGACTTGACCGTGAGCAGTTCCTGCAGGGTGTAAGCGGCGCCATAGGCCTCGAGGGCCCACACCTCCATCTCACCCAGACGTTGACCGCCTTGCTGTGCCTTGCCGCCCAGGGGCTGCTGGGTGACCAAGGAATAGGGGCCAGTGGAACGGGCGTGGATCTTGTCGTCCACCAGGTGAACCAGCTTGAGGAAGTGGGAGTAACCCACGGCCACGGGCTGGTCGAAAGGCAGACCGGTACGGCCATCCCGCAGCTGCAGCTTGCCGGGATCCTCAGGGTCGTACACCCAACCCTTGCCGGGCTGCTTGGCGGCTTCCTTGAGGAAGGTTTCCACGGTCTGCTGCGACTTCTCAGCCCCGTGCATCTCATCGAAGGGAACGATGCGGACGCGGCAATCGAGATTGGAGGCCGCCCAACCCATGAGCAGCTCGAACACCTGACCCACATTCATCCGGCTCGGCACACCCAGGGGGTTGAGCACGATGTCGACCGGGGTGCCGTCGGGCAGGTAGGGCATGTCCTCCCGGGGAAGGATGCGGCTGATGATGCCCTTGTTGCCGTGGCGGCCAGCCATTTTGTCGCCGACCTGGATCTTGCGGCGCTGGGCCACATAGACCCGCACCACCATGTTCGCGCCGGGGGGAAGCTCATCACCCTGTTCACGGGTGTAGATGCGCACATCCACAACACGGCCACGCTCGGTGCCGGGCACCCGCAGGGAGTTGTCGCGCACATCGCGAGCCTTCTCACCGAAGATCGCGCGCAGCAGCTTCTCTTCCGGCGGCTGATCGGATTCACCCTTGGGCGTCACTTTGCCCACGAGGATGTCGCCGCTTTCCACGAAAGCACCCACGCGAATGATGCCCATCTCGTCGAGGTTGCCAAGGCTTTCCTCAGCGACGTTGGGGATCTCGCGGGTGATCTCTTCGGGTCCGAGCTTGGTCTGACGCGCTTCGATCTCGTATTTCTCGATGTGAACCGAGGTGTAGAGGTCGTCGGTGACCAGACGCTCGCTGACCAGCAGCGCATCCTCGTAGTTGTAACCCTCCCAGGGCATGTAAGCGATCAGGACGTTCTGACCGAGGGCGATCTCACCACCTTCACAGGCCGAACCATCGGCCATCACCTGACCGACGATCACCGGGTCGCCACAGCGGACGATCGGGCGCTGGTTCAGGCAGGTGTCCTGGTTGGAGCGCTGGTACTTCTGCAGGAAGTGGGTGTGGTCGTTGCCGTCCTCGTCCTGAACAACGATGGCGTTGGCATCCACATAGGTGACGGTGCCATTCACACGGGAGATCGGCACCATGCCGGAATCGCGGGCCACCTGGGTTTCCAGACCGGTACCCACCAGGGCACGCTCGGGACGCAGCAACGGCACAGCCTGACGCTGCATGTTGGAGCCCATCAGGGCGCGGTTGGCGTCGTCGTGCTCCAGGAAGGGGATCAAAGACGTTGCCACGGAGATCACCTGCACCGGAGAGAGGGCGACGTAGTCAACCTGCTCAGGGGGGACCTTCTCGAAGTCCTGGCGATAACGCACAGGAATCAGTTCCGCCGAAATCCGGCCGTCGTCTTCGGTGGCCACGTCACCAGGGGCGACGCGCACTTCGTCTTCCCGGTCTGCAGACAAATAGATCGGATCGCCATCCTTCTGGACGACACCGTTCTCCACCTTCCAGAACGGAGTTTCGATGAAGCCGTACTCGTTGACCCGAGCGTGGGTGGCCAGGGAGTTGATCAGACCGGCGTTCGGACCTTCCGGCGTCTCAATCGGGCAGAGACGGCCGTAGTGGGAGGGGTGAATGTCGCGGACGGCGAAGCCTGCACGCTCACGGGTGAGACCGCCAGGACCAAGAGCCGAGATGCGGCGCTTGTGGGTGAGCTCAGCCAGAGGGTTTGTCTGGTCCATGAACTGGCTCAGCTGGCTGGAGCCGAAGAACTCCTTGATCGCTGCCACCAGAGGCTTGGGGTTCACCAACTGCGCTGGAGTCAGCGAATCGGTCTCACCGACGGTCATCCGTTCCTTGATGATCCGCTCAAGGCGGTTCAGACCCACCCGAACCTGGTTCTGCAGCAGTTCACCAACGGAACGCACGCGGCGGTTGCCGAGGTGGTCGATGTCATCGAGGCTGGCGCCGCCGACATCCAGCTCCAGGTTGATCAGGTAATCGAGGGTGGAGAGCACGTCCTCATGGGTGAGGGTGCGCACCGTGTCGGGGATGGTGAGGCGAAGCTTTTTGTTGATCTTGTAGCGACCAACCCGGCCGAGGTCGTAACGCTTGGGATCGAAGAAACGGGTCTGCAGCAGTTGCTGACCACCGCTCACCGAGGGGGGTTCACCCGGACGCAGTTTTTTGTAAAGCTCAAGCAGCGCCTGGTCTTCTGAACTGATGCCCTCGTCGTTCGCGGCATCAATCGACTTCTTGTAGAACTCGGGGTGACGCAGCTTGTCGAGCACGTCGTTGTCGGACAGACCCATGGCACGCATGAGCACGTGCGCGTTGATCTTGCGGGTCTTGTCCACACGAACGTGGAGCAGGTCGTTCTTATCCGTCTCAAACTTCAGCCAGGCACCCCGGTTGGGGATGACGCTGGCGTTGTAGGTGCGCCGGCCGTTCTTGTCCATTTCATCTTTGAAATAGACGCCGGGGCTACGCACGATCTGGTTCACGATCACGCGCTCAGCGCCGTTGATGATGAACGTGCCGCGCTCGGTCATCAGGGGCAGTTCGCCGATGAAGACCTCCTGCTCCTTGATCTCACCGGTCTCCTTGTTGACCAGTCGGCAGGTGACATACATCTGCGACGCGAAGGTCGCATCGCGACGCTTGGCCTCTTCCACATCGTGGCGGGGGCGCTTCAGGCGGTACTCGCTACCGATGAAGTGCAGCTCCAGCTTGCCGGTGTAATCCGTGATCGGAGAGAAGCTTTCAAGCTCCTCGATCAGACCTTGATCCAAAAACCACTTAAAGCTGGCCCGCTGCACCTCCACCAGATCAGGGAGGTAGGTGGCGGTCTTGGCGACCTGAATCGCGCTGCTGCTCATGCGGGGACCGGCAGAGAGGACGAAGGGACTGGGAAGGACTGGATTGGCGGCAAAAGCTCACCCGACAGGACGATTCGACACAACAGCGGCACCGACGGTTTCCTAGACGGAACCGACAGCGCCGCTGCTGCTGTTCAGAAATCGCGGGTCAGATCAGCTGACGACGACAAGTGCACCGGAAGGAAATGGACGCTTCAGGCACCACACACGGGAATGAATCCTGCGCATGGCCAGGCCAATACAACATCTTACATATGGGCTCGACACTATTGGAACCCCGGTTAAGGGAGTCCGAACAAACGCCGGGCGTTGGCAGTGCTGCTGCTGGCCACGCTGTCGAGATCCACGCCCCGAAGCTCGGCCACCCGCGTGGCAACAGAGGCCACAAAGGCCGGCTCGTTGCGTTTGCCACGTCGGGGCACAGGGGCCAGAAACGGGCAATCGGTTTCCACCAGGAAACGATCCTCCGGCACCTGACGGGCGCAGTCGTGGGTGGGCTCCGCTTTGGGGAAAGTGACGGTGCCACTGAAACTGATGTAAAAGCCGAGGGCCAGGAACTGGTGCATTTCCTCGGGAGTGCCGCCCCAGCAGTGCATCACCCCGCCAGGGCAACGGCCCTGCGCCTTGCGGGCCCGCAGTTCGTCCAGCATCGGCTCGGCGGCATCGCGGCAGTGGATGATCACCGGCAGGTTCAAGTCCACCGCCAGATCCAACTGCGGACGCAGCACAGCGAGTTGCTCCTCAAGATTCTTGTCGCGGAAGAGATCGAGTCCGAGTTCACCGATGGCGACCACCCGATCGTCCTCCAGGGCCGCCAGTCGCAGCACGGCCACGGTGTCATCCCTCCAATGCTCGGTGTCCAAGGGATGGACGCCGACGGAATAGCGCATTTCCGGGAACCGATCCGCCAGGGCCTTGATCGCCGGAATTTCTGAGGGTTCGACGCAGGCGTGGAGCAGAGCGCCAACTCCAGCCTCACGCCAGCGCGCGGCCACCTCCTCGATGTCGTCGTCAAAGTTGCGGAAGACGATGTGACAGTGACTGTCAATCAGCGTCGGGTTGGGGGACACAGCTGGGCCGAAACGCGCTTTCGGCCCATTCTGCCGTTTGGAACCGAATCAGCTGGCGGGCTCGAGCACCTTGCGCACAGCCGCGCTAAGGCGGGATTTCTGATTGGCGCCGTTGTTGCGGTGCAGTACACCCACTTTCACAGCCTTGTCGATCTTGCTGAAGGCGGCACGCATGTAGGTCTGCACACTGGCCTTTGCTTCATCACCAGGCGTTGCGCTGTAGGCATCACAGGCGGCGAAGCACCGCTTCATCAGGGTGCGCATCGACGACTTGTAGGTGCGGTTGCGCAGACGGTTGCGCTCAGCAATCTCAATCCGCTTTTTGGCTGACTTGTTATTGGCCACTGAGGCTTCAACGTTGCGAACAATCCAGCACCTTACTCCTTGACAGGACCGCCTCCCTGCGTTGTGGAGTCTTAACTTGACTGAAATCTCCCACCGTTCCTTTGTCTGTGAGCCAACCGGTCGTTGCTCCCCTTCGCATCGTGCGGGATCTGGACCAGGCCCAGACGGAACTGCAACGGTTATCGAGCCGCACAACCCAGACCCAGCAAGGTGAAGCCCGGGAGCGGGTTGAAACCATTCTTGCGGCGGTGCGCGACCGCGGCGATACGGCCATCGCCGACTTCACCGAACGGTTCGATGGCTTCCGGCCGGAACCGATGGCGGTGTCCCCAGAGGCCCTCGAACAGGCCTGGACGTCGCTACCGACCAACCTGCGGGATGCCCTTGATCTGGCCCACCGCCGCATCACCGATTTCCACCAACGCCAACGTCCCGCTGATCTGGCGGTGACCGGCCCCCACGGCGAACAGCTCGGCAGGCGCTGGCGACCGGTGGAACGGGCGGGCCTCTACGTGCCCGGAGGCCGGGCGGCCTACCCCAGCACCGTTCTGATGAATGCGGTGCCAGCCCGGGTCGCTGGCGTGAAGGACGTGGTGATCTGTTCCCCCGCCGGACGGGATGGTGAGGTCAACCCCGTGGTGCTGGCCGCAGCCCACCTCGCTGGCGTGAAAACGGTGTTCAGGCTCGGAGGTGCCCAAGCCATCGCCGCCATGGCCTACGGCAGCGAAAGCGTGCCCAAGGTGGATGTGATCAGTGGCCCCGGCAACGTGTACGTCACCCTGGCAAAACAGGCGGTGTACGGCCAGGTGGCCATCGATTCCCTGGCGGGACCGAGCGAGGTGCTGGTGATCGCGGACCACTCGGCAAATCCAAACCACGTAGCGGCGGATCTGCTGGCGCAGGCTGAGCACGACCCCCTGGCGGCAGCGGTGCTGATCACCACAGACCCTGCACTGGCCGAAGGAATCAACGCCGCAGTGGCCGAGCAACTGGCCGATCATCCGCGCCAGGAGATCTGCGAAGCCGCTCTCCGGGACTGGGGGCTGGTGGTGGTCTGCGACGATCTGGAGAGCTGTGCCCGCCTCAGCGACAGCTTCGCTCCCGAACATCTGGAACTGCTGGTGGAACGTCCCGAACCCCTGGCGGATCGGATTCAGAACGCCGGAGCCATTTTTCTGGGCCCTTGGTCTCCTGAAGCTGTGGGGGATTACCTGGCAGGCCCGAACCACACGTTGCCGACCTGTGGAGCCGCGCGCTTCAGCGGGGCCCTGAGCGTTGAGACCTTCATGCGCCACACCTCACTGATCGGCTTCAACCGGACTGCGCTGGAAGCAACCGGTTCAGCTGTGCAGGAACTGGCCACCAGTGAAGGCCTGCACAGCCACGCTGAATCGGTGCGGCGTCGCCTCACCTGAGGCGCTTCTCCAGGCTGCGGACACCCGCCACGCCATCGGCAATCTCGCCAACCAACACCTCATCGGTGATGTTGACGAACAGGCCGTTCTCCAGCACGCCAGGGATGTTGTTGATGGTCTTTTCGAGGGCCACCGGATCGGTGATGCCGCCGGCGAGCTTGGCGTCCAGCACCAGGTTGCCCTGATCGGTGACCACGGGGCCGGCCTTGCGCTGGGCCATCCGCAATTCAGCGCTGCCCCCCAGGGCTTCCAGCTGCTGCTTCACCTGGCGCCAGGCCCCAGGAAGCACTTCAACCGGCAGCAGAAAACCGAGGTTGAGACGATCCACCAGTTTGGTGGAGTCCACGACCACCACAAAGCGATCGGCCCGTGCAGCCACGAGTTTCTCCTGCACGTGGCAGGCGCCACCGCCCTTGATCAACTGAAAGCCAGGGTCGACTTCATCGGCACCATCGATGGCCAGATCAATCCGACTGACGGCGTTGAGGCTGAGCAGGGGGATGTTGAGCTCGGCGGCCAGCACCTCTCCCTGGAAGGAGGTGGTCACCCCAACGATGTCTTTGAGTTCGCCGCTGGCGAGCTTGGCCCCAAGGCCCTGGATCATCAGGGCTGCGGTGGAGCCTGATCCCAGGCCCAGCACCATGCCGTCTTTGATCTGTTCAACAGCGGCATCGGCAACCGCCTGCTTCATCTGGGTCTGAAGATCAGCCATCAGGTCACGTCCTTTGGGCGCGACCGTAGCAAGGGTTTCAGGCCATTCCAGGCAGGGGCTCCGGTTTGACGGAGAGGGTCAGCTCGCTGCCCGCCCGCAGCACCTTCAAGGGCAATGGAACATTGATAGCAGCAGCATCCACCACCTCGAGCAGCGCCTGCGGATCGGGGATGTCGCGCTCGTTCACCGTGATCAAGAGATCGCCGCGGCGCAGGCCTGCTTTTTCAGCCGGGCCATCGGGCAGAACGGCTTGCACCAGGGCACCACTGCGTTCCGGCAGCTGCACGAGAGCGTTGGGGTCCTTGTTGTGCTCGCGCGCGATGCGGGGCGTGAGAGCAACAAGTTGCAGACCGATGTAGGGATGCACCACCTCACCCTGCTGCTGCAGCTGATCGGCCACCCGGCGGGCCAGGTTGATGGGGATGGCAAAACCGAGGCCGGCCCCAGGGCCAGACCGCACCAGGGTGTTGATGCCAATCACCTGACCATCGCCGTTGACCAACGGCCCGCCGGAATTACCGGGGTTGATGGCGGCGTCGGTCTGAATCAGTTCCAGCCGTTTGTCAGCGAAGCCAAGACTGTTGATGTTGCGGTGCAGGCTGCTGACGATGCCCAGGGTCACCGTGCGTTCCAATCCGAAGGGGGTGCCGAGGGCGATCGCCCAATCGCCGACCTGCATGGCTTCCGAATCCCCCAGAGGAGCCCGCGGCGGCAATTGATCGCCCTCGAGACGCACCAGGGCCAGGTCTGTCACCGGATCGGTACCCACCACCTGGCCATCGCGTTGTTCCCCGTCGGCCAGGGTGACGCTGACGGACTCCACCCGATCCACCACATGGGCGTTGGTGAGCACAAGCCCCTTGGCATCAATCACCACACCGGAGCCTTGGCCCCGTTCACGTTCCGGCCCTGCGGGAGGATCCCCCAGCAAGTCCCGCAGCAGGGGATCGAGCAGCGTGGGATCAAAGGGCTGGCGTTCCACGGTGCGCTCGGTGTCGATCCGCACCACAGCCGGGGCCACCCGCTGAACGGCATCGGCCACAAAGCTGTGCTCCAGGGCCTGAACGGACGCTGCTTCGCCGACCAGGACAGCCATGGCCACCAGCACAGCCAAGAGTTGACGCAGGGCGTACCGCAACACAAGTCCTGGAAAGTGTCTTCTTTTTATCGGATCCAGCCGGGGAAGCGGGCGTTGGTCCAAATCGATCGCAATTTCACCAAGCCCATTGCAATGCGCGGACAAGCTTGAGCATCCCAGCTAAGAGTCGAGGAAACGCAGTTTTCGCATGCGTGCACTTCTGGCTCCAGCGGCAGCCCTGCTTGCCCTGGCTGTCCCGGTTGCCCTCACCCCTCAAGCCTCCGCGGAGAGCACAACGCTCAAAGCGGTGATTTTTGAAGAGGTGAAGCCGATGTATCACAAAACAGATACCGGCTACGAGGGCCTCGGGGTTGATGTTCTTGAGCAGATCCGGATTCAGGCCAAGCGCCGCAAGGTGGACTACCGGGTGGCGACCTCGGTCAACGACGGCATTGGTGCTGTGATCACCGGCAAGGCCGACATCGCCTGCGGGGTGGCCTTCACCTGGGGCCGCTCCACGCAAGTCACCTACAGCCTTCCCTTCGGCGTTGGTGGCACCCGTCTGCTGATGGCCAACGACACCACCATCGATGGGACACCCGCCTCCCTGGAGGGTCAAACCATCGGGGTGGTGAAGGACACCGCCTCCGCCCAAGTGCTGAAGAACGTGGTGCCCGGCGCCACGCTGAAGAGCTACGACACCCCGATCGAAGCGTTGAACGCTTTCTACGAAGGTGACGTTCCAATCCTTGGCGGCGGCACCCTGTGGCTGGCCGCAAACAGCCGCATCGACAAGACGGCGCTGCTGCCCTTCCGCCCCTACGGCCGCTCCGGCATCAGCTGCATCGTCAAACAGGACAACGGCAAGCTGCTCTCCTCCACCAACATCGCGTTGGGCCAGATGATGCAGGCCTACATGGATGGTGATGCCGGAACACGCCGCATGATCAACCGTTGGATTGGTCCCGGCAGCGATGTGGGCCTGAGCGAGGACGTGATCCGCTCCCTTTACGGCCTGATCCTCAGTGTCACTGCAGAAATCAACACCTCAGCGACACCAGGAATCTGACGACTCCTCGATTGCTTTTGTTCTCTATCCACCAACAGCCATGAAGCGTTCTCTGATTGCTTTTCAAGCACTGCTGGCCTCCAGCGCCGTGCTCTGCCAAACCGCTGAAGCCAGCTCCACCTACACCGCTCCAGAGCATCTGACCGGCCCGGCCAAAGCCAATAGCATCGAAGCCCGGATCGAAGCGGTTCGGAACACCGACTGGGGCAGCCTGCTTCAGGATCCTGAGATCGAAGGTGAGCTGGTTGCCAAGAGCAAGTGGGGCAACGGCAAGGGCAAGAAATTCGGCAACAGCTACGGGAAAGGCAAGTGGGGCAACGGCAAGAGCGGCAACAAGTGGAGCAATAGCCGCAACACCTGGGGCAACGGTGGCTACTACGGCGGCTGGCGCAACGGAGGCGGTGCCTGGGGCAACGGTGGCGGTGGATTCGTGAACTGGTGATCGTTTCTTCCAACACCTCTTCCAACGTCGGGCCCAACCTGAATCGGTTTGGGCCCATCGGCCTCGTGGTTGTGCAGTCCACCTCGCTGTGCAACCTCGATTGCTCCTATTGCTATCTGCCGGATCGGCAGAAGAAACGGGTCTTCGACCTCGATCTGCTGCCCTTGCTGATGCAGCGGATTCTGGAAAGCCCCTATGCCGGGCCCGAATTCGCGCTGGTGTGGCACGCCGGTGAGCCGCTCACCCTGCCCACCACTTGGTACGACGAGGCGACGAAGATCCTGCACCGCAGCCTGAAGCAGTGCAACGCCGAGGGGCTGGACTTCAGCCAGCACGTGCAGACCAACGCCACGTTGATCAACGATGCCTGGTGCGACTGCTTCCGGCGCAACCGGATCGTGGTGGGCATCAGTGTGGATGGCCCTGAAGACATTCACGACGCCCACCGGCGCTTCCGCAACGGGCGCGGCTCCCACGCCATGGCGATGAAGGGAATCGAAGCCCTGCATCGCAACGATGTGCCCTTCCACTGCATCTCGGTGGTCACCGCCGATGCCATGGAGCAACCGGAGCGGATGTACCGCTTCTTCCGCGACAACGGGATCCGTGATGTGGGCTTCAACGTTGAGGAACAGGAGGGGATCAACACCAGCTCCTCGATGCAAGGCTCAGCGATGGAGGAGAAGTATCGCGACTTCCTTCGGGCCTTCTGGAGACTCAGCGAGCAGGACGGCCATCCCGTGGTGCTGCGCGAATTTGAACAGGTGATCAGCCTGATTCAAGGCAACGCACGGATGACCCAGAACGAGCTCAACCGTCCGTTCTCGATTCTCAGCGTCGATTGGCAGGGAAATTTCTCCACCTTCGACCCGGAGCTGCTGTCGGTAGCGAGCGACCGCTACGGCAGCTTCAACCTCGGCAATCTCAAGGATCTGTCGCTGGTGGAGTCCACCCACACCGAACAGTTCCGTCGGCTCATGGCCGACATGAGCAGTGGCGTTGACACCTGCCAAAAGAGCTGCGAATACTTCGGCCTCTGTGGCGGGGGCAACGGCAGCAACAAATTCTGGGAACACGGCACCCTCGCCTCCAGTGAAACCAACGCCTGCCGCTTCGGCACCCAGATCCCGACTCAAGTTCTTCTTGAGCGATTCGAAGCAGGACCTCCCCTGACGACCCTCACCCCCAATTGATCTCGTTTCCCATGCGATCCATCGCTGTTCTGCCCGTGCTGGGCCTACTGCTGCTTCCTGTGCAGGCCAAAGCCGCCTGCAGCTTTCTGCCGCCAGTGGGTGGCGGCGACCCGATTGTGAAAAAGAAGGTGGAGCGTCCCAAGGGGCTAATTGGCAAAGCCATCGGCCGCACCAACTGGAACACCGATTTCGTGGTGGATCAGCCCTACCGCAGCTTCAAGCTGTTTTTCACCGCTGATTCCAGCGACCCCAGCAGCTATCCGGTTCAAGCCTTCCTGAAATTCAGCGACGGCAGCAACAGCAAGGTGGCTGATGAAAAACTGCAGCCACCCGTGGGCACCGGCCGCATGTTCGGCCCCTTCCAGCAGGTGCCGGGCAAAAGCATCAGCCAGGTGAATTTCAGGATCGGCGCCAACAACGATCCGGCCGCTACCGGATTCAGTTACCGCATCTCTGTTCAGGGTTGCCACTGATCGCACAGCGGCTCTCGAGTCCACTACCTAGGGTCGGGCCGCTTTGTGAGCTTCATCCTTGAGCGCATCCGCTGAATCTCAACGCTGTGAGCTCTGCCAGGTCGTGATCGCGGCAGCCCCGGGACGGCCCGACCTGGTGCAGTTCAGCAATGGCCCTCAGGGCAGCCGCAGCAAACTCTGGAGCCGCGTTTGTCAGTACGTGACCGATCCGGAGCGTCGACGCCTCTGCATTAATCAGGATTCCGACAGGCGCGGCAGCGAGCAGCCTGGGGATGCCTTCCCCGATGCACCAAGCATTGATCTGGGCAACGCCTGAGGGCGGGCAGACGGTCCCCTACATTGATGGTGTGTCCGACGGGCATCTCCCTGCGGGAGATCGGTCACAACTGAAATGCACGTCGGGCCGACGTCCGCCCTCGGTTCGCATTGCCTCATCCTCTGCTTCCAGATCTTGAAACGCTGGTCACCGATGTGGCCTCCAGCAAAGGCTTTGACCTTTGTGGCATTCAGCTGCTCACCCACATGAGCCCGATGACCCTGGAAGTGCAGATCCGCCACAGCAGTGGAGCGGATGTGAGCCTTGACGACTGCGCGGGTTTCAGCGGAGTTCTTGGGGATGCCCTTGAGGCCTCGACCCTGCTCACTGAGGCGTATGTTCTGGAGATCAGCAGTCCCGGCATCGGTGACCAGCTGTCCAGCGATCGCGACTTTGAAACCTTCCGGGGCTTTCCCGTTGAGGTGCATCACCGCGATAAGGACGACAGCGAGCAACGCCTGGAGGGCCTCTTGCTCGAACGCGACGCCGACACGCTGCAGATCAACATTCGCGGGCGGATCAAACGGATTCCCCGGGATTGCGTGATCGGTGTCCGCCTCACGAGTCCAGGCAGCTGAACCCAGCGTTCACCCCCTCCAACAGCTCTTTCCTTCCTCTAACTCAACGCGATGGCTCTCGTACTGCTTCCCGGTCTCACCAACCTGATCGACGACATCAGCGAAGAGAAGAAGCTGCCGCCCCAGGTGGTGGAAGCAGCCCTGCGCGAAGCCCTGCTCAAGGGTTACGAGCGCTACCGCCGCACCCTTTACCTCGGGATCAGCGAAGACCCCTTTGATGAGGAGTACTTCAGCAATTTCGACGTCGGCCTCGACCTGGAGGAGGAGGGCTACCGAGTTCTCGCCAGCAAGATCATTGTTGACGAGGTGGAAAGCGAAGACCACCAGATCGCCATTGCAGAAGTGATGCAGGTGGCCGATGACGCCCAGGTGGGCGACACGGTGGTGCTGGATGTCACCCCGGAGAAAGAGGATTTCGGCCGCATGGCCGCTGCCACAACCAAGCAGGTGCTGGCCCAGAAACTGCGGGATCAGCAGCGCCGGATGATCCAGGAGGAGTTCGCTGATCTGGAGGATCCGGTGCTGACAGCACGGGTGATCCGCTTCGAGCGCCAGTCGGTGATCATGGCGGTCAGCTCAGGCCTGGGGCGCCCCGAAGTGGAGGCGGAACTGCCTCGGCGCGATCAGCTGCCCAACGACAACTACCGCGCCAACGCCACCTTCAAAGTCTTCCTGAAAGAGGTGAGCGAAGTGCCCCGGCGGGGACCCCAGCTGTTCGTCAGCCGCTCCAATGCCGGCTTAGTGGTCTACCTGTTCGAAAACGAAGTTCCCGAAATTCAGGAGGGATCCGTTCGGATCGTGGCCGTCGCCCGCGAGGCCAATCCTCCCTCCCGTTCCGTGGGTCCCCGCACCAAGGTGGCCGTCGACAGCATCGAGCGTGAAGTGGACCCCGTTGGCGCCTGCATCGGAGCCCGCGGCTCCCGGATTCAGCAGGTGGTGAATGAACTGCGTGGGGAAAAAATCGACGTGATCCGCTGGTCTCAAGATGCGGGCCAGTACATCGCCAATTCCCTCAGCCCCGCCCGGGTGGAAATGGTGCGTCTTGTGGATCCCGTGGGCCAGCACGCCCACGTGCTGGTGCCGCCCGATCAGCTGAGCCTGGCGATCGGCCGTGAAGGCCAGAACGTGCGATTGGCCGCCCGACTCACCGGATGGAAGATCGACATCAAGAACTCCACCGAGTACGACCAAGAGGCTGAAGACGCCGTGGTATCAGAGCTGATCTCCCAACGGGAGGAGGAGGAAGCCCTCCAGCAGCAAGCCGAGGAACGTCTGGCCGCCGAACAGGCCGCCCGGGCCGAAGAGGATGCCCGCCTGCGGGAGCTGTACCCGCTGCCTGAGGACGAGGAGGAGTACAGCGAGGAGCAGGCCGAGCAGGAGTACACGGAAGAGGAGCCCGCTGAGGTGGAAGCCGTCGCTGAAGCGGAAGCTGACGACACAGACGCAGACAACACAGAAGCAGCGGTTGACGCCGATCCAGACGAGGAGCAGGTCCGGTGAGTGATCGCCCCGTCCTGCGTCGCTGCGTGGCCTGCCGCCAGCTCTTGGATCGCCGCCAGCTCTGGAGGGTGATCCGCGACCATCAGGACGGAGTTGTCCTCGATGCCGGGATGGGCCGATCGGCCTATCTCTGCCGCGAAGACAACTGCCTTGAGGAGGCAACCCGTCGCAAACGCCTGCAGAGAGCCCTGCGTTGTCAGGTTCCCGAAACAGTGCTTGCGGTGTTGAAACAGCGGCTTAACCAAAGCATTGGTGAATCCGCTGAGGCAGACTGAACATTGGCCCCACTGTGTGAGTGGCCACCGCGGCATTTCTTGCCCGGACCGATCGGAGACCCGAACTGAATGACCAGCAGCGGCAAAGTCAGAATTTACGAGCTGTCCAAGGACCTCGGCCTTGAGAACAAGGACGTGCTGGACGCGGCTGAAAAGCTGTCGATCGCTGCGAAGAGCCACAGCAGCTCGATCAGTGACACTGAGGCCGGCAAGATCCGTTCGATGCTTGGCAAGGGTGCGAATGGTGCAAAACCCGCCGCACCCGCCAAGCCCGCACCCGGAAAAGCGATCCTGTCGGTGAAGAAGGCAGCCCCTGCCGCGCCAAGCAAGCCCACTCCGGCGGTGAGCAAGCCTGTTGCAGCCACGCCCCAAGTGGCTGCAAAGCCGCAAGCAGCGCCGAAGCCACCAGCAGCTTCGACTCCGAAACCGGTCATCAGCAAGCCGGCGCCGCCCCCCGCCAAAGCGGCAGCAGCTCCGTCACGGCCCGCCGCACCCCAGAAGCCGGCTTCAGCCCCGGCGCGCCCGGCGGCAGCCGCCACGCCTGTTCCTCGTC